>Ga0116127_1000099_pt1:0-5000 | contig 88880 bp, 75 predicted proteins | sample June2015DPH_16_1_FD_89731 | JGI IMG/M metagenome (GOLD analysis project Ga0116127, IMG submission 89731) | Peatland microbial communities from SPRUCE experiment site at the Marcell Experimental Forest, Minnesota, USA - June2015DPH_16_100 | ecosystem: Environmental > Terrestrial > Soil >... | reverse complement strand
CGTGGACTACCAGGGTATCTAATCCTGTTTGCTCCCCACGCTTTCGCGTCTCAGCGTCAGTTTCGGTCCAGAAAGCCGCCTTCGCCACCGGTGTTCCTCCGGATATCTACGAATTTCACCTCTACACCCGAAATTCCGCTTTCCTCTCCCGAACTCAAGCCAACCAGTTTCCAACGCCCTTCCGAGGTTAAGCCCCGGGCTTTCACATCAGACTTGGCCGGCCGCCTGCACGCCCTTTACGCCCAATAATTCCGAATAACGCTCGCACCCTCCGTCTTACCGCGGCTGCTGGCACGGAGTTAGCCGGTGCTTCCTTCAGCGGTACCGTCACACCCCGGAGATATTAGCCCCGGGGCTATTCTTCCCGCCTGACAGGGCTTTACGACCCGAAGGCCTTCTTCACCCACGCGGCATCGCTGCGTCAGGGTTTCCCCCATTGCGCAATATTCCTCACTGCTGCCTCCCGTAGGAGTCTGGACCGTGTACCAGTTCCAGTGTGGCTGGCCGTCCTCTCAGACCAGCTACCCATCGTCGCCTTGGTGGGCCATTACCCCACCAACAAGCTAATAGGACGCGGGCTCATCCCGGTTCGGTAGCTTGCATGCAGAGGCCACCTTTGCCGATGGGTCCAGGGACCCGTCGGGTCATGCGGTATTAGCGTACCTTTCGGTGCGTTATCCCCCAGACCGGGGTAGATTACCCACGCGTTACTCACCCGTGCGCCACTTTACTCGCCCGGCGAACCGGGCTTTCTCGTACGACTTGCATGTGTTACGCATGCCGCCAGCGTTAATTCTGAGCCAGGATCAAACTCTCCAGTTTTACTTGGAGTTTTTCGCACTCGGGCTCACTATTTAGTTTTCAAAGAGCAAATTCCCACACCTAAATTATAGGAATTTTTCCGCCGCTGTCAAGAGGTCAGGGCCCCGCTCTCGATCCGCGCCCTGCCCTGCGGCACCTGAGTATGTAACCGATCCGCCAGTTTCTGTCAAGGGGTGAGGCCTAGCTTTTTTCGCCCCGGGGGCGCTGCCATGCCATGCCCTTGTTTAACCTTAATAATTTATCATGGCAAAATTTCGGCGCAAGTTATTTTTTGAGAAAAAAGTGGCTAGGGGATTAGTAGGGGCGACCCGCTGGGTCGCCCAGTTTCGAGTTTTTAGTGGCACAGGCTTCCAGCCTGTGAGGCCGTTGGGGCGTACCGTGTATCCGCCCTTTATTCCCCTATCCCCCATCCCCCCCATGGGCGATGGGGCCAGCGCTGAGGGGTCAGGGAGAACCGCGGCCCCCTGCTAAAGCCCTGGGAACCTATTACTTCCCTTGCTTATGGTATTTCGCCTGGGCCCTCCGGATCACGTTAATCTCTTTCTTCCCGGCATCGTCGATACTGCTGAACTGCTCGATTTGGACCTTCGCTCCGGGAATTTCTTTCAGATGTTCGGAGATTCTCTCCCGCACCCGTCCCCTTTGAGCGATGCCCACGTAATTATAATTCCCAGACTCTGTTTTTATCTTATAAAGAACCGGCTTGTCATCGGGAAGCTGGTTAATACCTTGCTTGTTGTATTTGACCGTCTTGGTGCCCATGGTCTTCCTCCTCCAACGGCTGGGCCGCTTTTTTCCCGGTGAAGCTCAAGTCTCTGATTTTTTTCCCGACATAATAGCCCCGGCCCTGAAACCTCAACCCTTCAGCCTCACATTCCTCTTTATATCTGTTGTCAAGATCGACGTGGGGGCCGCCAGGATAACGAATGGTCTTCGAATTCTCGCTCTCGATGTAGCTCTTCAAGGCGTCATTGATCATTGTCTGATAATTGCCGCCCCCAGCCTCATCAACGCGCTGCCAAAACCATTTTAATATTTCCGTATCCAGGCGGATGGTAATCCTCGTCTTTCTCGGGTCCAGGGGTGGAACCACGAGTTTTGCCTCACTGAAATCGTACTCTTTGCGCATATTCTTTTCCTTCTTTCTTCGAAGCCTTCCGGGCGGATATCAACCTTATTGTGCCCGGGCGATGAGTATAAACCACCACCAAAAGCCTTCCTAAGCCATCCATGCCAAGCGCCCGAAATCTTTGTTCTCTCTCCGCCTCATGGTCTTCCCACGATAAATATGGGTTATCAAAAACTCCCGCCGCTACGGCAAAGTTAATTCCATGAACCCTTATATTTTCTCGTGCTTTAGCTGGGTCCCATTCAAATTCCACAGTTAAATTGTATGCACATTAAAATTATCTGTCAAGAGAATCGGTGTATGCACATAGGGAATTTTTCACGTTGCACATTTATCGCCATTTTTCCTACTCGTGCTGGCCTCTTTCCCCCCTTCCCTGGTAACCTTTCCTCCGACCCTTGACTCGACACTCGAAGCTCGAAACTCGAAACCCGAAGCTCGAACCTGACAACAGACAACTGCCCACTAAAAAAATTCTCCAGGGCACTTGACTTCCCTCGGCCTGATGATTATTTATGTATTTGCCAGGGGATGCCTGAGTATCGTCAGGAAAGGGGTGATGTCCCGGCCCGACCCCATGAAGGGGGGACCGCCCCGCAGGCAGAATCCCAGGCTGACTGTTTCGGCCCCGAGGAAGGCCGCCTTCTGAAGATGAGAGTCAGATGAGCCGCCTGGGCGCGAGCAGCCAGAGGTGGCAGCAGATGCCCGCTCCCCGCTGAAGCAGTTATGGGTAGTGATCACGAAACCTGATGGACGTCGGCCCTAACTCTAGGGTAAGATGGTTTCGAGATCCGGGGAAAAGCCGGGGAACCTGGATGATCTTCCGTTTAGTTTAGCCGCGGGAAGAGAGCATCCGGGGCCCCGGCTTTCCTTTATTCGGCCCAGATCATCCCGGGTTTAATACGCTTGATTTTCTGTCCCCTTCCCCATTTCCCCCTTCCGCCCCCTGTGCTATGATCAAACCGGCAGATCATCCGGCTACAGGAGAGCCCATGGAGACCCTGAGCACCCTTAACTCCATCTTCGCGCCCCGGAGCGTGGCAGTCATCGGCGCCTCCAGCGCCCCTGGAAAACTGGGCCACGATATCCTGGCCAATCTGAAAAACGGCGGCTTCCCCGGCCCCCTCTACCCCATCAACCCCAAGGCCGAGGAAATCCTGGGCCTTAAGGTCTATAAGTCCATCACGGACACCCCCGCGCCCCCGGACCTGGCGGTGGTGGTGATCCCGGCGGCGCTTGTGGCGGAAACCCTTACACAGTGCGCCGCCCGGGGGGTTAAGGCCGCGGTCGTCATCACCGGCGGCTTCGCCGAGGCGGGGCCCGGGGGCAAGCGCTTGCAAGACGAACTGGCCCAGGTGGTGCGCCGGACCGGCCTCAGGGTGGTGGGCCCCAACTGCCAGGGGATCAATATGCCGCACCGGCAGATGTGCGCCTCCTGGCCGCTGATCACCACCAGGGGCAGGATCGCCTTCGCCTCCCAGAGCGGCACCGTGGGCGCCGCCTTCCTGGACCTGGCCGCGGCCGAACACCTGGGGGTGAGCGGCTTTGTATCGCTGGGCAACCGGGTGGACGTGGACGAGGCCGAGGTCCTCAGCTATTTCAACCAGGACCCCCATACCGCGGTCATCGCCCTCTACCTGGAGGGGGTGAAACGGGCCTCCTATTTTGTCGACGCCCTTACGTCCGCCACCAAGCCCGTGGTTATTCTCAAGGCGGGCCGCACCGCGGCGGGGAGCCGCGCCGCCGAGTCCCATACCAAATCCATGGCCGGGACCGATGCCATCTACGACGCCCTCTTTCGCAAGTATCAAGTCCACCGGGCCGACACCCTGGAGGAACTTTTCGACTTTGCCAAGGCCCTGGCCTACCTCCCCCAACCGCGGGGGAGGCGGCTGATGATCACCACCTCCTCCGGCGGCGCCGCCATCCTGGCCATCGACGAGGCGGAGAAATCCGGCCTCACGGTCCCCGAGCCCAACCCCATTCTGAAAGAGCGGCTGCGGGCGATGCTGCCGGACCACTGTGCCGTGGGCAACCCGGTGGACCTGACCGGGGACGCCATCAGCAGCCCGGAGTTGTACCGCCAGGTAATGGACCAGACCCGGGACGACTACGACACCCAGGTGGTGATCTTCGGAGACCCCATTCCCGGGGCCTCCCGCCAAGTCACTCCCGGGGCCTCCGAGCTGGTCATCTTCCTGGGCGGCGCCGAAGTGGAGCGGCAGGAGCGCCTGGAGCTTTACCGGGCAGGGATTCCAGTGTTCCCCACCCCGGAGCGGGGCGTCCGTGCCCTGGCCCAATTCTTCCGGTTTGAGAAGCCCCCGGCCGCGCCCCCCGGCCCCCCCAAGGTGTCCGTGGCTAAGGGCCTTAACCTCCTGCCGGCCGGCGAGGCCGCGGCCCTGATCGTCAAGGCCGGCATCCCGGCGGCCGCCGCGCCCCTGGCCCAAAACCCCCAGGAGGCCGCGGCCCTGGCCCGCCAGTTCGGCTACCCGGTAGTCCTGAAAATCGCCTCCCCGGAGATCGCCCACAAGACCGAGATGGGCGGAGTCCTCCTGGGCCTGGAAAATGATGCGGAAGTGGCCCAGGGCTACCAGGACCTGATGGGGGCCACCGGACTCTTCGACACCCTGGTGCAGGTGGATGGGGTTACCGTCTCTCCCATGGCCAAACCCGGGGGATTGGAAGTCATCCTGGGGATCATCACCGACCCCCAATACGGCCCTACCCTGATGTTCGGCCTGGGAGGCGTCAATACCGAGATTTACCAGGACGTGGCCTTCTGCCTCCTGCCAGCCACCGAGGCGGAATTGGCAGACCTGACGAAAAAGATCAGGGGCTACCCCCTGCTTACCGGCTACCGGAGCCAACCTCCCCGAGATACCGCGGCGCTCCTGACGGCCATGAAGGCCCTGGCACGATTCGCCCAGAAACACCCGGAACTGGACCAGATCGAACTGAACCCGCTGCTGCTCTACGAAAAGGGCCTGTTCGCCGTGGACGTGCGCATCTTTTCGCGGGTGTAGGCTGTGCGCACTGCGCACCATTGGGG
>Ga0116127_1000097_pt1 | contig 89521 bp, 83 predicted proteins | sample June2015DPH_16_1_FD_89731 | JGI IMG/M metagenome (GOLD analysis project Ga0116127, IMG submission 89731) | Peatland microbial communities from SPRUCE experiment site at the Marcell Experimental Forest, Minnesota, USA - June2015DPH_16_100 | ecosystem: Environmental > Terrestrial > Soil > Wetlands... | reverse complement strand
CAATCCCCTCTTGGCCAAATGCTTGGTAATGGCCGCGGTCAAGGTCGTCTTCCCATGGTCGATGTGACCTATCGTCCCTACGTTCACGTGCGGCTTCTTCCGCTCAAACTTCTTCTTGGCCATCTCTTCTCTCCAGAAGGCAGATCCCGGTGCGCCCCAGGACTAAGGGGTAATCCCGGTCATCAGTGGCAGCCATGAAGCTGCGCCCCTCTCCCCATCCAGGTTCCGATCCAGATTAACCACGCTGGCTTCGCCTGCAGCTTCCCCGGCTTCCCTGGGCTCCCAGGCAAAAATGGAGCCCACGACCGGGATCGAACCGGTGAACCTCTTCCTTACCAAGGAAGTGCTCTACCAACTGAGCTACGTGGGCCCAATAACTGGAGCGGGAAACGGGACTCGAACCCGCAACCCTCAGCTTGGAAGGCTGATGCTCTGGCCATTGAGCTATTCCCGCTTCCTGAGGGCAAATGGTGGAGAGGGGAGGATTCGAACCTCCGAAGGCTGCGCCGGCAGATTTACAGTCTGCTCCCTTTGGCCACTTGGGAACCTCTCCAGACTGAAATATGTCCTCCCTGGAGCTGGCGATGGGACTCGAACCCGCAACCTGCTGATTACAAATCAGCCGCTCTACCATTGAGCTACGCCAGCCTCGCAAGCCCCGCACCATAGGCCAGAACTGCTCATATTATAACTTATAAAATTTATTTGAAGTCAGGACATTTGTCAATAGGCTGGTCTGGAAAAAATCCCTTTCCGGGTACAGACAACCCTTACCATTTGACAGGCCCGCGCCGAAGTGACATATTTTGACCAGGCTTTCGGCTGCCAGCTGCCAGCAAAGGAATCGAGAAGGTTTTTTGAGCTGCCAGCTGTCTGCTAAAATAGCTATCCGCGGTCAGAGTCGGCTAAGCATGGATCGCCGTATATGCTTTATGGGCGTACCCATAAATGAAGGCAATAATTAAATAACTCAAAACTCGAAACTCACAACCTGACAGCTAAAGGAGTTGCTCCCATGGACCCGGCCCGCGCCCGACTGCTGCGGCAACTGCCCCAGGTGGACGAATTGTTGCGCCACCCACACCTCAGCCTAACGGTGGCCTCTCTGCCCCGCCCCCTGGCCGCGGCCGCGGTGCGCCGCGGCCTGGCGGAGCAGCGGCAGTTTTTGTCCGCCTGCCCCGCCGCTGACCTGCCACCCGAACTGGACCTGGCCGGCCTCTTGCAGGAACTCCTGAAAATCCTGGAGGCCGCCGGGCAGCCCTCTTTGCGCCGGGTGCTCAACGCCACCGGGGTGGTGATCCACACCAATCTGGGACGCTCCCCGCTGGCCGCGGCAGCCCTGGCGCAAATCCACGAGGTGGCGGTCCATTATAGCACCCTGGAATACGACCTGAGTCTGGGCCAACGCGGTTCCCGCCAGGACCACCTGGAAGGGCTGCTTCAGGAGCTCACCGGCGTCGAAGCGGCCCTGGTGGTGAACAATAACGCCGCCGCGGTGCTCCTGGCCCTCAGCGCCCTGGCCCAGGGAAAGGAGGTCATCATCTCCCGGGGGCAACTGGTGGAGATCGGCGGCTCCTTCCGCCTGCCGGAGATCATGGCGGTGAGCGGCGCCCTCCTCCGGGAAGTGGGAACCACCAACAAGACGCATCTTAAGGACTACGAACAGGCCATCAGCCTGGAGACCGCCATGCTGCTGAAGGTCCATCCCAGCAATTTCCGGATCACCGGCTTCACCTCCGAGGTGGCCCTGCCGGAGCTGGTGGCCTTAGGAAGGCGCTACGGCCTCCTGGTGGTGGAGGACCTGGGCAGCGGCTGCCTGGTAGACCTGTCCCGCTACGGTTTGGAGCGGGAACCTACCGTCCAGGAGACCTTACAGGCCGGGGCCGACCTGGTGCTCTTTTCCGGCGACAAGCTCCTCGGGGGGCCCCAGGCCGGCCTGGCCCTGGGCTCCCGGGAAGTGATCTCCCGCCTGCGCCGGCACCCCCTCACCCGGGCCCTGAGGCCGGACAAACTCACCCTGGCTGGCCTGGAGGCCACCTTACGCCTCTACCTGGAGGAATCCCAGGCCATGTCGGCCATCCCGACCCTGCGGCTGCTCACCCGACCGCTGGCGGAACTTAAGCGGCAGGCCCGGGCCCTGGCCCGCCACCTGCAGCGGGTCTTGGGGCCAGGGGTCCAGGTGCAGGTAGTGGAAAGCAGCGGTAGGGTGGGAGGCGGCGCCTTGCCCCAGGTGAGCCTGCCCAGCCGAGCCCTGGCCCTCAGCCTGCCGCCCCTGACCCCGGTGCAACTGGAAGCCCGCCTACACCAGGCCAGGCCTCCCATCATCGCCCGGATAGAACAAGACACCCTGCTCCTGGATATGCGCACCCTGCTGCCGGAGGATCTGCCCGCCCTGAAGAAGGCCTTGCAGGGGGCGCTGGTGGAATGCAAAAGTCAAAAGTAAAAGGCTACTTAGCAGAAATTATGTAGGGTGGGCACTGCCCACCAATTCCTTGAAAAATGCCCACTTACCTGAGATCCAAAACACCGGGCGGCACCCTTTTCTCGTTCCCAAGCTCCTGCTTGGGAACGGAAATTTCGGCCCAAGCTCTGCTTGGGCCACATCTGGTAATACGATGATAATTTTCTATCTCGTAATCCTTAGCCAGGCGGAGCCTGGGGTAAAAATGGGTTCCCAAGCGGGAGCTTGGGAACCAGGAAAAGAAAAATTTATTCAGATAATTTAAAATGAGTTTCTGTTTCTGCCGGCGACTTCGGCAATTTCAGCGAAAGGGGAATAACCATGACTTTGGACCCGGAAGGCGGTTTCGAACAGCTCATGTCCATGGCCCGGGGATTCCAGGCGGCCAGGATGCTCACGGTGGCGGTGGACCTGGCCGTGTTCGACTTTCTGGACCAGCCCCGCAGCGTGGTGGAAGCCGCGGCCTGGCTCAAGGCCGACGCCCGGGCGGCGGGCATCTTCCTGAACGGCCTGGCGGCCCTGGGACTGCTGGTCAAGGAGGTGGATTACTTCCACAACAGCAAGATCGCCTCCCGCTACCTGGTGCAGGGCAAGGACGACTACCGCGGGGCCATTCTCAAACACCTGGAAGACACCTGGGAGCGAGGCTGGAACGACCTCCGGCACACCATTCTGGCGGGCTACCCCCAGGGAGTGGAACCGGAGACCTGGGTGGATACCCGGCCCCGCCGGGACGAGGAGGGCGTTCAGGCCTTCATCTGGGGTATGCACGCCCTGGCCCGGGACCTGGCGCCCCAGGTGGCCCCGAAATTGCCGTTATCCGGGGTGCGCCGCCTCCTGGACCTGGGGGGCGGCCCGGCCACCTACGCCATCGCCTTCGCCCAGGCCAACCCGGACTTGCGGGCCACGGTCTTTGACCTGCCGGGGCCCAGCGAGATCGCCCGGGAAAATATCGCCAAACACGGCCTTAGCTCCCGGATCGACGTCCTGGCAGGCAACTTTCTCCAGGATGACATCAGCTCCCCTTACGAAAAATACGAAAAATACGATTTCATCTGGATCTCCCAAATCCTCCACAGCCACGACCAGCAGCAGTGCCGGCTCATCATCCGCAAGGCGATGGCGGCCCTGGTTCCCGGCGGCCGGCTGGCCATCCAGGACTTCTTCCTCAACCCCGACGGCTGCACCCCGCCGGGCGCCGCCATGTTCGGGGTGCACATGCTGGCCTGCACCCCCCGGGGCCGGGCCTACACCTACGCTGAGGTGGCGGAATGGCTGCAGGAGGAAGGGCTGGCGGCGCCTGCGCTCATCCCCACCAGCCCCGAAACCAGCGTCTTGCTGGCGGCAAAGAAATAAAGGGTGGGAAAGCCAGGCAGGGCGCGTCTTGCGCCCTTCGTTGGCTGCGTGACCTGCGGCCTAAATGCAGGGGGCGGACACTGCCCGCCCTGGTCATCATTTCCGGATGACTGGCCGGCTAATCCAGCAAATCCTTTAAGGCTGCTTCAATGGTGGGGAAGTTGAATTTAAACCCCGCGTCCAGCAGTCTCTTGGGGATGACCCGCTGACCGGTCAGCAAGGACTCGGCAAGTTCTCCCATAGCCAGACGGATCATGAACCCCGGCGCCGGCAGCCAGGCAGGACGGCGCAGCGCCCGGCCCAGGGCCCGGGCCAGGTCCCGATTGCGCACCGGGTTGGGGGCGGTGAAGTTCACCGGGCCGTGGATTTCGGGATGCTCGGCGATAAAGGAGAAGGCCCGGGCCAGGTCCCCCTGGTGAATCCAGGAAAACCACTGTTTCCCGGAGCCCAGCGGGCCTCCCAGAAACCTGCGGAACATGGGGGCCATCTGCCCCAGGGCGCCTCCCCCCCTCCCCAAAACGATGCCGAAGCGGGTGATCACCACCCTGAGCCCCAACTCCCGGGCCTTCAGGGCCTCCGCCTCCCAGTCCGCCCCCAGCCTGGCCAGGAAATCGGAGTCCTGCGGCGACTCCTCGGTGAGCACCTCATCCCCCCGGGGCCCGTAATAACCCACTGCCGAGGCGCTGCACAGAAGCTGCCGCCGGTCCCCGGCAGCCAGGGCGATCACCAGGTTCCGAGTGGTGCGGATGCGGCTCTCGTAGATCTCCTGCTTGTATGCCGGGCTCCAGCGGCCGAAGATGGAGGCCCCGCCCAGGTTGATAATCCACTGGTGTTCCGGCGCCGCCCCCATCCAGGACCCCTCCTGGGTGGGGTCACCGGTGATCAGCCTGATCCCGGGCACCTGCACGGCAGGCGGCTTCTCCCGGCGGCTGAGGATGGTGACCTCATGGCCTTGCTTAACCAGTTCCCGGGAGAGATAGGCGCCCACAAAGCCGGTGCCGCCGGTCATAAAGACTTTCATGCCATCTTCTTCCTCTTCGCTGCGATCCCTTAAAAAAAAGGCGCTGGCCGCGGGTATCTCGTATCCGGCCCTGAGCCGGATGAGCTAATAAGTTAATCACTCCGGGCTGAAGTGGCAAGGAGACCGGGCGCCGGGATTAATCCTTGAGGACGGAGATGGCCCGGGTCTGGACCTTGTGGGAGCGGACTTCGATGATCTTGGCCTTGGGGCGGTGGGGGGCGTTCGGGTCTTTTCCCTGGGCAGCCCTGGTAGTCTCGCCGGTGATCTTCCTCATCCCCGGGGGGCCGGCCTTAACATTGCCGGGGGGGGTGGCGACTCCCTTGCCGGCGCCGTTGTATGGCGTCTGATTGAGGCCACAGAGGCCGTAAGTCCCCATAACGTTGTTGACGAAGAGTTGGGTTTCCAGGTACGGCGGGATGGCGCAATACCTGGCCACCGCGTCGGGGCCGGCATTATAGGCGGCCACCGCCAGGGGGACGTTGTGGCCGAACCGGTCCAGGCAGTGACGCAGATAGCCCACTCCACCGGCGATGTTCTGTTCCGGGTCAAAGGGGTTTTGGACGCCCATGAGGGCCGCAGTGCCGGGCATCAACTGCATCAACCCCTGGGCCCCTTTGGGAGAGACCGCCATGGGATTGAAATCCGATTCATTGCGCATCACGGCGCGCACCAGGGCCGGGTCCACCCCGTAAGCCCCGGCATACTTGTTGATCAGCAGGTCCACTCTGGGGTCGGGACGGCCGCCAGGGGAACTCCGGGAAATCCAGAAACCGCGCCCCATGGGCTGGGGCCAGGCCCGGGTCTGCTGTCTAAAGATGTAGACCTGAACTTCCCCGCCCAGCAGGTCATAGAGCGTGTCGCTGGAGCGTGTGACCTTGCGGGAATCTTTGGCGTCCTCCAGAACCAGTGAGCCGCCTTCAGACCTCACCTGGGGGACTCCGTCTGCAGCATCGGCCCACCCCGGTAATAACAAGGCCAGGATCAGGATGAATAATCCTCTCCTCATGAACACAATTTATTAATTCTTTCCATGAATTTGTCAAGAAGAAAGAGAGGCCAGTGATGCTCAAATCCAAGACCGCGGCGGCAGCCGAAGGCGCCGATAATTAAACGGTAAGTTTGCCAAATGAGACGATACGTTGTAAGATGTCTAAGCCTTCCGGGAATTTGCTTCCCGGCCTGCCTGCGGTCCGGCGGGATAATTTTAGCAAAGGGGGCCACACCAACTCTTTCCTTAAACCCATTAGTCTCAAACCCTGTGCTTGGGCCAAAATCGTCGTCGGCAGCCGCTAACTTGACCAGCGATAACTGCAAAACGCCACGGGAAAACCCTACCCCCTTCTCCCGGCCCCTGCTGCCGGTGGTCCTGGCCTTGATGGCTGGGCTGGCCTCCCCCGCCTGGGGGCTACGCCTGCCGGAGAAATGGTTGGCCGCGGGCCTGGTTTTGTTCTGGGCGATTCTGGGGGTCCTGTGGCTGGCCCGGCGTCCAGTCCGGCTACTGCCCCTGGCCCTCTTCTGGCTCTTGGGGGTGGCCTTTTACCAGCAAGCCATCCAACCCGTCTTTCCTCTCCACCATCTGGTACATCTGCCCCAGGAGCAGGGACTCATCATCCAGGGCCGCCTGAACCGCCCGAGCAAGATGGGCCCGGAACGGGTCCAACTATTTATGACCGCCCAGGCCTGGCTGAGCCCCCAGGGGTGGCGTCCAGCCACGGGCCGGCTCCTAGTGAGCGCTCCCTCCCTGGAACCACCGCCGGTGGGTACCGACCTGGTGGTCCGGGGAAGATTGCGGGTTCCCGGGGTGTTGCATAATCCCGGCGCCTATGATCGGCCCCGATCCCTGGCGACGGACGGCATCTTCCGGGATTTGCGCCTCAAGGGAGACGGTGACCTGGTCTTCCTGGCCTCCGGGGGCAGCTATCCCCTGGGGGAGCGGCTGCGTGGGGGCATCCGCCAGTTATTGAAGCCCCTGGAGCCGGAATTGCGGGCTATCTACCTCTCCATGCTGCTGGGGGATCAGGGAGAGGTCACCCCGGAGATGCGCCGCAACCTGGCCCGTTCCGGCACCAGCCACCTCCTGGTGGTCAACGGCCTGCACCTGGGGATGATAGCTGCAGTGGTTTTCTTTTTCGGCAGCTGGCTCCTGCGGCGTTCAGCCTGGCTGCTGCTGCGTCTCAATGTCATGAAAACGGCCACCCTGCTGGCCGCCGCGGCGGTGCTGGGCTACGCCTGGGTAGCGGGTGGGTCGCCTTCCACCCAGCGGGCCGAGGTCATGGTCCTGGCCTATCTCCTCCTGGTCTTCTTGGGACGGCCCCGGGAGTTATGGAGCGCCCTGGCCCTGGCGGCCCTGATCATTCTCAGCCTCACCCCCCTGCGCCTCTTCGCCATCTCCTTTCAGCTTTCCTTCGCGGCGGTGGCGTTTCTAATCTACCTGATGCCCCGGTTACTGGCCTGGGGAGCAGCCTCCTCCTCTGATTCCCAACCCGGTCTGGGAACCCGCCTCTGTACCTGGTTGAAGGAATGGGGAGCGGCCTCGGCGGTGGCCACCCTGGCCACCGCCCCCCTGGTGGCCGCCTACTTCCAGGTGGTTTCTCTTTTGGGGGTCATCGTCAATCTGCTGGCCATCCCCTTGTTCTTGCTGTTGGCCCTGCCTTTAGGGGAGGCTGCGGTCTTCGCCCAGGCCATCCATCTAACCTCTCTGGCCCGGGCCCTGCTTTTTTTGGGCCAATTTCCCCTGTGGCTGGGTTGGCAGGCCATTAGCCTGGGCGCCGCTCTTCCCGGCAGCGCCATCATCGTGCCCATACCCACCTGGCTGCAAATCGCCCTCTATTACCTGGTGCTCATCCTGGTTTTCGCCCCCCGGCGCAGTTTCTGGACCTGGGGGGGCGCCGGTCTGGCCGGAGTAGCCCTCCTCCTCTCGCTGGCCTGGCCCTTTATGGGGGCGCGGGGAAGCCTGGAGGTGACTTGTCTGGATACCTACGGCGACCTCAGCGGCATGGTGGTATCCCCGGAGGGTCAGCGCCTGGTATTCAGCGCCCCGGCGCTCTCCTGGCCCGGGCACGCGGGCGGCGGCTCGGGAGCGCTGCCTGCTTACTGCCACTGGCGCCAGTTTCGCACCCTCGATCAGGTGGTGGCCTTCACCCTTTCCCAGGACAATGCCGGGGAATTACTCCCCCTGGCCCAGCAGTTCAACGTGGGCGGGTATTGGTATGGTCACCGCGGTTGGCCGGGACCGGCTTTGTGGGACCTGTGGAACTATCTGGGGGACCGGGGCCGGTTGCCCCGGCCTCTGGAACCGTGGCGTGGCAGGTCTCAGCCGCCCGCCAGCCTGGGGAGCGCAGAGCTGCAATACCTGAAGCTGGGACCGGAGGAGGGCTTCGCCCTGGCTGTCGCCGGCCAGGGGCGCCGGGTCCTCATCCTGCCGCCGGGGCGGCAAGATTTTTTAAGGGCGCCGCTCTCGATCCAGGCCGTCCCGACCAGCCTGGACCTGCTGATCCTGCCGGCGGTCATGGCCCGGGCCCCTGAAATCGAACCCTGGCTCGCCCGCCTGCAACCCCGCCTCCTGGTGATTTACGGGGGAGCCGTCCGGCCCGGTGATTACCAGCGCCTGGCCAAAATCCCCTGCCATTTAACCAAGGACGGCGCGGTGAGCGTATTTCTCGAACCGGACGCGGTTCGGGTGCGGCAGTGGGGATACTGAATGGTTAAAAGCCCCTTAAAAAAATTTTAAAATCCTATTTTTCCGGTCAACGCGGCGGGAGGCCTCATGAACTGAGGGGTACTCTCTCACCATGAACATTTAGAACCGCCGCCCTCGGAGGTTCCCGGGCCGGCCTGGCGCGGTCGGCACATTTTCAGAGAAAAGGGAAGGGTCAAAGGACAAAAATAACCAGCCTGCCTTGGATTACCAACCACCTAGCTCTTCCGGGAGGTCTTGGCGATGAATTCGACCAACTGCTGCCTCACTTTCGGCGAGTTGCACTTGGGGCAGGTGGCCTTGGCTTCGCCATACTCCTTGATGCTCATGATGCGGTTGAACTCTTCTCCACATTTATCGCAGAGATACACGTAGGTGGGCATGGCTTTCTCCTTGGATGAGAGGTGGAATCCGCTCCGCTTAATGGTAATATCGAAAACCTGCTATGGCAAGGCTTAGTATTTTTAGCACGCCCGGAGGTGGTATGCGCATGTAGCCCCGGCTTTCCCTCTGGCGCGCCATTATCGGGCGGTGCTGGCCTGATTGCGATAGAATTTAAGAGATGCGCCTGCGTGAGTTTGAAGCGGCCAGGAGACTTTGTCGCAGAGAGGCCACAGTAAGGGAAGGACGGGTAATGCAAGCCCACCAGGTAAGTAAAACCGCCATGGGAACGGCCTGCAGGCGCGCCTGCCATGCCGCCCACGACCACCCCAAGATCTTCGATGACTTCCTGGCACATCATATGATAACGGAGGAAGAGCTGGGGCGCTAATGCTCAGGGGCAGAGCCCTTCCGCTGCCGCTGGGGGCCGCAAGGCCAGGGTAGGCACCAGACTCCGGGCCGTCAGGAGGTTGCGCCAGTCATCGGCCGGGTGACGTTTGGGGGTCTCCATGATGGCTCCCAGGGGCCTGAGCCAGGGATGGGCCAGGAACTGGCGCAGACCGGCCAGGCCCAGATGCCCCAGGCCCAGGTGCGAGTGTCGGTCCACCCTGGAGTTGCAGGCCGCCTTGGAGTCGTTGAGGTGCAGCATCTTCAGGCGTTCCAGCCCGGGCCCCCGGGCGATCTCCCCCAGGAGCAGGGAAACTCCGGAGGGGCTTCTGAGGTCGTAGCCCGCGGCAAAGGCATGAGCGGTGTCCACGCAGAGCCCTAAATCCACGCCGCTCAAATCCATGATGCGCTGCAGCTGGTCCGGGCGCCAACCCAGTTCCCGTCCCTGGCCGGCGGTGTTTTCCAGGAGCACCAGGGGTGGCGGCGGCACCCGGGAGACCGCCGCGCTCAGAGCCCGGGCCACCCGCTGGAAGCTGGCCTCCGAAAGTTCGCCATGGCCGGGATGGGTCACCAGGTAATCGGCCTCCAGAACCCGGGCCAGGGTCAACTCCTGGACCAGTCGGATCGCGGATTGCTGCTGGAGCAGCGGCTGCGAAGCCGCCAGGTTAGGCAGATAGCTCAAGTGTACCATCAGCGGCCCCAGGCCGGCCCGCCGCCGGGCCCGGATAAAATCCCTGACCTCCAATGGGTCCACCTGGCGCCATCGCCAGACCCGGGGGTTCTGCACGAAGATCTGCAGGGCCTGGCAGCCCAGGGACTGAGCCTGGGAGATGGCCCGCAGCAAGGAACCGGCGATGGACAGGTGAAAGCCGAGACGCATTGTCTGGTATTCGGTTTACGGTTTATGGTTTCAGTAAATATTTCATTAAATATTAAAGAATTATCAGGTTTGGCCGCGGAATTTTCCGCGCCTCAGCCCCGGTAGTAAAGTGGTTTCCTTTCCCCTGCTGGTTTTTCCCTTTATCGGATGAAAACCGACAGTCATTCTGATATATCATCTTCATGGAAACAGCCCACCCGCATCTGCGGCCTCGCATCCTGGAAGCTTACGTAGCCCGGGAGTTTCTCAAACTCCTGATTCTGAGCCTGACCGCCTTCGTCTCCCTCTTTGTCATTGTCGATTTTTTTGAGAAAATCGACCGCCTGGTGGAGGCCCATCTGGGGCTGTGGGACCTGGTATGCTATGTCTCCCTCAAGGTTCCCTTCGCCGCCGGCCAGGTACTGCCAGCTGCGGCGTTGCTGGGTATCATGCTTACCTTCGGCCTTATGTCCCGCTCTCATGAAACCATGGCCATGCGCACCTCGGGGCTGGACATCCTGCAGTTGCTGCGGCCGGTGCTGATTGTGACCGGCGGGGTGATGGCCGTCATGCTGGCCTTGAACCTTTATCTGATCCCCTGGAGCCAGGAGAGCCTCGACAGTTTCTGGCAAAGCCGGGTGGACAAGAAGCCAGCCCGCAACCTGCACACCATGGAGCATTTCTGGTACAAGGGAGACCAGGCCATTTATAACATCCTCCTCTTCCGAAAAGATATTCAGACCATGGAGGGAGTCAAGATCTATCTTTTCGACCGGCAATTTCATTTAGTACAGGTCATTGCCGCGGCCCGGGCCCAATTTCAAGGCAGTCATTGGCGCTTTTTCCAGGGGCAGATCCAGACCATGGGTCCCGGCGGCCCCACCGGAGGGGAGATGTTCCAGCAGCGTGACCTGGTCCTCACGGAGCGCCCGGAAGATTTCGCCGACCTGGAAAAGAAGGTCACCGAGATGGACTTTAATGAACTCGCCGGTTATGTGAGGCGCCTGGAGCGGGACGGCTACAAATCCACCACCTACCGGGTGGATCTCTACAGCCGTCTTTCCCTGGGGCTGACTCCCCTGATCATGGTCGTTTTGGGACTGGCCCTGGCCTTGCGCCATAACCAGGTCCACCTCACCTCAGTGGTGGCCCTGGGAATGGGGCTGATGTTCATTTACTGGCTCTTCTTTGGGTTTTCCGCCTCCTTCGGCCAGGCCGGCCGCTGGCCGGCCCTGTGGGCGGTCAGCTGCCCGCACCTGGTCTTCGGCGGCCTGGCCCTGGGGCTGCTGCAGCGGGTTACCAGATGAGGACCCAGCCCCCCCATCCAGACTGCCAGGCCATCATGCCCCGGCTTAACCCCTCGGTCCGGATCCAAGGGAACCCGTAACCTTTACTCGCTTACTCGCTCCTTCCCCTAATAGTGCCTGGTCTCCCAGGTCAACCCTGACCACGGCTGGCTCGGTTCGGTTAGTTTCAAGGAATATGGTCATTATCGAGAAATGACCCTTAATGTTAATGAGTTAGACTACGAGGTCCACTTTTCGGCCGAACCTCTGCCTCCCCCTAACTCCGGCCCCCCCCGCCAGGCGGACAAAAATATGATCATTAAAAGGGAAACCGTGCAATAATTTTATTGTCATCCGGCGATATTTTTGCTATCAAGGGGAAGCTGTCATATCCGATGGCCTCTGATTTAGCAGCAGTCGGCCCGCGAGCCATCGGCACTGAAAAAATATATTTTTAATTAAGGGGGGGATGGGCGTCGTAAAACCCATTTTCCAAAAGTGGACGTGTCTGAAGGGGAATTGCAGTCAACCCAAACCAGGAGAAAGGGAGAATAAGATTATGACCAAGGCAGAATTGATCGCGGCAGTGGCGGAAGGGGCCAAGGTAAAGAAGGCGGAGGCGGAAAAAGCCATTAATCACCTGATCAAGACTATTTCCGATACCCTGAAGAAAAAGGGCCGCCTGGCGTTGGCGGGGTTTGGCACCTTTTCGGTGAACCAAAGGAAGGCCCGGGAAGGCCGGAATCCACAGACCGGCAAGCCCATCAAGATTCCGGCCACCAAGGTGGTGAAATTCAAGCCGGGGAAACAACTGAAAGAAAAGGTAAAGTAAAGGGTTTCCTCCTTGTTTCTGGAGCGCCCCGGCGCCGGCGACCCGGGCTCTCTTGGAAATATCTTTTATCTTAAAGAGGCCGGTGCCGGCGGCTCACTGAGCAGGCGCCGGTTAGAGGTGGAACCAGCTTTGCCCTTCCCGCCTTTCCGGGCAGGGCGACCGTGACCGCGCGGCCAAACTTTAAAATTAAATAATTTCTGGGATCTTCCCAAGCATCGGCCTGCCGGGCGATTCTCCCCAACCCGGCTGGCCGGGCCCAACTTCCTTACGCCCCGGTGGCGGTAGCAGTAACGAGGGGAGGGCTCTTTGACGAGCCCTCCCCTTCCTTTATTTCAGGCAAGCTCACGGCCAACCTTCTCGAGCCGCCGGCTTCCCTGGCGGCTGCCCCGGCGGCAGAACTCCTCCCGGATGCGCCCCAGGATCCGAGCCTTGTCCAGGCACCAACTGGGGCCCAGCAGTTCCTGAGGGTGCGGGTCGCCGGTAAGACGGTGGATTACCAGGCGCCGCGGCAGGAGTTCCACAAAGTCCACTACCAGACTGACGTAACCATCTTCCGAGAGACAGGCGTAGGCCCCCTGCTGATAAAGCCGGGCCAGGGCTGAGCCCCGAACCACGTAAAGCAGGTGGATTTTTACCCCCTGTAAGGGCAGGCGGGCCAGATAGTCCGCGGTGGCCGCTATCTCCTCGGGGCCCTCCCCGGGCAGTCCCAGGATCACGTGGGCCACCACCTCCAGACCCCGGGCGGCGGCCCGTTCCACCGCCCGGGAAAAGCAGGCCACATCGTGGCCCCGGTTCAGAGCCGCCAGGGTCCGGTCATGGGCCGACTGCAGCCCCAACTCCAGCCACAGCAAGCGCTCCCGGGCATAGCCCGCCAGTAACTCCAGCACCTCATCCCCCAGACAATCCGGACGGGTTCCCAGGCTCAAACCCACCACTTCGGGGAAGGCCAGGACTTCATCATAGAGGGCCTGAAGCCGCGCCACCGGGGCGTAGGTGTTGGAGAAGCTTTGGAAATAGGCGATGAACCGGGAAGCCTGGTAGCGTTCTTGCAGGCGAGCCATGCCCTGGCGGAGCTGCGCCGTCAGGCTCACCCCCCGGGCCCAGGCGCCGGTGCCGGAACCCCGGGCGTTGCAATAGAGGCAACCCCCGGTGGACACCCGGCCGTCCCGGTTGGGGCAGGTAAAGCCCGCGTCCAGTGCGATCTTTTGCACCCGTAGCCCGAAGCGACGCCGCAGGTAGGTGTTTAGATCCAGATATGGCAGCCGGGTCATCAGGCCAGGTCCCCCCAGGCGCCCTGTACCAGGGCGAGGGCGGCCAGGGCCGCGGTCTCCACCTTGAGGCGCCGCGGACCCAGACTGGCTACCCGGAAGCCTGCCTCCCTGGCCTGGGCTGCCTCAGCCGCGGAAAAGCCACCTTCGGGGCCGATGAGGAGGCGCACGGACGCGGGCCGCTTCAGACTGAGCCAGGATTTCAGCCCGCCGCGCCGCTCCTCTTCCCAGAAGATGAGCTTCATCTCCTCGGAGCCCGATAACACCGCGGCGAATTCCTGCACCGGGCCAATCTCCGGGAGCATCGCCCGCTGGCAGGATTTGAGGATTTCCCGGGCCAGGCGCTGCCAGCGGTCCTGCCGCCGCCGGGCCCGCTCCGGGGCCGGACGTTCCGAACGCTCCGAGTAAAAGGGGATAATCCTTTGCACCCCCATTTCCGTGGCCTGGCGCATCACCCCATCCAGGGCCTCGCCCTTGGCCAGGCCGATGCCCAACACCAGGCGCAGGGGGGATTCCCCCCAATCGGCCAGTTCCCGGATCACTTGCAGTTGTGCCCCCCGGGCCTCCAGACTGAGCACCCGGGCTTCCACCTGGCGCCCCCGGCCGTCGCAAACCTCCACCCGGTCGCCCACCCCCAGCCGCAAGACCCTGGCCAGATGCCGGATCTCCTCCTGGTCCAGATACACAGTGTCATCCTGAAAGCGCTCGGGAGGGGCGTAGAAACGACGCATAGCCATATGGTCAGTGGCCAGTTTCAGATGTTAGTTGTTAGTTGTTATATGTAACGCCATTTATTTCTTCGTTAATCTATCAATATTCTGGGACCGAGTATTGGAAAACTCCCCCTCCCTGAGAGGGGAGGGGGCTGGGGGGAGGGTGGCGACCATCACCGCTAAGACTCCAAAGACGATACCATCCTCACCCGGTGTCGCCCCCTCGCAGGGGGAGGGAATTTTGCGCTCTTTTGCAGGGTACGGGGCATGCGCAATTATTTATGCCGTTAGGTATTGTTTAAGTTTCTGTCGCCAGGTCCAGGTAGCCCAGGCGTCCCGCCCGGGGGGGAACAGGTTCAAAGTTCAAAGTTCAAAGTTCAAGGTTCAAGGTTCAAGGTTCAAGGTCGCCAGTGGTTTGCCTTGAGCCATGAGCTAATTTTAAGAGACCAGGGTGCGCACTGCGCACCAGAGCGATGAGTTTCCCGGTTTTTAGGTAGCTGGTCAGGCGCTCTTGAGTTTCTTGATCTCTTCTTCCAAGACCGCCAGCCGCTTCGCCATCGCCTCCAGATCAGCAGCCCGGGCCGGTTTCGCCTCCGCCAGGGCCCTGGCTACCAGCTCCTTTACCTTGTCCACCAGGGCCGCCTGGGCCGCCTGGGCCCGGTCCAGGAGCTCCTTCACCGCCTCGGGGCTTTCCTGCTGGGCGATTTCCCCCCGATGCACCATTTCCTCCACCAGCGATTCGACCCTGTCCCGGGTGAAATCGAAGAACCCCAGACAAAAGAACGATGCCTTCCGCAAGAAATCTTTCATGGTTTCCTCCTAAGTGTATCGTTTCAGAAACACCTTTAAAAATATCTACATGTTCTGGTAGCCGCAGGCCCTAGCAAAAAACCTGCGCTCTTTTTATCTTGCGAATTATCTGTCGTAGGGGCGGGGTTTCCCCGCCCAGGGCGGCGAGACGCCGCCCCTACGGCAGAGACAGAATAGGGAGTCAAATATATAATTCCCATTTTTTTAAAGATCTCACCGTTCCGCGGGCGCCCCGATCACAGGCTGGAAGCCTGTGCCACTGTCGCGCCTGCTACTAAAAAAAATCTCATGGCCGCCGCAAGATCAAGGCGCCCCAGTCGTCCTGGGTGAGCAGCCCCCCCCTCCGTAGTCCCAATCTCAGGAAGCGGGGCTCGAGTTCCGGGAGATCGGTTTCCAGAAACCCTGAAATGATCAGGGCGCCGCCGCTCAAGAGATGTCCGCTCAGGGCCTCGGCCAATTGCAGCAGGTCAGGAGTGGTGAGGTTGGCCAGGATCAGGGCGAACTGCCTGCGGATGGCGTGCAGCAGGGTGGGCTCCACCAGCACCTGCGTTTCCAGGCCGTTCAGGCGCACGTTTTCCAGGGCGGCGGCCACCGCCTCGGGGTCCACGTCGATGGCCAGCACCCCGGCCCCCAGGCGGGCCGCGGCCAGGGCCAGGATGCCGGTGCCGGTGCCCACGTCCAGCACCTGCCGGGTGTCGTTGGCCGCAGCCTTTACCTGCTCCCAGACTTCTTCCAGGGCCCTGAGGCAAAGCAAGGTCGTGGGATGGCGGCCGGTGCCGAAGGCCATGCCAGGATAAATGGTGACCACCAGCTCCCCGGCCTCCGGGGCATAATCCTCCCAGGGGGGGCGGATCACCAGGCGGGAGGTGACTTTCTGCGCCTTGAAATGGGACTTCCAAACCTCGGCCCAATCCTCCTCGGCCACCAGCCGCGTCTCCAGTCCCAGGGGGGAGAGGCAGTGGCCGGCCAGACGCTCCAGGTATTCCTGCAATTGCTGCTGTTGCCAGGCGCCGAACTCCCCGGGCCGAAAAAAGGCCCGGATGACCACCCCTTGCGGCGGGGCGCCCTCCTCCTCCAGGATCACCCCGCGACCGCTGAACTCCGTGAAGAACAGGCCGGCCTCCTCCTGCATCCCGGCAGGCACCAGGATCCTAACCTCAATCCAGGTTTCCTTAGCCATATTGAGTAATTATAGAGCCAGGCGGGCCCGATTGCAATAAACCCCTGGAGGCCTTGTCTGAATGAAAGTGGTTTGGCTGTCGGGCGACAGTGGCACAGGCTTGTAGGGGCGACTCGCTGAGTCGCCCAGTGACGCAGGGTAGGCACGAGCCCACCTTAGGAGTTGACTTCCAGGTGAATCAAATCGCTCCAGCGGGCGGTGCGGCCATTCGAGAGCCACGGACCGGCGAGGGAGAGGATCGCTTAAAGCGCCACCTCAAAGCGGGCTTCTTAGGGGGGAGGAGATTACTAGTGGATCCCCATCATTTAATGTATATTTCTCATTCCCCTATTATCTTGACCAGCACCCTCTTCCTGCGGCCCCCATCAAACTCGCCGTAAAAAATCTGCTCCCAGGGGCCGAAGTCCAGTTTGCCGCCGGTGACGGCCACCACCACTTCCCGCCCCATGATCTGCCGCTTCATATGGGCGTCCGCGTTGTCTTCCCCGACGTTGTGACGGTATTGGGAGGTGGGAGCATGGGGCGCCAGCTTCTCAAGCCAGAAATCGTAATCATTGTGCAGCCCTGATTCGTCATCGTTGATGAAAACCGAGGCTGTGATATGCATCGCGTTGCAGAGTATAAGGCCTTCGGTAATGCCGCTTTCCTTTAGGCACTGCTCCACCTGGGGAGTTATGTTGATGAAAGCCCTGCGGCCTGGGACATGGAACCAGAGTTCTTTACGATAGCTTTTCATGTCTGTCATCTAATTTTCAGTTCACAATGCCACGAGGATAGGCCATTGTCAAGGAAGGATCGCTTAAAGCGCCACCTCAAAGTGGCTTCTTTGCGGGGGGTGAGTCTGGTTACTATTTTAAAGTGCTGGTGCCGAAGGCCGGACTCGAACCCGCACAAGATTGCCCTCGGGGGATTTTGAGTCAATATCCCCAAGTTTCCTTATCTCCTCAAGATAGGGCAAGATATTAAATTCTCTACATTTTCATTTTTGTTGATTTTCCCTGCTCTTAGTGGTTTTTCTTTGATTTTGGTAAATTTTCCCCACTCAAATCCACACTCAAATTTTGAGGCAAGTCCGTTTAAACTATGGCGACAAGGGGATACGGCCACCCCACCCTTCCCTGCCGGTTCTCCCTATTTTTTATACCGGTAAACATTCAGTCCGATCTTAACGTCTTCATCACCGGGAGCGGAGATATTTCCCTCGGTGCTGGCGATGATCCGGGTCTTGCCGCTTTTACTCAGGCCGAAATCCTGATCCATCTCAACCTCGATTATCAATTTCTTGCCTACAATTCGCATGGTCACATTCTTAGCCATTTCCCTGGCCTCCAAGTTTGGTTTTCGGTAGCTTACCCAATATTTTTGGAAATCTCACCCCTTCCCCCACCACCTCCCCCCCAGCAATCTCCTCCTCTCATCGCCCTCTGATTCCTGCCCCGCCTTTTTCTCTTGTTTGGCCTGACTGAAAATTTACCATGCCATGATTCAGATATTAAAAATATTTTTCTATATCGTGATAGGGTAGAGTTTATTGTCGACAGGAGCGCCGTGCGGCTGATTTTTGAATCTCCTCTGAGTCAAGGAAGGGTAAACCATTGGTTGGCTGCAATTCGTTTAGCCTGGAGCTTTATATGCAGTCGTTTTTTTGGAAGGATTTGAGGGGGAGTGGTTGGTGGGATTTTGGTTTGGGTAGGACGACCAGTTATTCCTCTGAGTCTCTAATCATCTTGATTGACATTAAAATCCATTTGTGGAATAAGTGAGTCATCTTGCAGTACCTAACCCCTATCGTCAGGGGGGAAGCCATGATTCTGCATTGCGATGATAGCCGATGTCCCTGACCCCAAGCACGAATGGAAGTAGATGCTTATGTTTCAACGATTACGACACGATGATATCTGTCCTTCATGTAAACAGGGGAAACTGGAAAGAATTAAACGCAAGGATTGGATGTATCGGCTTCCCCAAAGCAAACATTATATGTGTAGAGAATGTTCAGCTCGCTTTCTGACCATATTGGGTCGGGCGATAAGGCTTCCCAAAGATGAAAACCTTGTTAAAACCGGGAAGAAACGCAGAAAAAGCCGTGAAGGAACGGGGCAGGCATGAGCTAAAAGCTCAGTTTGTGGAGCTGATGGCCAGGGATTCCTCTCACTCATACCTTCCAAGACAATTGAGGAAATCGGCGATGAGAAAAACATCCTGGGTTGCATTACCAGTAGTCTTACTGGGTCTTTCCTGCGGTTTCCAAGCCAAAGAAATCATCCTGAACAATGCGCCAGTCCCAAGATGAAACCTTGAAGAGGATGGCGTTGTCAGTCTCTTTACTCCGGGCAATTATTGCCAGTACCAACAATAAGACAGGAGGAAATTGAAATGAGAACTTTAAAATTCAAAATATTCCTGAGCGTAACATTTTCACTTTTATGTCTTTTAATAATTACCTCAACAGCAAATGCTCAAGCCATCAAGGTCACAGTAGGAGATATCCTCTCTAATCCAGACCAATATGACGGAAAAATGGTTCAGGTTGAAGCAAAGGTCTTGGCACCGCAATTTAAAACTTCTAAAAAAGGAAATCCTTTTACCATTTTTAAGCTTGAAGGCGACGGCAAAATCCTTTCTGTTTTTATTTATGGTACTCTGTCAATAAATGTGGGAGATTCGGTAAGGGTTATTGGAAGGTATCAAAAGGTGAAAAAAATGGGGGCATATACTTTCTATGATGAAATAGATGCCTCTCGTGGGAGTGTGGAGCAATTATAGAGAAAGGCAAACGTGTGAGACCATTCAAAAAACCATTCTGAAAACCGCACCACCGCCGAGATCTATCTTTACTCAATTAGCGAGACGGAACGTGAGGCTATCTCCATATACGAGAGGGCAATTTAAAAAATCTCACACAAGTCTCACACAGAAATTGATAAGGGTTTAGGCCAACCGACCCAAACCCCTTGTAACTACCTAATATCATTGGTGCCGGAGGCGAGACTCGAACTCGCACAAGGTTGCCCTCGGGGGATTTTGAGTCCCCTGCGTCTACCAATTCCACCACTCCGGCAGCAGAGATATTTTAGCCCCTTCGCCCCGCGGTTGGCAAGGGGGGCCGCTCAATTTCCCATCCTGAAATGCATTTCGCCAAAACCTAAAAAAGGCGGCAGGAATCGTCCGCCGCCTTCACCTGGCTCGTTCTCCGGCTCAGGCCGCCTTAAGGCGCCAGCCGCTAGTGTTGCGTCCCAGATATAGCTCTCAACAGGTATTGCTGGTTCACCGCAGAGACGCAGAGGGCCCAGAGAAAAGGCCTTGCGGCAGCAAACAGGGCGGACACCTGGGTCCGCCCCTACCGGGAATGGCAAATAATTTGGTAATGAACCTCCCGGCCCAGACACTAGATATTCCCGAGGCCCGCCGGCCGTTAACGGCCGGAAGGGTTGATTACCGGAACCTCCCGGGGGCCCTCCGGGGTAAAGGGTCCCGTCTCCCCCGGACCGCCTCTCTTGATAGTGCGGGCCTCTCTCATCAAGGATTGGTTATACATGAGATAGCGGGCCTGTTGCACCGGGGTGAGCAGGGCATCCTCTTCCTCGCCCTGGCGAGTCTGCAGGTCCTGCATCTCCTGTTTCTTCCGCTTCATGTCGCTAAGGATGGCCCGCACCTCCTGCTCCGACGGCGGCGGTTGGGACATGGCCTGCTGCAGGCGCTGGTAATCCGTCTTCATATCCTGGATCAATTGCCGCCGACCCGGCTGATAACGCTGTTCGATCTGCAGGAGCCGGTCCACGGTTTGCTGATTCACCCCCAGGGCCGGTCCCATCTGAGTGCGTTTCACTTGCTGGAAGCGTTCCTGAAAACCGCCGCCCCCGCCCCCTCTGAAGCCCTCAGCGGGCTGTGCCAAGGCCCAGGTGGCCGAGGCCATCCCGGCCAGCATCAGGCCCAGGAAATAGAAGAGTATCTTTTTAGGCATGATCCATCCTTTTGCTGCTGGCTTAACCTTTTCAGGAAGGTTTCCTTTTGCTGTGCCGTCATCCCGCTCAGGGTTGAGTCCAGGTCGTCCCCCAGATCTTCTTCCGGAGGCGTCCCCTCGCCGTGGTTACTGGACACGTAGAGATAATTATTGGGTTCCTGGCCGGCCGGGGCCGGGGCCTGGGGCGCGGCCGCCAGTTTCTCCGTGGTCCCCTCCTGTTGGGCGATCTGGGGCGAAGCCGGGCCGGGCTGCCGGGGGGTCTGATAGCTGACGGCCACCCAAAGGAGCAGGGCAGCCAGGGCCGAGGCCCCTGCCAGATAGGGAATCCTGCCCCACCAGGAGGACCGGGCCGGGGCCATTCTCCCTTCCTGGGCGGCCTGGACCAGCTTCAGGTGCAGCTCCCGGGAAAAGTCGTTCCAGAACTCAGGTCCAGGATCGGCCACCGGAGAGGTCCGGACGGCCTGGGCCATTTCCTTCAGGGCCGCCAGCTCTTGGCGACAGCGGGTGCACCGCTCCACGTGAGGCTTAAGCCGCCTCAGCCAAAAGGCGGGCAGGTCACCGTCGGGATACTCGGGTAGCCACCGCTGTAGAAGTGCGCATTGCCACTTCATCTTCTTCCTCGCTCTTCAGATATTTCTTCAAATTCTTTAGCGCCTGGCAGTAATTCACCCGGGCGGCGCCCGGGGTTCCTCCCAGGACCTCGCTGATCTCCTGGTACGAGAGGCCCTGTTCCAACTTCAGGGTGAGCACCGCCTGCTGTTTGGGGGGCAGCTTTTTCAGGGCGGCGTAAACCCGCTGACGCTCATCCCTGGATACCAACTCCTCTTCCGGGGAGTCCTCCTCCCCCACCAGCGCCACTTCGTCACAATCCACCGGCTCCCCAAACTTTTTCCGGCTTTTCAAAAAGTTGTAACACTGGTTGATGGCGATCCGGAACAGCCAGGTGCGGAATTGGGCATCCTGGCGAAAACTCCGGATATAGATGAAGGCCTGCATAAAGGCCTGCTGCGACAAATCCTTCGCTTCTTCCGGATCGCTCACCATCCGGCACGCCAGGCCGTAAATCTCCCGCTGGTACTTCACCACCAATTCTTCGAAGGCCTGCAGGTCTCCGTCCTGAGCCCGGGCCACGAGCTGCGCGTCAGTCATGATCTCTCGTCGCCGGCTTTCAATAAATTAGACCCGGCATAAACGAAAATGTTAAATAGTAATTGCCGCATATCCCGATAATCGTCCTCCTACCGGGTGATATCCGCATAAGACAAGGGGTATTCTACTTGTTACGGATTCCTTGCTAATTATTATCACCCATCCGGTCTTCGCGCTCAACTTTATTGTGAGCCCGCCTATCCCCGGCCCTGCTCCTGGCGCCGCTCCGCCAGCCCGGTGGCGAAAGGCAGGGCCAGCATTGCGATCCCCAAAGCGGCCACTCCCGGCCAGCCAGCCAGGCCATAGGCATAGCCGCTCAAAGTGATGCCCGCCGCCCCGCCCAGGTAATAGGCCAAAATGTACAGGGAATTGGCCCGGCCCCGGCTGGAGGTGAGCTTGCGGTTCAGTGAACCGGCCGCCGCGGCATGAATGGAAAAAAATCCGGCGCACACCAGGACCAGGGCCGCCAGGATGGCCACCAGGGATTTGATCAGGGTCAGGGCGATGGCCAGGGCGAAGAGCAGCGAACCCAGGATCATGGTGCCGCCGTTGCCGATGCGGTTGCTCAACTTGCCGGACAGCGGAGCGATTAAGATCCCCATGAGGAAGGAGAGATACAGCAGGGTGATGAGGCGGGTAGCGGCGTGGAACGGCGCCCCGGAAAGATAAAACGGCAGGTAGTTGAACACCGAGGAGAAGACGAAAAAGCTGCCGAAGGCCACCAGAAAGATGCGACTCAGTTCCGCTTGGGTTAACAGGGTGAGGAAGCCTTCGCCGCCGCTCCGTCCCTCATCCGGTCCCCGGCCCGGCGGCAACCGCCAGACCGCGATGACGGTGGCCCCGGCCAGCAGGGCGGCGGCGCTGACGAAGGCGTACCGCCAGTGCAGGGGCGGGAGCATGCCGCCCAACAGGCGGCTGCCCAGGCCGCCGGCAGTAGTGGCGGAGACATAGGACCCCATCACCACATTGAGCCTTTCCACAGGCAGGTTGGCGGAGAGGTAGGCGGCCAGGCAGGTGGTCAGGGCCGGCACAAACAGCCCCTGCAGAAAGCGGGCCGCCACCAGCAGGGGCAGACTGTGGGTGGCAGCGCAGCAGAGCCCGGCGGCGCATACCACCACGCCCCCCGACAGGATGAGGCTCCGCACCGGGACGCGGTCCGCCAGCCAACCGAACGGCAGGTTGGCCAGGGCGATCCCCAGGATCACCGCGGAGACGGTATAAGAAGCCTGAGAAGGGCTGACCCCGAATTCCGCCTGCAACACCGGCAGCACCGGCTGGGTGAGGTAGACGTTGCAGACGGCCGCGGCCACCAGGCTGAAAACCACGGCCTGCAGGCCCCAGGAGCCGCTTTCCGGGGTTCGCTTTTCGGTTTTCGGTAGGTGGTTCAGGGATAACACCGGTCGATGAGCCGCGGGAAAGGGATGGTCTCCCGCACGTGGTGCAGGCCGCAAAGCCAGGCCAGCAGGCGCTCGATGCCCAGGCCGAAGCCGCCGTGGGGCACGCTGCCGAAGCGGCGCAGGTCCAGGTACCACTCCAGGGGCTCCCGGGGCAGGCTATGGGCCTCTAAGCTGGACAGCAGGGTCTCCAGGTCGTCCATGCGCTGGGAACCGCCAACGATCTCGCCGTAGCCTTCCGGGGCCAGCATATCCACGCACAGGGCCAGCCTGGGGTCCGCCGGGTCCGGCTCCATATAAAAGGCCTTGGCCTGCCGGGGATAGCGGTGCACCAGCAGTGGCCTGGAAAACATCTGGGACAGAACGGTTTCTTCTTCCCCTCCCAGGTCCTCACCCCAGGGGATTTCTTTGCCCTGCGCCTTCAGGCGCTCCAGGGCCTCGCCATAGCTGAGGCGGGGAAAGGGCCCGGCCGCCGCCTCTGCCAGGAGCTCGCGGTCCCGCTCCAACAGGCGCAACTGCGCCTCCTGGCGCCCCAGCACCCGCTGGACCACGAAGCGCACCAGGTCTTCCGCCAGCCCCATGACCTCCTCCAGGGTATAGAAGGCGGCCTCGGCCTCCACCATCCAGAACTCCGTCAGGTGGCGCCTGGTCTTGGATTTCTCCGCCCGGAAGGTGGGCCCGAAACAATAGACCCGGCCCAGGGCCATGGCCGCAGCCTCCAGGTAGAGCTGGCCGCTCTGGGAGAGGTAGGCCTTGCCCCGGTCCAGGTAGTTCGTCTCGAACAGGCTGGTGGTCCCCTCACAGCAGGTGGGCGTCAGGATAGGGGTATCTATCAGGATGAAGCCCCGCTCATGAAAAAAATCGCGGCAGGCCCGGCAGACCTCGTCCCGGACCCGCAGGATGGCCTGCTGCCGGGGAGACCTGAGCCAGAGGTGGCGCCAGTCCATCAGGAACCCCACCCCGTGCTCCTTCTGCGAGATGGGATATTCCGGAGCGATCTTAAGCGGGCGCAATCGGGAGACTTCCAGTTCATAGCCCCCGGGGGCACGTGGTTCAGCCTTCACCTTGCCCTCCAGGATCAGGGAGGACTCCAGGGTGAGGCGCTCGAACTGCTGAAAGTCTTCCTCCGGTAGATTCCCCTTAACCAGTACACCCTGGGCCAATCCGGCGCCGTCCCGCATCACCAGAAAGCGCACCTTGCCGCTGGAGCGCAGATGGTAAACCCAACCCCGGAGGGTCACCGTTTCCCCGAGATGCCGGGCCAAATTGGCGATATCGGTTACCAGGGGCGAAGTTTTCTTGGACATGCGACCATCCCCAACTGCGCCAGGGATACCGGTGGAAGAGAGTAGGGGCGGGTTTCAAACCCGCCCCTATTAGTGGAGCGATTCATTATCCTGATCTACAATCGGCCAAGATTCTATGGTCCGGAAGGTTAAAGTCCCCCGATTTAATTGTCTGATTAATTATGAGACGCCGCCCTGGGGGTTCACCTGTCGCCCTGCGCCTCACAGCATGATCTTGATATGTGCATTTTCCCGGAGGGTTTTGACCCATACGGAAAATTGCTTCTCCATCTCCTGCTGAGTCAGGACGCGGCGAATCTCCGGAGCCACCTCCTCATAGGGCTGGGCCTGACCGCTCCGGCGTTCCAGCATCTGAATCAATTGAATCCCTTGCGGAGTCATAACCGGGGCCACCCCTTTGGGGCTTAACCGCCCCAGAAATTGCGCCAGCCTGGGATCCAGGGCGTTTTCAGGAACGAAACCGACGTCGGTTTCCGCCAGGGAGTATTTCTTGGCGACTTCCGGAAAAGTAGCGCCGTCTCTGACTTCCTTGATGATGGTTTCCGCTTTCCTTTTTATCTCTTCTTGCTGGGCTTCGGTGGCGCCCGGCGGCACATCCATCTTGACGGCGCACAGGTGAAATTGGACGCCGCCTTCCTTATATTTTTCCTCGTAAACCTGGCGCACCTGCGCCTCACTGACCATGGACTTGAGGCCCACCGCCATAACCAGGAGGCGCTCCTGGGTCATCTGGTCGGCGATATTTTGCTTGAGCTCTTGAAGGGTGAGGCCGGACTTGGCCAGGGCCTGATTCAAGGACTCCTCGTCCGGCAGATGATTGCGTTTCTTAAAGTTTTCCAGGGCCGCGTTCACTTCCTTATCTTCGATTTTGATCCCCCGGCGTTTGGCCTCGGCCTTGGCCAGCTTCCGGTCAATGAGGCTTTCCAGCAGCTGGCGTTCGAGATCCTTGCCTCCTTTGCCCTTGGAAGAAATACCCTCTTGGGCCTCGATGGACCTGGAGGCCCTTTGCAGCTCCGACATGGTAATAACTTCATCATTGACTTGGGCCACAATCTGATCCACCACTTTAGCGGAGCCGTCCCTGGCCGATAACCCCGCCAGCAGGCAGGTCAGGGCCAAGGTCAGCAGCCCTCTGGAAATTCTCGCCATGGTTTTCTACCTCTCTTCTTCTGCATTAACAAATGTCTCCACTTCTTTCAAGCAGTTTTGCAAACGCCTCATGGATGGGCCGTCTTGCGGCAGCCGCACCCGTAAGGTTTGATCCTGAAAAAGGCGAAAGGTATCCGGCTTGCTTTTCAGCAGGCCGACCAGGCGCGGCAGGTCCAGGCGCTCTGGCTGGGCAAACTGCAGCCGCACAAAGCTGTCCTGCACCTCCAGACGCTTGAGGCCCAACTGCCGCAAGCGATGCTTGAGGCGGACTACCTCCAGGAGGTTGCGCCCCTCCGGGGGCAGCGGTCCAAAGCGATCCTGGAATTCCACTTCCAGTTCTTGCACCATCTCCGGGGTCAACCGGCCGGAGAGTCGCCGGTAGAGAGCCAGGCGCTGCTGGACATCGGGCACGTAATCTTCGGGCAGGTAGGCGGCCAGGGGCAGGCGGATCTCCGGGTCCGGGGCCAGGTCCTCCGGCTCGCCCTTGAACTCCCGAATAGCCTGTTCCAGGAGCTGCAGGTAAAGCTCATACCCGACTTCCGCCACCTCGCCGGATTGGGCCTGACCCAGGAGATTGCCGGCCCCCCGGATCTGCAGGTCGTGCATGGCGATCTTAAAACCGGAGCCCAGCTCGGTAAATTCCATCAAAGCCTTCAGGCGTTTTTGGGCCTCATTGGAGAGGGCAGCCTCATCGGGCACCAGCAGGTAGGCATAGGCCTGCGACTGGCTGCGACCCACCCGGCCCCGCAGCTGATAGAGCTGCGCCAGCCCAAGGGTGTGGGCTCGGTTGATGATGATGGTATTGGCCGCAGGGATGTCCAGGCCGGCTTCGATGATCGCGGTGCACACCAGCACGTCCACGTCCTTGCGCCAGAAGCGCACCATTACCTTTTCCAGCTCCCGCTCCGGCATCTGGCCATGGGCCATGGCCACCCGGGCCTCGGGCACCATCTCCTGGACCTGGCGGGTCCAGTTGGCCAGGTTTCGCACCCGGTTGTGCACGAAAAAGACCAGTCCGCCCCGGGCCAGTTCCCGGCGGATGGCCGCCTGGATTACGGCCCGCTCCGGGCGGCACAAGTAGGTGCGCACCGCCAGGCGGTCCTCCGGCGGGGTGTCGATCAGGCTCAGGTCCCGCAAGCCCGTCAGGGACAATTGCAGGGTCCGGGGAATGGGGGTGGCGGTCAGGGTAAGAACGTCCACGGTGCGGCGCCAATCCTTCAGTCTCTCCTTTTGCTTCACCCCGAAACGCTGTTCCTCATCGATGATGGCCAGGCCCAAATCCTTGAAGGCCACGTCTTTGGACAGCAGCCGGTGGGTGCCGATGACGATGTCCACCTGGCCCCGGGCCAGGTCCGCCAGGATCTGCCGTTGCGCCGCCGGCGCTTTGAAGCGGCTCAGGACCCGCACCTCCACCGGATACTGAGCCAGCCGCCGGCTGAAGGTTTCGTAATGCTGCTCCGCCAGCACCGTGGTGGGTACCAGCATGGCCACCTGCTTGCCGTCCATGGCCGCCTTGAAGGCGGCCCGCACCGCCACCTCGGTCTTGCCGTAGCCCACGTCGCCGCAGATGAGCCGGTCCATGGGCTTATCCGAGGCCAGATCCACCAGGACCTCCTGGATAGCCTGTTCCTGGTCCGGGGTCTCGGCAAATTCGAAGGTGGCCTCGAACTCCCGGTATACCGGGTCCGGGGGCGAAAACTGGTGCCCCGGCAGGACCCGGCGCAAGGCATAGAGCTCCACCAGTTCCCGGGCGATTTTTTCCACCGCCTTCTTGACCCGCTTCTTGGTGCGCTCCCAGGACTTGCCCCCCAGACGCTCCACCCGGGGCTCCACCCCCTCCACCCCCAGGTATTTCTGCACCAGGTGGAGGCGATCCACCGGCAGGTAGAGGCGGTCGCCGTTCTGGTATTCCAGCTCCAGGAAATCATTGGCCTGGAGTCCGACGGAGAGTTTCACCAGCCCCCGGTAGATGCCGATCCCGTGCTCCAGGTGCACGATGTAATCTCCTTCCTGGAGGTCGGCCAGGGAGGTGAGGTCCTGGGGGGCGCGGCCCTCTTTGCGGCGCCGCCCTTCGGGGCGGAACCCGAGGGCCTCGTCTTCGGTGAGGACGATGAGTCCATGGGAAAGGAGCCGGAATCCCCCGGAGAGTTCGCCTACGGTGAGCTCCACCCGGCTGCCCGGCTCCCAGGTGGGGGTGAGGTTGAGCGGCGCCTCCAGGCCCTCTTCCTGGAGGAGCCGGGCCAGCCGCTCGCCCCGATGGCGGCTTTTGCACGCCAGCAGGACCTGAAACCCGCCCCGGCGCCACTCTTCCAGGCGGGCTGCCAGGGCCGGCACCAGCCGCCCGGCTTCGGTCCCGGCGGCGGACAACTCCTGGGCCAGGCCGTCGTTTCTCTCCACCTGGAAATGGAGGTCGCGCTCCGGATGGAGGTGGCCCCAGGGCAGCAGCGGGCAGAAGACGGTGCTGAACCGGCCGAGGCGGTCCTCCCAGGGAATTTGATCCAGCCAGCCCTGGGGTTCATGGGCGGTGTCCTCGGCCATCTTCTTCAGCTCCCGCTCCAGGTTAAGGGGGTCCCAGACCACCACCACGGTCTCCGGCGGCAGCATCTCCCACAAGGTCTGGGGCTGCGGGTAAAATTCCTCCAGATGGCGCTCGATGCGGGGAAAGTGGCGGCCTTCCCGGACGTTTTCCCAGAACTGGGGGTCCTGGCGGCGTTTGCGCCGGGCCAGGGCGTGTTCCCGGGTCGCTCCGTCCAGCACCACCTCGCTGGCGGGCAGCACCACCAGCTCCGGAAGCTGGCCCAGGGACCGCTGGCTGGCCGGGTCAAAGCGCCGGATGGACTCCACTTCGTCCCCCCAGAACTCCAGGCGCACCGGCTGCTCATAGAGGGGCGGGAACAGGTCGATGATGCCGCCACGGACGCTGAACTCGCCCTTCTCCTCCACCACCGGACGGCGGGCATAGCCGCCGTCCAGGAGGCTCTGGAGAAATTCCGGGCGGCTTAGGGTCTCGCCGGGCAGCACGTAGGCCAGCAAATCCCGCAGCCGCTGGGCCGGGGGGAGCTTCTGGCGCAGGGCTAGGGCCGGGGCCACCATGAGAAAAGGGGGCGCCGCGGTCAGGGCCACATAAGCCGAGGCCATCCTGGCGCAGCTCACCTCGGAGTCGAAGCTCAGCTCCCGGAAGGGCAGGACTTCGTGGCCCGGAAACAGGAAGAGGCGCCGGGCGCCGCCGGCCTGGTCCTCCGGGTTTCCCAGGAAGAAGGCCAGGTCCTTCAAAAAGGTCTCATGGCCCTCACCGTTGGGGGTCACCAGGAGGAAGGGCCGCCCCAGTTGCCGAAAAAGGCTGGCCAGGAGGTAGGCGCCGCAGGCGGGGGTTAGACCTTGCAGATAGACCTGGCTGGGGTCCTGGGCAAACGCCGTCAAGAGATTGGGGGATTCGTCCCCCGTCGCCAAAACAGAATGCATACTTAATTTTATCTAGAATTGGCGCGATTTTCAAGCAGGCATCTCAACCCGCTTAAGGCGAAGCGGGTCCCGAAGCCAGTGACCCCCACCTCCCGGCTCTCTTGACTTTCCGTAAATTCAGATTAATGATTTATTTAATGAGAAGTCCCAAGGAACCCCTTCTCCATGCGGTTTCGGTGAATGAGCCTCATTTGTCCACCCAAGCGAATAAGGGTTTGGCGGCTACGGGTTAGTCTGAGAAGGGCTGTAAAAATCATGAAAACCGCACCAATGTTCCCATTATTACTGGCCCTGGCAATCCTGGTGGCGGCTCCGCGGCCGGCCAGGGCCGAGCCCCAAAAAGGGCAGACACAGGGGAGCGCTATGAATGAAAAGCAACATCTGCCAGTGGCCACCTTTGCTGGAGGCTGTTTCTGGTGCACGGAATCAGACTTCAGAAAGGTCCCGGGGGTGGTGAAGGTGGTCTCCGGCTATGCCGGCGGCCGCGGCGATCATCCCACCTATGAAAACTATGCCGAAAAGGGCTACGTGGAGGCGGTTCAGGTATTCTATGATCCCCAAAAGGTCTCTTATCCGGAACTGCTGGACTACTTCTGGCGGCATATCGATCCCACCGATGCCGGCGGCCAATTCGTGGATCGGGGGCCCCAGTACCGGTCGGTCATCTACTACCACGACGAGGAGCAAAGGCGCCTGGCGGAGGAATCCAAACAGAATTTGGGCCGTTCCGGACCCTTACAAAAAATTAAGAAACCCATCGCCACGGAGATCATCAAGTTCACCAATTTCTACCCGGCGGAGGATTACCACCAGGATTATGCCTATAAGAATCCGGTACGCTATAAGTATTACCGCTGGAATGCCGGCCGTGACCAGTTTTTGCAAAAGGTCTGGGGCGGAAAGCCCGCGGCCGTTCCCGATCCTCCCGGCGAACAGCTTACAAAATACACGAAACCCAGTGATGAAGTCCTCCGAAAGAAGTTGACCCCGTTGCAGTATCAGGTGACCCAGGAGGGTGGCACCGAGCCGGCCTTCCACAATGAATATTGGGACAACCATCGGGAAGGCATCTACGTGGACATCGTTTCCGGCGAACCGCTGTTCAGCTCCGCAGACAAATTCGAGTCCGGCACCGGCTGGCCCAGTTTCACCAAACCCCTGGAACCCGGCAATATAGTGGAGCGGAAAGAGCGGGAGTGGCTCTCGGTGCGTACCGAGGTGCGCAGCAAACATGGCGACTCCCATCTGGGGGACGTCTTCCATGACGGGCCGCCGCCCACCGGCCTGCGCTATTGCATGGACTCCGCCGCCTTGCGCTTCATTCCCAAGGAGGACCTGGAGAAGGAAGGCTACGGCCAGTATCTCCGCCTGTTCTCTCAAAAGAAGTGAGCCGCAGAAAGCGTCGCCATGCCCGAGGTCAGCCCCCTTGACAAATATAATGAAGCCCTGGTGGCCAATGTGCGGCCGCCGGACTGGGTGAATCCTGAGCCTCAACCCCGTTACAACCTGGTGGTCATAGGTGGGGGCACCGCGGGATTGGTAAGCGCAGCCGGCGCCGCGGCGCTGGGCGCCAAAGTGGCCCTGGTGGAGCGCCATCTTTTGGGAGGGGATTGTCTCAATTACGGCTGCGTACCGTCCAAGGCCATTATCCGCTCCTCCAAAGTTTATGCCGACATCCGGGATGCCGGCCTGTTTGGCTTAAAAATCTCGAGCGCGGCTGAAGTTGACTTTGCCGCGGTCATGGAGCGCATGCGGCGCCTGCGGGCGGAGATCAGCCACCACGATTCAGCCGAGCGCTTCCGGGATTTGGGGGTGGACGTCTTCCTGGGCGAGGCCAGGTTTTCCGGCCCGGATGCCGTAGAGGTGGGAGGCAAGACCCTGCGCTTCCAAAAGGCGGTCATCGCTACCGGCGGCCGGGCTGTGCGCCCGTCGGTGCCGGGATTGCAGGAAGCCCGTTATCTGACCAACGAGACGGTCTTCTCTTTAACCGAACGCCCGGCGCGTCTCCTGGTGATGGGTGGTGGGCCCCTCGGCTGCGAATTTGCCCAGGCCTTCCAACGCCTGGGCTGCCGGGTGACCCTGCTTCACAAATATCCCCGCATCATGAATAAAGAAGATACGGACGCGGCGGAACTAATCCAGAAGACCTTCCGAAAGGAAGGCATCGGTCTGATCCTCAATGCCAGGCCTCTCCAGGTAACCAAAACCGACAACGGTAAGCTGGTCCAGTATGAAAGCGAGGGCCAAAAGGGAGAAATCGAGGTTGACGAGATTCTCATCGGCGCCGGCCGGGCCCCCAACGTCGAAGGCCTCAACCTGGAAGCCGCCGGCGTCATGTATGAAGCCGGAAAAGGCAAGGGCGTAATAGTCAATGACAAGCTGCAAACTACCAATCCCCATATCTTCGCCGCGGGCGACATCTGTCTGCCCTACCAGTTCACTCATCTGGCCGACTTCGCGGCGCGTATCGTCATCCAGAACGCCCTGTTCTTTGGGCGCAAGAAGCTGAGCGCCCTGATCATTCCCTGGTGCACCTACACCGACCCGGAAGTGGCCCACGTGGGCTTGAATGAAGCAGAGGCGGAAAAGAAGGGTATCCCGGTCACGACCTTCATAAAACCTTGGCGCGAGGTGGACCGGGCCATCGTGGACGGGGAAGAAGAGGGGTTTGTGAAGATTCACGTCAAGAAAGGCGCCGACAAGATCCTGGGCGCCACCATTGTGGCCCGGCATGCCGGGGAGATGATCAGCGAGATCACCGCGGCCATGGTGGGCAATATCGGCCTGGGAACCCTGGCCGCGGTCATTCATCCCTATCCCACCCAGGCGGAGGCCATCCGACAGACCGGCGACCTCTACAACCGGACCAAACTGACTCCGGGGGTCAAGCGGATGTTTACCCGGTTTCTGGCCTGGCGGCGGTGATTCCAAGGAATTATGGGATTAACGATAAGTGGGACTCTTTTTCGTTCCTAGCGAATCGCTGGTTATAGAACCGGGAGGCGCCGGACCAACCTACCCATCAGGAGCGGGTTGCCTCCTGGCTGCCAGGGCGGCGGTCACTCCTCCGACCTCAGCCAAATCTACTTCGCAATTAAGGCTGAGGTAGACCTGCCTGCCAACCCCGACCCCTCCGTGTTCCAGCTCGACGTTATAGGTCATGCCGAAATCCTCGCGGTTGAGCCTGGCCTTGGCCTGAAAGCCGAAGCTGGTGTAGATGACGCCCTGATCCTCCAGGTACGCCGGCCCGGCCCAGTGAACGTCCAACATCACCCGGCGGGTCACGCCGCGCAGGGTCAGGTCCCCGTGGACCCAGGCCTGGTCCAGTCCTGCCACCTCCACCCGGGTGCTCTTGAAGGTGATGGTGGGGTATTGCGCCGCGTCGAAGAAATCGGAACTCTTCAGATGCTCATCCCGCTGCTCCACCCCGGTGCATAAGGACGCCGCCTCTATTTCCACCGCCACCGAGGAGCCCGCCACATTCAGCGGATCAAAATCGAGGCTGCCGCTAATTTTGGGGAACATACCCACCACCCAGGTCACCATCAGGTGGCGCACCGAGAAGACTGCCGCACTATGATAGGTATTGATTAGCCATTTTGCCAAGGGTTTCCTGCCTTTCAGGAGAGCTGCGGTATTAATCCCGGCTGCCCTCTTTATCCAAGGGGGGAGAAAAACCCGACCTCCCTGTCGCCCAGGGCCTCGGCAAGCCTCCGGCCCCCTATTTTCCGTCACCCCGGCCAGGGAAAACTGGCAGGGAAATTGCATTAAAAATAGGTACGGCTAGTGGCTTTGTCAAATGGCTTGGGCAGGGAAGTGACCGCCGCCGCGGCCACAGAAAGTGAGGCTTTTAAATACCTGCTAGAATCATGAGGACCGTTGACCCCATAAATTTTAGCGTGGATAATCCGAAATTTCATACTTTTTCAGGATACGCCGATGAAAAATCAGATATTGCCCTGCAAGTTTATTGCGACACGATAATCCTCCAGGCTCGGAGTTCTGCGCCACCAGAATCCGGGCTCAGGAGATTTTGCTCAGGCCGGCCGCGTTCCTGATTTTCCCCGCTCATAGATGGGGATCGGAAGAAAAGCTTGCTGATACTTACTCGCAAGATTGGCGAAGGGGTCACCATCGGGGACGAGGTCCGGGTGGTGGTCCTGGAACTCCGGGGCAAGCAAGTCCGTCTGGGGATTGAGGCCCCCGTGGGCGTGGTGGTCTTGCGGGATGAGATTTTCCAGCGGCTTCTCCAGGAGAACCGGCAGGCTGCCGTCTTCGTCTTCAGCGACCTGCAGGCCTTGCAACAGTTGGTGGACCGTGATCTCTTGGCTGCCGGCCCCCTGCCCCCCTCCCCGCCGCAGGTTCCCCGGTTGCGCCTCGATCGTAGCAGATTAGGGGCCATCCAGGTTCCGGAAGACCGGATAATCTTCTTCCGCCAAGGACTTTTGGGATTTGCGGAATTTCACCGCTACGCCCTGTTGGCCCCGCCGGACACCGCTCCTTTCTTCCTCTTGCAATGCCTGGAGCACCCGGAGCTGGCCCTGCTGGTGGCCGAACCCTCCCGGCTGGGGGCCCGCTTTAAGGAGAGCCGCCTCCATTCTGCCCTGAAGGAACTGGAAGCCCAAGCCCCCGAAGAACTACAGGTTTTCGTCACCCTGACCATCCCGCCGGGACGGCCTGCCGAAACCACCGCCAATCTGGTGAGCCCCATCCTCATCAACCCGGGCCCCCGCCTGGGGAAGCAGGTAGTCCTGGAATCCCCCGACTTCTCCCAGAAACATCCTCTCCTTCCGAATTAGCGAGGCACTCCGGCTGCTGCCGCCGAGCCGAGGGGCGATTAGTGCCACAGGCTTCCAGCCTGTGATGGGGTCGCCCTGATTTTTTATCGGCGGCCACAGGCCGCCCTAGACGCCCGGGGGGTCTGGCGCAAGTTCCCTGGGTAAACCTGGAATTTCCTATTGCCAGGCCCTTACTTTGTGCTAATATGTACATGAGCTTAACACCTTTGAAGCGCGATACGGGCCCCAGGCGGGTTTCAGTGTATCGGCGCCCACCCCCGCGGCCGCTGCGGTTCATGGCGAGAGGGCAAAACTCTCACTTAAAAAAACCTTCCAAAAACACGGTTTGCCGACTTCAAGATGGAGGTACCCAAGGCATGAGCAAGGCAACCCTCAACCTTAATGGGATGACGGTGGAGTTTCAGCCCGGCCAGACCATATTGGAAGCGGCCTGGGAGAATGGAACCTTCACCATCCCCACCCTCTGCTACCTGAGAGATACCACCCCCACCGGGTCATGCCGGATGTGCATGGTGGAGGTGGAAGGCGCCCGCACCCTGTTGCCCGCCTGCGCCACCGTGGCCACCCCCGGGATGGTGATTAAGACCGAGTCGGCCAGGATCGACGCCGCCCGCAGAATGGTCCTGGAACTGCTGCTGGGCTCCGGCAACCATAACTGCCTGATCTGCGAGGCCAACAGCGAGTGCGAATTGCAGGCCCTGGCCTATCGTTATCAGGTGCCCACCCCCAGCTTTGCCAATCCCCCGGACACCCAATACTATTACGAAGACGACAACAGCATGATCGTCCGGGATTTTTCCAAGTGCATCATGTGCGGCCGCTGCGTCCGGGGCTGCAATGAACGGCAGGTGAACCTGGCCATCAGCATCGGCTACCGCGGTTCCCATAACAAGATCGTAGCCAGGGCCGATAACTCTTATATCGATTCCGACTGCGTCTTTTGCGGCGAATGCATGCAATCCTGTCCGGTGGCGGCCCTGCTGGACAAGAACGCCATGCATCAGGGCCGCAGTTGGGAACACCGCCGCGTCCGCACCACCTGCCCTTACTGCGGGGTGGGCTGCCAGATGGATCTCCACGTCAAGGGCGACCACCTCGTCAAGGTGACCGGGGCCGATGCCCAGCCCAACGACGGCCGGCTGTGCGTCAAGGGGCGGTTCGGCATGGGGTTCGTCCAGCATGCCGATCGCCTCAAGACCCCGCTCCTCCGCCAGGAGAAGAACGGCGAGCTTCGAGAGGCCACCTGGGATGAGGCCCTGGATTTCGTGGCCCGCCGCCTCCGGGAGGTGAAGGAAAAACACGGCCCCGAAAAGATTGGCGGCTGGTGTTCGGCCCGGACCACCAACGAAGAAAATTACCTGATGCAAAAACTGCTGCGCGCCGTGATCGGCACCAACCACGTGGATCACTGCGCCCGCCTCTGACACAGCTCCACCGTGGCCGGGCTGGCCGCGTCCTTCGGTTCCGGAGCCATGACCAATTCCATCGCCGAATTGGAGGATGCCGATTGCATCCTGGTGATCGGCTCCAACACCAATGAAAATCACCCGGTTATTGCGGCCCGCATCAAGCGGGCGGCGCGTCTGAAAAATAAGGATCTCATCGTCATCGACCCCCGGCGCCAGGACCTGGTGCGGCACGCCCGCCTCTGGCTCCGGCAAATTCCTGGCACCGATATCGCCCTGATCAACGGAATGATGCAGGTCATCATCGAGGAACAGCTCTATGACCAAACCTATGTAGCGGAACGCACCGAGAACTTCGAGGCCCTAAAAGAGACGGTGGCCAAATATACGCCGGAATACGCGGAAAGGATCTGCGGGGTGCCCGCCTCGCAGTTAACGGCCGCGGCCCGCATGTACGCCCGGGCCCGGGCCGGCTCCATCGTCTATTGCATGGGGATCACCCAGCACACGGTGGGCACCGACAACGTCAAGACCCTGGCCAACCTGGCCATGCTCTGCGGCAATGTCGGCATTCACGGGGGAGGGGTCAACCCCCTGCGGGGCCAGAACAACGTGCAAGGGGCCTGCGATATGGGCGGCTTACCCAACGTCTTCTCCGGGTATCAGCCGGTCACCGACGCCGCCAACCGCAAGAAGATAGCGGAGGCCTGGGGCGTGGCCAACCTCCCCGATTGGGCGGGGATGGCCATGACCGAGATGCTCCCGGCCATTGCCCAGGGCGGCATCAAGGCCCTGTACATCATAGGAGAAAACCCGGCCCTCACCGACCCCGACTCCGACCATGCGATTAAGGCCATGCAGGCCCTGGAACTCCTGGTGGTGCAGGACCTCTTTCTCACCGAGACCGGCAAACTGGCCGACGTGGTCTTGCCCGCCGCCTCCTTTGCCGAAAAAGACGGCACCTTCTCCAACACCGAGCGCCGGGTGTCCCGGGTGCGCCAGGCCATTCCGCCGGTGGGGCAGGCCAAACCCGATTGGCAGATCATCTGCGAGATCGCCGGGCGCCTGGGCTACCCCATGAAGTATGCCGGACCCGAAGAAATCTTTGAAGAGATTCGCCGGCTGACCCCTTCCTATGCGGGGATTTCATATCAACGCCTGGAGGCCGGCGGCCTGCAGTGGCCCTGTCCCAATGCGGAGCACCCGGGCACGGTCTATCTCCACAAGGACCGCTTTTCCCGGGGCCTGGGTATGTTCTTCGCCATTGAGCACCGGGATCCGGCGGAGATGCCCGACGCCGAGTACCCGCTCTATCTCACTACCGGCCGCCTCCTGTATCAATACCATTCCGGCACCATGAGCCGGCGGGCCCCCGGCCTGGTGGAAAAGGCCCCGGAATGCCGGGTGGAAATGGCCGCCGCCGATGCGGCCAGGTATGGCATTGCCGACGGCCAGCAGGTACGCGTCCGCACCCGCCGCGGCAAGATCACCGCCAAGGCGCAAATCTCCGACAAGGCCGTCCCCGGCACCATCTTCCTCCCGTTCCATTACGCCGAGGCCTCGGCCAATAAACTGACCAACGCCGCCCTGGATCCGGTCTCCAAGATTCCGGAATACAAGGTCTGTGCGGTGCAGATCGAGAAAGTTTGAGGAGGCCGACCATGACTACACTGACAAAAAATTCAGGATGCGCCTGCCAAACGGCGGCTGCCCTCAGCCCGGAAATTATCCGCCAGGTGGATGAAATCGTCAATCGTCATAAGGATCAGGCCGGAGCCCTGATGCCGGTCCTGCAGGAGGTCCAGGAGGCGGTGGGCTATCTGCCCCCCGCGGTTCAGGAGCGCATCGCCGCTGGTCTTAATATCCAGGGAAGCGAGGTCTTTGGGGTGATGAGCTTCTATTCCATGTACTCCTGGAAACCCAAAGGCCGATACGTGGTCCGCATGTGCGAATCCCCGCCCTGCCATATTGCTGGCGCCGAAAATATGCTGCACGCCTTGCAGCAAGAATTGGGGGTCGCGGTGGGGGAAACCACCGGCGACGGCCTCTTCACCCTGGAACTCTCGGCCTGTCTGGGGGTCTGTGAAGTGGCCCCCGCCATGCAGATCAATGAAGTGGTCATCGGCAACCTCACCTCCGCCAAAATCAAACAGGTGCTCGCCGACTACCGGACCGGCCAGGTCCCCGATTACCGGGGGTTGCCTTACAGCACCAAGGACTTTCGCCAATATCGGCAAAGCCCTTACGACCTGATCTTACTGGACCTCGTTGGGGTCATCGATCCCACCCGAATCGAGGATTACCTGGCTAAGGGCGGATATGAGACCCTGAAGAAAGTGGTGACCACCATGACCCCGGAGTCGGTGGTGGAGGAAGTGAAGACTTCCGGCCTGCGGGGGCGGGGTGGCGCCGGCTTTCCCGCCGGCCTCAAGTGGTCCTTCACCCGGCCCCTGCCCACTCCCAAATACGTTATCTGCAACGCCGACGAAGGGGAACCAGGCACCATCAAGGACCGTTACCTCATGGAAGGCGACCCCCACAAAGTCCTGGAGGGCATGGCCATCGCCGGTTATGCGGTGGGGGCGTCCCAGGGGTTCATCTATGTCCGGGGGGAATATTACCTCTCCAATGCCCGTCTAAACCAGGCCATTGAGCAGGCCACCGCCAGGGGCTTCCTGGGCCGGCAACTCTTCGGCACCGACTTCTCCTTCACCATTGAAGTCCGTTCCGGAGGCGGCTGCTACATCTGCGGTGAGGAGACCGCCCTGATCGAATCGATCGAAGGCAAGCGCGGCTATCCCCGCGCCAAACCGCCTTTCCCCGGGGTTTCCGGCCTGTGGCATCAACCCACCATCGTCAATAACGTGGAGACTCTGGCCAGCGTGCCGGCCATTCTCAGCAAGGGCGGGGCCTGGTATAAATCCCTGGGCACCGCCGACACCACCGGCCCCAAGATTTACCAGATCATCGGCCAGGTGCGGACCCCGCAGATAGTGGAAACGCCGGCGGGCTTGACCCTGCGGGAACTCATCGATACCTACGGCGGCGGTCTGCTCTCCGGCCGCCAGTTCAAGATGTGCCAGACAGGCGGCGCCTCGGCAGGCCTCGTCACCGCCGCGGCCCTGGACACCCCTATGGACTACGGCTCCATGGCCAAGGCGGGCGGCGCCATGGGCTCCGGGACCATGCTGGTGATGGACCAAAGTGTCTGCGTAGTGGATTTTATCCGCTCCGTGGCTAAATTCTTCCGCCACGAGTCCTGCGGCCAATGCACCCCCTGCCGGGAAGGCACCCCCCGCATCCTGGAGACCATGACCCGCATCACCCAGGGCCGCGGAACCATGGCGGACCTGGACCTGATGGAGCGGCTGGCCGGCGTCCTGGTAGACGCCTCCTTCTGCCCCCTCGGGCAGACCGCCGCTCAACCCATGATGAGCGCCTTCAAGAACTTCCGCGATGAATTCGAGGAACACATCCGGGAGAAAAAATGCCGGGCCGGAGTCTGTAAACTCGGCTGAGGCAGGCAATTAGCCAAAAATTGGGGGCCGCCCCGGCTTTGAGCCCGGGACGGCCCCTTTTTAATCTGAAAACCCGGTAGTGTCCGGGAACAAAACTGTAACAAGAAATTTAAACTATCTCGCAATTAACCTCTAGCGCGTTGTAATTTCAACGATAACAACATATTTTACGAAGTAAGCAAATCAGGGTGAGTGGTTGAGTTGCTCCCCAAAAATGAGAATGTTATAATGAGGGGCCTCGAAAGCAGGAATAACTTCCCATATCCAGACCATATCTGCAATTTTTAAGGCCTTGGGGATAAGTGATTAGTTTGGCAAGTTATCCTAAAGAGGCAAATCTGTTGTCCATTAACTTTTTTATAAAAATTAATGAGTCATCGGAAGCAATAATATTTTCTGGCTTTTGTTTGAAGAAAAACGAAGAATAGAATAATGGGGCGCTTGTTACTTGGAATCTGCAAAACACTAGTTGTTGGGCCGCACACTGTGAGGAGGAATCACGATAGGAATGATCACGATCCTGGTTAGTTCTCGCTCCTTATTCTTTCATTTCTGAATCTTCAAGCAATATTTCAAACTGAGCAGGGTTAAAATCATCAGGTTGAACAGGTGCATCTTCCAACCGCCCTCCCCTGAGACGACCTTCTATATATTGTCTATCTATGGTGAACTTCTCTTGAATTAACGGCATAAATTTTTCAGAGAGCGGTTTCGGAAGACGAGATATATCATATTTATCAAATTCTTCTTGTTCTTCCACGGTTAAATAATCAAGAAATAGTTGAGTTCGGTTAAAGCGTACCTGCATACGTTCAAATTTCTCACGCTCTGGGTCTGATAGGTTACTCACATCGTAAACAGATTGGCGCAGAAACCGTTCCAAATCTTCATTGTTCAATGGAGTGTCTTGCAGAATAAGGTCAAGATAAGCAAAAGTCTTAGATAAATATCGCATATAATACCAGCCGGCCGCTGTAACACGCACGTGGCTAGCCCCGGTAACAGTTATAGTAGAGCGCGTATTTACCTCTATTACTTGTCTATTCACAAGTCGGTCGAGGGTCACTGATAAATCGCGTATATTATCAAACATTTCCCCAAAAAAACCCACCATTCTCGAAAGTTCTACATAACCCCTACCTTCTGGACTAGATTCGCTTCTACGTTCAAGGAGCAAAGCCAAAACCCTTAACGCTGTGAAATGGCTTGCGTTTTTTTCACTAGTGCAATTAAAGATATTAAGTATTGGGCTTTGATCTTCTTTGTAATATGCTCTCTCCTGCAACATTACCGATTTTAAGAATTCATGAAAGGCGACATTATAACCACCATCGCGCCTATATATATTTAGCATTTTATCAACGTCAGTAGCTCCAGAGGTAAGAAATGTGGTGAACATTTGAAGAGCCAAGCGCATATCTCCAAAACAAATACACTCAATGAATCTGGATATTAACCTGCTCCATTCGAAAACACTAAATTGTACAATACGCAAAAATTCGCAAATATCCCTTGCATCGAAGGTTCTACTTTTTAAAACTGTTTTTATTATTTTTTCGTTGTTTTCCTCGAGTGCGCGTATCGCATACTCTATTCGGTTCCCAATCATCTTGCGAAATTGAGGGGATGCAATGTGAAATTTGTGACTAGTATAGGCTGTAAATGCGTGTTGAATGCTCGGCCTGTAATAAGATTCTTCCCGTAAGGCTATCACCGTAATACACCCTGCAAGGCGTGTTATCCTTTGGGCAAGTAAAAATAGCTGGGCCTGATACTCTGGATCTAGCTGATCAACATTATCAATAAATAGAACAATTGCTCTTCTTTTCAACACACTTCCTAATCTAAGCAGTTTTGGTACATATTCTTCAACATTTTCTTGCCAATCATGCAAATATCTACTGATAACCTTTTCACAAGCTTCTTTATTCTTACGAATGCCATGTAGTACTGTGCGCTCAAGATTATTAAGTCTATCCTTAAAAATACTTTTTAGATGCCCACGTTCCTCAATTTGTTCGGAATCATATTTATCGCGCAATATTTCGAGTAATGATCTCCAAATATAACGTTCTGCCTCCTGCCTATCAGGAGGAGCTTGCAAGAAGTCAAGATGAAAATTATAAGTATTTTTCTCTAAGAGGTCATTAGCAAGAAGCTTTTCGTAACGCTTTAGAAAAGTAGTTTTGCCTGAACCAATTCCACCAAGAAGAAGGTAAAGTTCACCATTCCTTTCGCGAACAGCATTCTCTACCTCGGTGCCAAACTCTCCTGCATCATCTTCAGACTGAGTTAATTGTTTACCACCCTCAGCAGTGAGGGCATTTGGCATTGCATCTGTTATGGTGACGTTAAGATCGGTTGCAACAATTATTAGGCTTCCTGTATGAACATAGCATGAACGAAAAAGGTCTAAATCATCCTGAGCCGCAATGTCTTCAAAAATATATTTTGTCAATGGCAGAAGGGGAGGATTTAAGCGGTTTTTCTTGAGTGGCAAGTCAGCGTTGAACAGACGATCAATCACTCTAAGAAGTTTTCTAGAAGCTGCAGTGATACGCCCAAATTCCGAATCAAGCGATCCTTCACATATGGCAACGTAGGACAGCAAGTTCCAGAACTCTACAAAATGCTCAAAAATATAAGTGGGCGACGGAAAGACTCGCGTTCTTCCCTCTTTCCAAGGCATATCATCTCTGATAGCCCGAAAGATTATCCATGAATACCCATTCGTTGCGATAGCGAACTTGATGCCTTGATCGTCACAGTATTGCCTGACTTGAAGGATGGCCTTCTTCACGGCCTCATCACTCATAATGGCGCCACCGACTTTCGGTGATCGTGAAGCCGACCCCTGGGGCAATACAAAAGAGATTCCTTCACGTTTGGCTTCTACGACAACAAGAGGGGTACGTCTAACCTTAAGTTGATAGTCTGTGTATCCAGACTCGACATGGTCTTCTCGACTAAGTTCGCTTTCAGGCCACAAGCAAACTTCTTTGAGAATCCTGTCTATGAATTTAACGCGGGTGTCTGCCTCGCTAACCTTTCCTTGGGTGTCAACAAAAGACCGGAACTCTTCGACAATTTCTGTTAGTCTCTTTAGGGCTAAGTCCACAGGGCTATCCATCGCGCTTCCTTTATCCTTTGTGGTAGGTTCACATTGCCACAATTAGGGTCGGCTGTCAAGAGCGGGAAATTGAGGCAAGGGCGTGAGGGAACAGGGTTTGGTTTGATTAACTTTTGGGGGAAAGGTAATGAAATCGCCTTTCAATATCTGCTATAATTTTACAATTCCCCACCCTGCTTTTGGCGTGCTAATATGCATACCATAGCTGTCTCTCAGAGCCTTGTGGCTTTCTCTTGGAAAATTTCAAAAAAATTTCCGTACAGATAATATTGACCAGAAGGGGCCCGGAGTCCCATCTCCGCATTCGACTTCTCTGGCCGAAAATAAAAAACTCTAAAGGGCTGATTATAAACTTGAAGGCAGAGCAGAAAGGGGTAGGTCTGAGACTGGGGGACCAAGGCCTCAGCATCACCCCTGCGTGGGAGTGATGCGCCATCCCGGCATAACCTCAACTCCATCCAAAAATACAGAGACAGTTATGCATTCGCAGGTTAATAACCGACTCTGAACTCCCTTTCATTATTGCTGATGCATCTCCCCTTCACTAGCCCCAAATACACTACCGATTCGTCGAGGACATAAAGATCTTCTCCCAGTCCCATTTATTTGCCAGGGGGTAAGACTGGAAGGAAAAAAGGCGCCTAACTCCGCCGGTAAGCCAGGCGCCTCGGTTTCTTGCCAGGCCGGTGGGGGCGGCCTAACCCTGCCACTTACGAGAGGGGCAGGTTACTCTTCCTCTTCCTCCGCCTTGACTTTGAGGTGCTCGGGGATGATGGCCATCTTGATGAGCAGGGGCTTCAGGAAGGTCTGCTTGATGCCCAGTTCGTACACCTCTTCCAGGTCCCGGATGGCGTCCCAGCAGTTGTGGCAGGGAGCGACCACCAGTTTGGCGCCGGTGGCCAGGATCTGGTCCCGCTTGACCTTCAGGCCGACGTTGCGCTGCTGCCGGTAGATGCCGATGCCGTTTAAGCCGCCGCCGCCGCCGCAGCAGAAGTTGTGCTCCCGGTTCGGGGTCATCTCCACGAAGTAGCCCGGCTCCACCAGGTAGCTCATGATCTCCCGGGTGACGTCCCCCAAACCGTAGTTGCGGATATAGTTGCAGGAGTCCTGCAAGGTCACCGGCTCCTTGAGGCGTTTGGCCGGGTCGATCTTGATCTTGCCGGTGCGCAGGGCCTCGGCGACCCACTCGGTGTAGTGCAGGTAAGGCGCCGGCGGGCGGCCGTCCTGGCGGCCCACCCAGTAAGGCCCCTCGATGACCGTGGCCCGGTGGGCGTGGCCGCATTCCGTCCCCACGACCCGCTTGGGCTTGAGCCGTTCCATGGCCCCATAGACGCTCTCCACCATCATCTTGCAGGCGCCCCAGTCCCCGGCGAACATCGATAGACTGGTCTGTTCCCAACCCTCGCTGGGCACCGTCCAGTTCTCGCCGGCAATATGGAAGAGGATGGCGGCCTCGGCGATATCCTCGGGATAGTGCTTGGGCTCCCGGGCGTTCAAGGTGTACATCAGGTCGGCGCCCACCTTGTCCACCGGGATCTCCAGGCCGGGCCACTCATCCTGCTGCTCGTCAGCCATCCACTCGCAGGTCTCCACCCAGTCCTCGGAGGTCACGTCCATCTGGGCCCGGTAGATGCGGTGCATGCCGGTGCCGATCTTCAGCTCCCAGGGGACGAAACCCTGGGAGAAACAGAGGCCCCGCAGGTAGCCGAACATGACGCCCATGTCGATGCCATAAGGGCAGAAAGAGCCGCAGCGGTTGCAGCAAGTGCACTTGGACCAAGCCACGTCCATGCAGTAGCGCATGTGGGCGTTGTCCACATCGCCGCCGCGCTGGACGATCTTCCCCAGGGTAGACTGGATCTTGTACGACGGCACCTGGGTGGGGTCACGCCGGTTGGCCAGGTAGTAGAAGCAGGTGTCGGCGCACAAGGCGCAATGGGAACAGATCTCCAGCCAGGTGCGCAGGCGCGACTTCAGGCTGGCCGCCAGGGTGTTCTTGAGCTTCTCTTTGTCGACGTCGAGACGCCCCATCTCCTCATAATATATTTTGCCGCTCTTGTCGGCCAGCAACGCATCGAGATACTCCTTGGCATCTACGGTATTCTTGTTGCAGAGGGTTCCTTCCGGCATGGCTCTTCACTTCCTTAGAGTATGGCCCGCTTTGCTGGTGAGGCCACCAGCGCCCGGAATCGGCCTTAGCTTCGTGGCAGGGAATTCCGGAAAGCTTTTTCGTTTAGATTATACCATATTTGTTCCACACCAGTCACCAGGCAAAGCCTTTCCCCTTATAGCCGCGTTTGATGCCGAAGTCGGCGCCGAGCTGGCCCCGGGAGAGGAAGAAGCCCACCACATGGAAAAGCTTGGTGAAGGGGATGGCGATGAGCAGGAGCTCGCCGCTCAGGATGTGGGAGTAAAGCCAGAGCTGATAGGGGGAGGCCTGGTGCACCGCCAGGAACCCGGTGACAAAGGGGGCGACGCTGAGCAGCAACAGAAAGAAGTCATAGAAGGTGGTAACGATGCGGACCTCGGGCAAGGCGAGGCGGCGGATGGCGATGCAGACGGCAGTGATCATGACCCCGATGGTCAGGACGTCGGCCAACCCCATGGAGAGCGTGGGCCAGTCCACTCCCCAGCGCTCTTTGAAAATGACGGCATGCCCCAGCAGGAACAGGGGAGTGAGCACCAACCCGATATGGAAAACGAAGAAAATCGCGGTATACAGGGGCTTGGCCCGCCAGCCCACGGACCAGAAAGGCACCAACCAGTGGACGATGGAGCGCAGCGCCCCCGTGAGGCCCAGGCCCGGATGAGCACGGTAGGCCACCCGGTCCAACTGCCAGTCAAGGCCCTGGACGTAACGCACCACCCTAAAAGTCAGCCCGACGAAAAAGATTCCGAAGGACAGCCACAGCAGGGGGCCGGTGATGAACTGATACAATTGTGGCATGCTCAAGTTCTCCCAAAGGCCGCGGTTCGGCCCTTAGTACTAATGAATCTCCTTTTCCTCGTCCCTGCCGGTGAGGAAGAGCCAGAAGCCCAAAAAACCCAGAAGCGTCAACCCCATCAGGATGTAAGCTGCAAACTTGGTGTAGACCAGGAAGTCATGCAGGGTATAGAACTGGTTTTCCATGGCATTATTCCTCAGTGCCCGAAGGTTTGGGGGTGGCGCCGGAGTTTATGTTCGGTGAATTCCGGCCTTTCTTCTTCCTCACCTTCATGGGGGACATGCTGCCGATAGCGCGGATCTTCATAGAATATGGGCATCCGGTTGGCGATGAAGCGGAAGACCAGGAGTCCCAGGGTGACCAGGTAGACGGAGATGGCGATTTCCATCCAGCTGGGGAAATAGCGGTCCGCCGGCGGCAGTTGCCAGTTGAAGGCCACCAGGGAGGTGTTGAAACGGTTGAGGATGATGCCCAGCACGGTGAGCACCGAAGTCCACTTGGCGAGCTTCAGGTTCTGTTCCCGCACCGCGATGGCGTAGAGGAAAGCGGGCAAGGCCACGAAGCCCAGGAGTTCCACCAGGAACCAGGCGCCGTAGCCGGTCAGCAGATAGTTCCATTTATTGTCGATAGCAATGCCGACCACCTTGATCATGAAGTAGAGCGCCAGAACCATGGCCGCTCCCTTGGCGAAACCCAGGATCACGTCGTCGTGCTCGCGTATGTAAGTGGCATCCATCCGGCCATGCAAGTAATGGTGCGACAGGGTCCCCTCGAAGATGACCATGGACAGGCCGGCGGCGATGCTGGAGACGAAGAAAAAGACCGGCAGGTACATGGAATACCACAGGGGGTGGAGCTTGGAGGGCACAATCAAATAAAGGGCCCCCAGGGAACTCTGGTGCATGGTGGAGAGGATGACCCCCAAGATAGTCAGGGCCAGGGTTATCCTAATGATGAGGTCCCGGGGTTTCTGGAAGCCGAGCCACTCAAAGCAGGCTGGCAGCCACTCGACGAAGAGGGTGGTCAGGTAGAGCATGACGCACAAACCCACTTCGAAGAGCACCGAGGTGGTGCCGGCCTGCACTAAGAAGGGATAGGGCAGCCGCCAGGGGCGGCCCACGTCGTACAGCAGGGCGACCACCACCATGGAGTAGCCCAGGAAGGCGGTGAGGATCGCCGGCCGCACCGCGGAGTGATAACGCTTCAGGCCGAAGACGTAACAGGCCGCCGAAGTGGTGTAACCCCCGGCGGCCAGGGCGACTCCGCACAGAAGGTCGAAGGAGATCCACATGCCCCAGGGATTGTTGTCCGACAGGTTGGTGACCGCGCCGAGCCCTTTAGTGAAGCGCAAGAAGGTGATCGCCGCGCCGACCAGGAAGATGACGCCGACCACTACGTTAAACGGCGTATACAGGGATTTTTTCACGGCAGAGTTCTCAGTGGCCATGTTATTCACCCTCCCGGCTCTGAGGCTTGGCGGCCTCTTCCAGGGCCTTCTTGACCTCCCGCTCGATGGCGGCCTTCTTCTCGGCCTCGGCCTTGGTCATGGCCTTTTTTAGCTTGCCCTCGGCCTCCGCCTGGGTCTGGGCCACCGCCCGGGCCACCGCCTGGGCCGTCTCCTGCCGGGCGACCTGATCCTTGCGCCTGGAAATCGCGTAGATGCCAGTCAAGAGCACCGGCCAGGCCGCGGCCACCAGGGGCACCCCGGCCAGCGCCCCGGAGGTGAGTTCCGGAGCCGGGACCACCCCCAGGTCCTCACGCATGCCCAGGGCCCGGAAGGGCACTCCCGCGAGATAGAGCCAGTTGGTGCCGCCCATTTCGTGCTCCCCGTAAATATGGTTCAGGTATCGGCCCGGAAAGTCGTGGAAACGCTCATGAGCAATCCTGAGCAGTTCCCGGCGTTTGCCATAGACCAGGGCCTCAACCGGGCAAGCGCCCACGCAGCCCGGCACCGTCAGTTTACCCGACGTGATCAGGGGGTAGCACAGGGTGCATTTCATGATGCGAGGGGTCAGGGGCTCGTTGAATTCGAAGGTGGGAATCTCGAAAGGGCAGGCGATCATGCAGTAGCGGCAGCCCACGCAGACCGTGCCGTCCCAGGTTACCGCCCCCTGGCTGGTCTTGGTGAAGGCCCGCACGAAGCAAGAGGAGGCGCAGGCCGGCTCCAGGCAGTGGTTGCACTGCCACTTTTTGAACACCGGACCCGGGGCGCCCGGGATGTCATACCTGTTGACCACCGTATAGGTCCAGGAATGGGTCCGGCGCTTCACCTTCAAGATGCTCAGGTCGTCGAAAGGCTCAGGTGGGGGCGGCAGCTCGTTGACCTTATTGCACCCGGCCTCGCAATTACGGCAACCGATGCAGCGGGTGGCGTCAAACAGCACCCCGAAGCTTTCGGGATACCCCGTAAAATGTTGGTTGCCTGCGGCGCGGGCCGGCTTGCCCAAGGCGGCCCCCACCCCCGCGGCTCCCAGCAGGCCAAGAAAGGTTCTGCGCAACATGGACGTGTCCTCCACCGGCCCCTGCCGGTTACTTCTTCTTTTCCTGATGACACTCGCTGCACGCCGTGGCGGCGGGCTTCTCCAGGCGCATGTCCGCATGGCAGCTCATGCACTGCTGGTGTTGGGCGGCCAGCAGTGCCGGGCGGTTCGACTCCCTGGCCAGCAAGCTCTCGCCGCTGTGGCAGTTACCGCAGCGGGGCGGCTCCTTGGCGGGCGGGCTGTAATGGTGGCAGCCCTGGCAGATGGCGCCCGGATCGCGGTGGAAGTATTCGGCCAGGGGATTGCCCTTGATTCCCTTCAGGAGCGCCGCAATATGCTTGCGGTGAGTAAACTTGGACGGCTGGAACCGGTCCGCCAGGTCCTTGATCTCCACCGTCTCCGGGACCTCCTCCAGGGCGTAGGTCCCCGGGTTCAGGTTCCGGCCCTTGAGCAGGGTCTCGGCCAGTGCGGCTTTCTGCGGCGGCTTCAAGGCGCAGATCTGGCTTGGGCTGGCGCCCCCCGGAATGGCGGTTTCCGCCGCCAGCAGGTGGCACTGCCGGCAACTGGCGTCTTCAGGGCGGGAGGCCTTCCTGATGTGGTTGTGGCAGCCGGCGCAGTTCGCCGCGGCCTGCTGCCCGGTATGGCAACCCAGGCAGCTCGCCCGGCTCGACAGAGAGTGCATCGACTGCTCGAAGTTGATGGACCCTCCGTCTTTGGCGCCCAACAGGGTGTGGCACTTCTCGCAGGGCTCCATGGAAGCATGGTGGCAAACCCGGCAGTTGTCGTTGTACTTCTCGTGGGCCTGGTGGTCGAAGGCCACCGGGTCCATCAAGAGGGGTTTGCCGGGCCTGCCCTCCCCCCACTTGGGATCGTGGGTGATCAGGACCGCATCCGGCTGTCCCCGCTTAAGCCGCGGCACCTCTTTATTCGGGAGGGCGGCCACCCACTCCTGATTCTTCTTGACCATCCCCGCCTGGGCCGCCGCCCCGTGACAGCCGGCGCAGTCGTGGGGGCCATGGTCCTTCACCCCCCGCTTGTCCAGATCGAGGTGGCATTGGACGCACTGCAGGTGGGCGGCCTGCTCCAGGCTCTTCACGCCCTCCTTCTCCTTGGCCAAGTGGCAATAGCGGCAGGTCCCCTCCTTGCCCTGGGCGTAGAAGGTCTTTTTGGCCTTGGCGTCGTATTCGTGGTGGCAGCGGCTGCAATTGTCCTTGCCGTTTTGTTCCGCGGGAACGAGCTTGGGGTCGGTGTGCCTGAAGTGCGATACCTGGTTAAGCCCGGCGTCCAGCCTGGCCGCGGCGATCTGCGGCTGGGCGTTATGGCAGGCGCGGCATAACCCGTCCGGGGGGCCGGCCTTCTTGCCCGCCGCGGCCCTTTCCATATGGCAGCCGATGCAGTTGGCGTGATAGATTTCTTGGAGGGCCGCCGTCGGGCTGTTCTTCCGACGCATGTAGGCGAGGGACAGCTTGCCGTTCTCCACCAGGTGGCAGGTGGTGCAATCCTGCTTATCCTGGCGCAGCGCCTTGGTGTGCTTGTCATGCGAGAAGGTGACCGGCGGCAGCTCCAGCTTCTGATAGGCGGCCAGGGTGTCGATCTTGATCAGATCCGGGCGCCCCGTTGCGGCGGCCTTAAGCGGCTCCTTCTCACCCTGGGCCTGGATGCCATAGAAAGAGGCAGCGCCACTCAACAACAGGATCCCGGCCCAGCTTAGCAGTCGCCTTCCTTTCACCATAAATCCAATCCTTAGATTAACCGGGAAATCGGAACCCCCTGGTGGGGAAGGAACCGGAGATTTATGTGAAGATATTCACTTAAATATTTAAGCGCTACGCCGGAAACCTATCCAATTTTCCAAAGAATATTTGTGGTATTTCGCAACGAGCACCTTCTTGAGAAAAATTTCCCGTTAGATTTTCCAACAATGAAGATTAACTAATTTCATTCATTTGTCCAAAAAAAAAATGTTCTCGCCGGTTTATGGGAGAAAAAAATCCGGCCGGCCACGCCTAACCCGCGGCTGGCACATCTTTCATTACACGTCCTGCTGAATTCCTGAGGCTCTACCCCTGATACCATATCAGGGTATACTTTGCCCATTACCTCAGAAGCCGGCAACTTAATTTTTCAGTACCTCATTTCGACTTCAAAAAAGAAAACTACGGGGCAAGAGACGGTGAATTCTTGCCTGGCCAACGGGCCTTCAGCGTCCCATACACTTGGAAAGCCCCCAGCATCCCGCCGCTGCCGGTCATCCCGGAACAGCCATAATCGTTCTTAGGGGAGGGCCTACCCCCTCCCCTGCTCCGGCCCCGGGGACCGCGGCTGAGACAAAATTGGCCTATCCATGAGCATCGGAGAGGGCAGGTTTTTCCCTAACTTTTTCCATTGCCAATGGTGGCGATTTTTTATATATTTAAGTTGACATTCGCGTCTCTCGCCATATATTATTGGGCGGAAAGGAGTTTGCGGCTTTTTCTCAATACTCCACAAGGGGGGGAAAGCCGGATGTCAACCTATGCGGAAGGAGGAAGAAGCATGCGGTCAAAATTAGTGGTAGGGTTGATGGTGGCTTTGGTGGCAGTATTTTTCATGAGTACCGGCGCGATGGCACAGCAGAGGGCGGGCGGCGAGAAGTTGCTCTGTGTCTCCAAGCAGGATCTCAAGGGGCAAGAGACGGTCGCCTCGTGCCTGGCAAAGGGGGAGCGCTTCGCGGTAGTGGATCCTTACGGCTTGGTGCGCATCCTGACCCCGGAAGAGGTGGAGCTGACCAAGGCCTTCAATCCCAAGGCCTTCGAAATCCGGGCCTTCGGCATTCATTACGAGAAACTGGCTCCCATCATTGCGCCGCTGCCGGGACCTCCGCCAGAGGTCACGGGTTGATTTTAACCTCCCTGTCCATCCAGGGAATATGACTTAACCGCGATATCTAAGAAAAGCCCTCAAAGCTTGCTTTGAGGGCTTTTGCTTGGTGCCCCGAAGATCTCTCCCCCAAAGACATCAGGGCCGCCGGAAAGAATGAGGGCGCCTGTTGGGTAAGGATGGCTTTGAGAAGATCGTGGCCGAAGTGGCGGAGTTGGAGAAGCAGTTGGACCTTTACGACCTCTCCCGGTTTACCCCGAAGATTTAACCGGTGAATAATTCACGGGGATTACTTCGGTATGGGCTCCGATCCTGGTCCGGAGCTGGATCCTAAGCTCGGCGTCCGGGAGTCGGGGGCGGCCGTGGCTGCCCTTCCCGGCTGCCACCGCTCATGATTTCTTCTCGACCTCCGCTGGGGGAGCCTCCTGTACCGGGACCATCAGGTTGTCCCAGCCCTGCCGCTTGGTCAAAATTCCTGAGCTGTGGGTGATCACTCCGGTCAAAAACCACTGTTGCCGGCCGTCGGTGCGGCTGAGGAGCTGGAAGGTGGCGGCATAATAAACCGCGGCCTTTTGGGCCTTGTCGCTGGGGTTGACAATAGAGACGTAGGCCACCCGGGTGTTGGAGGACTCCGGCTGATAAAAACCATAGAACTCCGCCACCTTGCAGTAGCCGGGATTCCAGGCATCCAGGGTGTGCTGCGCCGCGGCCACGCTCAGCGGGGGCGGTGCTGCGAAAGGCGACGCCGTGCATCCACACCAGAAGGCCATCATAAGGAACAACCCGCAAAGGCCGCGCCGGCCTGAGAGCTTCTTCATGTCCCCGCTCCTCCCCAGAAGTTCTGGTTCTCCCCCCACCCGGAAAACCACCCAGGCCGGAGAAGGGTTAAGTTCCACTAGTGTCATGTTTCAGAAATGCCTTTAAAAATATCTACATGTTCTTGTAGCCGCAGGCTTTAGCTTGCGCTCATTTTATTAAGGATTTTCGCAAGCTCCCGCTTGCGGCTACATTTTAAAGGCCCTAAAGATGAAGGACATTTTTTATTAAAGGAAAATCTGCGACATGTCTACTAGCCACTCATTGCTTTAGAAGTCCGGCCTCCCTAAGCCAGTCCAGTATTTGCCGACGCGCCTCGAACCCCTGGGCCGTCAGCCTGCCCTTCGGGTCAAAGATCAGAAAATGGGGGATGGACCTGAGGCCAAGCTGTTTGGCCAGGGGGGACTGCCAATCGATCCTACCCAATACCTCGGGACGATTGATGTTGAGCTTGATAATCTCCAGGTTCCTCCGCTTCTGTGCCAACTCCTCCATTAAAGGCGCCAGGCGCAGGCAGGGAGGGCAGTAGGGACTGTAACAGTCGACCACCGTGATCTTCCCCTTGACCGGCAGGGTCTGAAGAGCCAGCGCAGATCCCTCCTGGCCGGCGTTGCCCTCCTGCACCGCCCCCGCCAGACCCGGGGCGCTGAGGGCCAGAAGGAGAAAAACTCCCCAAAAGCTGCCGATTAAGGCCGATCCAAGCCAGCGTCCCATAGTCCTTAGATATGTCCTGGTCTCGAGCTTGTCAATCATTTTCCCGGCGCCTCCCCGGAACCGGTATTAGCAGCAAAGGCAGGCCGTCCCTTAAAAAAAAGCCGCCGGCGATGATAATCAGCACTCCCAGCAAGACCAAACTCATAAGTCTCCTCCTGGATCGGGTCATCGGGGTTTGCCCTAAAGCTCTTCATCATTCAAGGAGAGTCACTTGTTGAGCAGGCGGCTCCGGGGGCCGCCCACATTATGGAATACCGCCTGAAAGTCACGGTAGAGCCTCTTGTTGTGGCGCAGCCGGTGGCATTTCTTCAGGTAAACCTTGGAGTCGGGGTTGTCCGCCAGCAAGTCCAGCCCCTCCCAGCCCTGCCGCCGGGGATAGGCGTAGTAGGGGTAGGCCCTGGGAATCCCCCGGATGTAAGTGACCTGGGGCACCAGCCATTCCAACCTGGCCAGGTAGAGGCGGTGCATGCCGTCGTTGATGATCAGGGTCAGGGTGCCGTCGGCCTCGATGGACTCCTCCACGATGGGAGGATAAAGATCGAAGGTCGCTTCCGAACCGTCGCCCTGCAGCACGGTATAGGTGACAAAGCCGTCCAGGCGGAACAGGTCCACCCCCTGCTCGGCCAGGCTCCAGCCTAATTTCTGGGTCTTGCGGAGCTCCTGCAGCCACAAGTAGTTTTGCGCCGGGTGCAGGTAATCGGTGTGAATCTGCTCCAGGCTGATGAAGGCCTGCTCATAAACCATAACCTCCGGCTGGTCCAGGAGGGGCACCTTACGGAGGCGGGCGATCAACTCTTCCGTGGAATGGCGCTTAAGGGTGATAATTTCCATTATAGATGCCTACCGGAAAATCTTACCACCATTCCCCGGCCCTGGGAATGTTTTTCGGAGGCCGCCTTCTTTATGCCGCGGCGGCCAGCGCCGGCGAGAAGGGGGGTAAGAGGCCCGGGATTTGGGCGGCCACTTACGTCTTTTGGTGGGCAGTGCCCACCCTACCGCGGTTGGAGCCAGCCCTCCAGGAAGCAGGATTGGCAAAGGGGTTGGGGGCGGCACCATTCCTTCCCCAGGCGCACCAGCAGGGCGTGGTATTCTTGATAAAGCCCCACGTCCGCGGACAGATGGTCCATGAAGAGTCGGCGCAGGTCCTCGTAAGCGCAGGATTCCGGGGCCAATTGGTGCCGGCTCAAGATGCGGAAAGTATAGGCGTCCACCACAAAGGTGGGTTTCTGCAGGGCATAGAGCAGAATGCTGTCGGCGGTTTCCGGGCCGATGCCTTTGACCGAAAGGAGCCTGGGCCGCAACTTTTCCAGGGGGTGCCGGGTCATCAGCTTGAGGGAACCCTGATACTCTTCCCGGAGAAAGGTCAAAAAATTCTTGACCCGCCGGGCCTTGAGATTGTAATAGCCCGCGGGCCGAAAGAGTTCGGCCAGCTCCGCTTCGGGCAGGGCCGTCAAGGCCGACGGTGTCAAGTGGTCGTCGGCCCGGAGCCGCGCCATCACCTTGGCCACATTGTTCCAGTTGGTATTCTGGGTCAGGATGGCCCCCAGCGCCACCTCAAAGGGCGTCTCCCCCGGCCACCAACCCTGGGGGCCGAAGGCCTGCCACAACCTCTCGTAAAGCTTCCGCAACAATTTGCCCATCCTGGCCGTGGTCATGGGTCTCCTCGAACTGGCTAGCCCCGGCGGGAAGTGAAGGGCCCCAGCCGGAGTCTGGCTTCCATTTTAGCATTTTTTTTGGCCGGGGCCTGTGATAGAATGCTCCAATCGCCAGCCTGAAGCGGAAAATTCCCGGGGGGCCACCAGGCCGGGGGCGAAGACTGCCAGGTGGCAGGACGGGTTTTAACCCCCCATCTCGACCTGCTTGCTAACAGGACCGAATCTTGAGCAAACGCGTCCTTTTCCAGCCATATGATCTAACCGTGGAGGTGCCGGAAGGCGAGAATCTGCTGCGGATCGCCATGCAGGCGGGGGTGCACATCAACGCCTCCTGCGGCGGCGAAGGCGTTTGCGGCAAGTGCCGCATCATCTTGGAAGAAGGAGAACTGGACAGTCTCCGCACCGGGCTGCTGAGCGACGAAGAGTGGAGCCTGGGCTACCGCCAGGCCTGCCAGTCCCGGGTGCTCTCCGACGTAGTGGTGCGCATCCCCCCGGAATCCCTCCTGGACCGCCGCACCCTGACCCGGCGCCGAGGCGGCATCGGTCTCAGGCCCAGTCCCATAGACCTGTCGGCCTTGAGGGCCGAGGGCCTCTATAATCCTGCCTTCAAGAAGAAATTCGTAGAACTGGCGCCCCCCACCCTGGGGGATAATATCAATGACCTGGCCCGCCTGGAGCAGGGCCTGGCGCGGCAACACGCAGTGGAAAGCCTCACCCTGGACTTCTTCCTGCTGCGCAAGCTGGCCCGGGTGATGCGCCAGGAAGACTTCCGGGTCACCGCTACCCTGGATTTCTCCCGGCGACGCTACCACTCCCCCTTCCTTTTGAACGTCGAGGCCGGCAACACCACCCAGCGCCACTTCGCGGTGGCGGTGGACATCGGTACCACCACCGTCTGGGTGCAGCTCCTGGACCTGGCTAACGGGGCAATCCTGGGCCAGGCCGCGGATTATAATGCCCAGATGAGTTACGGGGACGATGTCATCTCCCGCATCGTCTTTTGCCAGAAAGAGCAGGGGCTGCAAAAACTGCAAAGATCGGCGGTGACCACCATCAACCAGGTGATGCATCGGCTGCTGAAGCTCCATAAGCTGTCGCCGGAGGAGATCTCCCATATCACCGTAGCCGGCAACACCACTATGACCCACCTCTTTTATGGTATCGATCCCAAATACATCCGCCTGTCGCCTTACATCCCCACTGCCGGCAGCATTCCTCTGGTCCGGGCCCGGAACCTGGGGCTGGAGGTGCCGGAGCACGTCTTCATCTTTTGCGTCAGCTCGGTGTCCAGCTACGTGGGCGGCGATATCGTCTCAGGGATCCTGGCCTCCGGTATCTACAAGGACCCCAAGCTTACCCTGTACATCGATATCGGCACCAACGGCGAAATCGTCATCGGCAACCAGGCGTGGTTAGCCTGCGCCGCCTGCTCCGCGGGGCCGGCCTTCGAAGGAGGCGGCATCAAGTTCGGAATGCGGGCCAGCGCCGGGGCCATTGAAGACGTGATCATCAATCCTGAAACCTTTGAACCCTCCCTGATCACCATCGACATGGTGAAGCCCAAGGGCATCGCCGGCTCCGGCCTGATCAATCTGCTGGCCGCCATGATGGAGGCGGACCTCGTCTCACCCAACGGCAAGCTCCGGGAAGACCTGGACACCCCCCGCATCCGCCTCGGGGACAGCGGCCGGGAGTACGTCCTGGTCTTCGGCTCCGAAACTCAAAGCGGCCAGGACCTTACCATCAGTGAGTCGGACATCGACAACCTGATGCGGGCCAAAGGGGCCATGTTCGCCGGTTACCTCACCCTGCTGGAAAGCGTCGGGCTCAAGCTCCAGGATCTGGAGCAGGTGATCCTGGCGGGGGCCTTCGGCAACTTCATCAACATCGAAAACTCCATTGCCATTGGCCTGCTGCCGGACCTGCCCCGGGATCGCTTCCAGTTCGTGGGCAACGCCTCCCTCCAGGGTGCCTCCTTGCTGGCCTTCTCCCTGGACTTGATGGAGGAGGAGCGCCGGGTAGCGAATATGATGACCAACTTCGAACTCTCCGAGACTCCGGGCTACATGAACCAGTATATCGCCGCTCTCTTCCTGCCCCATACCCAAATAGAATTATTCCCCACAGTCACCGAACGACTCCAGGGGATTAAGGGCTGAACCAGCAAGGGGGGTCTCACACCCAACTCCTCGCGGACTCGCTCTGGCGCAGGCTGAAGAGGCGCTAAGTCTGTTAATGCCCGTAAACCACTAGGAGCCGCCGCAAGGCGGCGAAGCCTCCCGTTTGAGAAACCCTGCGCCTGCACTTGGTGAGCCAGCAATAAAGGCGGAAGCCACCTGTAGGGGCGACAGTGGCACAGGCTTCCAGCCTGTGATCGGGTCGCCCCCTTGGGCGCAGATGTGGAGGGGGGCTTGCCCCGCCGGAACCCGGGCGCAACAGGTAGGGCCCCTAAAGCGAAAACCGAAAACCGTCACGCATGCCGCCCCTCAGCAGAAATTCTCCGGAAGGATTTCCAGCAAAGATCGCAAACTCTTTTCCAAACTAGAGCAAGGTCCCGCCGGCCAATCAGTCGCTCGCCCCAGCGCCCCCCTTCGGGTGGGTGGCGGGCTTCTTAATAATTAACTGTTGCAAATCCTGTTTTCCCATGGCAAAATGAGCCACTTTCGCCCGTCAGAGGGAAACCCAGGGCCGGCGTTTTGTTTTGTCTGATTAAAAATTAACAATATTGTTAACACAATTGGAGATGAAATGGATCATCCGATAAATTCAGGGGATACCGCCTGGCTCCTGGCGTGCTGCTCCCTGGTGCTGCTGATGACCCCGGCCCTGGCCTTGTTTTACGGGGGCATGGTGCGGCGGAAGAACGTCCTTTCCACCCTGACCCTGAGCTTCGCCTTCATGCTCCTGGTGGGAGTGCAATGGGTGCTGTACGGTTACTCCCTGGCCTTTGGGCGGGATATCGGGGGGCTCATCGGCGGCCTCAACTACCTGGGATTGGCCGGGGTGGGCGCGGCCCCCAATCCTGATTACGCCAGGACCATCCCCCAGGGGCTCTTCGCCGCCTTCCAAATGATGTTCGCGGTGATCACTCCGGCCCTGATCACCGGAGCCTTCGTGGAGCGGGTGCGTTTCAAGTCCTTCCTGCTTTTCGGCCTCATCTGGGTCACCCTGGTCTATGACCCCCTGGCCCACTGGGTCTGGGGCAAAGGCGGCTGGCTCAATTCACTGGGGGTCCTGGACTTCGCCGGCGGTACGGTGGTGCACATCGCGGCGGGCTATTCGGCCCTGGCCTTTGCCCTGGTGATCGGCCCCCGCAAGGGATTCGGCAAATTCCCCATGGAGCCCCACAACATCACCCTCACCCTCCTGGGGGCCGGACTCCTGTGGGTGGGCTGGTTCGGGTTCAATGCCGGCAGCGCCCTGGCAGCCAACGGGGTGGCGGTGAACGCCCTGTTGACCACCAATACCGCGGCGGCCACTGCGGGGTTGGTCTGGATGATCCTGGGATGGCTGGATGGCCGGCCCAGCCCCTTGGGGATCGCCACCGGCATGGTGGTGGGCCTGGCCGCGGTGACCCCGGCCTCGGGGTTTGTGTCTCCCCGGGCCGCCCTGGTCATCGGCGCAGTGGCGGCGCCCCTCTGCTACTATGGCATCCGCTTCCGCCAGAACCGCAATTGGGATGAATCCATGGACGTCTGGGCCTGCCACGGCTTGGCCAGCAGTTGGGGAATGATCGCCACCGGGCTCTTTGCCACCCTGGAGGTGAACGCGGCCGGGGCCAACGGCCTGTTCTTCGGCAACCCGGCCCAACTGGCTTTGCAGGCGCTGGCTACGGTAGTCACCATGGCCTTCGTCTTCGGGATGACCTTCGGGGTGGCTAAAATCCTGGATATGAGCATCGGCCTCAAGGTTTCCCCCATGGAAGAGGAGGTGGGCCTGGATATCAGCACCCACGGGGAGCGGGCCTATTCTTAAGAGCAATCAGCTAAATAACCATTGTCTTTGCTGAAGACTGACTTCTTAAGCTGAAAGCCATTCCAGAGCAGAGATAATCCCTCCTCGGGTAATGCTGATCCTCAATGAGAGAGAACGGAAAATGCTAAAAAAGATCGAAGCCATCATTCGGGAAGACAAGCTCAACGATGTCAAGGAGGCCTTGAAGGAAATGGGCATCGTGGGCCTGAACCTCTTCGAGATTCGCGGCCACGGCCGCCAGGGGGGCATCAACCTGACGGGCCGTACCGGCAGTTACCGGGTGGATTTGCTGCCCAAGATCCAGCTAAACATCATCTTGAGCGAACATAACCTGGAAGAGACCATTGACACCATCCTGCGGTCCGCCTATACCGGAGAGCCCGGCGACGGCATAATCTTCATCTATCCGGTGGAGGAAGTGATCCGCATCCGTACTCGGGAGCGGGGGCAGGAAGCGATGATCTATCCCGGGGACATTGACGAAAGGAAGAAGCGCACCGCCAAATAGTTTCCCCCTTTCACCTCGGCCGTCCCCCTTCCGGGAGGTGGGTGGGGCGGCCTCCCTAAACTGTTGCATTTCTGGTTTTTCCATGAAATAATAAAATGATTTCTCGCGGCCAGGGAGGTTTTCCTTCCTGGCCTGCATTTCGCTGGGGCGTCTTCCCGGCCTTTTGGGGCAAGAGACCTATGTCAACCGAAGCGGTGATTTTCGCCTGTCAGCAAGCGGTGCCGGACCCGGAGGCCCTGCGGGCCTCCTTGAGCAAGGGCGGGGACCGCTGGCGGGTGCTTTCGGAGCCTTGCAGCAGCAAAGTGGAGGCCTTTCAGTTGCTCCGCGCCCTGGGAACCCCGGTGGACCTGGTATGGGTCATCGGGTGCGCCGAAACCCTCTGCCGCTACCAGGATGGCAGCCGTCGCCTGGGAGGCCGGGTGAAATATTCCCAGGGTTATCTGGAAGAAATCGGTCTGGAGTCCGGGCGGCTGGGGCATTCCCTGGTCACCCCAGGCGATGCCGCGGCCCTGGCCGGGATCGTCAAGGCGGTCAAGGCCCGTCTGAGGGCCCTGGGGCCCAGCCGCCTGAAGAGCAAGGTTTAGGACGAGTTTCGAGTTGTAGGGGCGACCCGCCGGGTCGCCCTGTTTCGAGTTTCAAGTTAAAGGAGCCGCAGGCGAAGGGTCTTAAAAACGAGATTCTTGCCGTATTGATCAAACTGTCTCATTTAGGAGAACGAGGGTTGCCTGCCAAATATAACATCCACGTGCGCCGGGTACCGCCCCGTTTCACCCCTCTGGCCAAAAGCACCGTGCTCGACTGGGGCGAGGGCTGTCTCCGCTGCGCCCGCTGCGTCAAGGAAGTCTGTCCGGTGGACGCTTATCGGAAGCGGGGTTTCGACCGGCAGCAGTTGGTGGACACCATCGATGAGATCTGCCGCGACTGTTACCGCTGCGTCCAGGGTTGTCCCCGGGGACTGATCTTTAAGGCCATGAACCCCCAATACCGGCAGATGGGGGACGACTATTGGACCCCGGAGATCATCGCGGTCACCTGGAGCCAGGCGGAAACCGGCAAGATCCCCGTTTCCGGAGCCGGCTATGGCGGGCCCTTTGCCGGGGAGGGCTTCGACTCCTGCTGGACCGACATGTCTGAGATCGTCCGGCCCACCCGGGATGGCATCCACGGCCGGGAATATATCAGCACCTACATCGACCTGGGCCGCAAACCCATGTTTCTGGCCTTTGACGAGCGGCAGGAGATGCTGGTCACCCCACCTCCCCTTTTGGAAATTCCCTTGCCGGTGGTGTTGGCGGAACCATCCCGGAGCGCCGACCCGGTCCGGCTGCGCCAGATTATGGTGGCCGCCGCGCAAAACCTGGGCACCCTGGCGCTCTTGCACCGGAAAGACATCAGCGCCGACCTGGCCCTAGCCGCCTCTAGCCTGGTACCCATCCTGTCGGCCAGGGAACCTCTGGAACTGGATGCGCCGCTGCTCAGCCAGACGCCGGCGGTGGAGATCCCGGACCATCCCGGGGTGATGGCCCAGATGGAGGCCCTCAAGAAACGTTTCCCGCACTTGCTCGTCTGGATCAGGGTGCCGGCCGACGGCCAGGCCGCGGCGCGAGTGGCGGCTCTAGCGGCGGCGGGGGCCGAGGTTTTGCACCTGGCCGGCTCCGATAAGGCCCGGGGCCTCAAGGACGCCGCCCCGGCCCACCTGAAGGACCTGGTGCGCCGCTGCCACCTGAAGCTGGTGGAAGACCAATTGCGGGACGCCGTCACCTTGCTGGTCAGCGGCGGCATCGCTTTGGCGGAGCACGTGGCCAAGATCATCGTCGCCGGCGCCGACGGGGTGATGGCCGACCTCTCCCTGCTCCTGGCCCTGGAATGCCGCCTGTGCCCCGAGTGCCCCGGCGACTCTGACAAAAAAGATAAAAAAGACAAACAAGACAAACAACCCTGCCCCATCGACCTGGGAAGCCTCAGCGTCCAGCGGGGAGCCCAGCGCATGGTCAACCTCCTGGGCGCCTGGAACAACCAACTCCTGGAGGTCCTGGGCGCCATGGGCATGCGGGAGGTGCGCCGCCTGCGAGGGGATGTGGGCCGGGCCATGTTCAAGGAGGACCTGGATAAAGAAATCTTTGCCCCGCTCTTCGCCCGGCCGGAGGGCGAAACCAGGAGGGTCGGCGAATAAAGAGGCTTTCCGGTTTTCGGTTCGCGCTTTTCTGTTTAAACCCTCACTCAGAGGTGATGACAGGGAAGGCTGGTGAGCCGCAAAACCGAAAACCATAAACCAGTATCTGGATAAACCAAGAAGTCCCAATAAGGACTAAATTCAGAAAAAGACCATAAAATGGCACGAGCGAAGAAGCAAATGGTTCCCATCGTTCCCCTGGAATCCTGGAGCGAAGGCGGGCCCTGGCAGCCGGTTCCCACCCCGTCCCGCTTCCGCACCCCCTTGAGCAAGTACCTGGTGTGGCGTGACGAATCCGCCTGCATCAAGTGCGGCCACTGCGTAGAAATCTGTCCATATGGGGTTCACACCAAGTCCGGCAGCTACTTGCGGCGTCCCAAGAACCACCTGTGCCTGGGGTTTGCCTGCCGGGAGAAGGAATTTTACTGCGTCGATCAATGCCCGGCCAAGGCGCTGCGGCTCAGCAGGCACCCGGTGTACAGCACCCTGGGGGACCAGCGCTGGCCTGCGGACCTGCTCCTCAGCACCTGGTGGCAGGCGGAATGGGGCAACCTCCCCTATACCGACCTGGAATACCGTCTGGGAGAGTCCGGCGGCGGCTTCGATAAACTGCGTTTTCTCTTTCCCAAGCACCGCCCGGACTTCAAGCTGACCCAGGAGGATATCTCCCTGGAGCTGGAGCTGAACCGGCGGGGGGATGACCGGCCCCAGGTGAGGCTGTCGGTGCCCTGGTACGGCGGCGGCATGTCCTTCGGCTCGGTGAGCATCAATACCATTTTGTCCCGGATTCTGGCGGCGATCCGCTTTAACACCCTGGTATCCACCGGCGAGGGCGGCTATCCCGAAGAACTCTACCCTTATGATGACAATATCGTCACCCAGGTGGCCACCGGCCTCTTTGGCGTCCGGGAAGACACCATCCAGCGGGTGCGCATGGTGGAGTTCAAATACGCCCAGGGGGCTAAACCCGGCCTGGGCGGCCACCTGCTGGGGGACAAGGTGACCCCCGCGGTGGCCCGCATGCGGGAGTCGGTGACCGGCAGCTCCCTGTTCTCCCCCTTCCCCTTCCACAGCGTCTATTCCGTGGAAGATCACAAGAAGCACATCGACTGGATCAAGGAGATCAATCCCCGGGCCCTGGTGGCGGTGAAGGTTTCCACTCCCACCGACGTGGACATGGTGGCGGTGGGGAGCTATTACGCCGGCGCCCACGTGGTCCAGTTGGACGGCAGCTATGGCGGCACCGGGGCCGCGCCGGATATTGCCAAGAAGAACATCGCCATGCCGGTGGAATATGCCATTCCCAAGGTGCACCAGTTCCTCAAGGCCGAGGGCATCCGGGAGCAGGTGACCCTGATTGCCTCCGGCGGCATCCGCAGCGCCTTCGACGTGGCCAAGGCCATCGCCCTGGGGGCCGATGGAGTCCAGCTCGGCACCGCCGACCTGGTGGCCCTGGAGTGCCTGCGTTGTCACAACTGCGAATCCGGCCGCGGCTGTGCCCGCGGCATCGCCACCACCGACCCGGAACTGGTGGACCTCATGACCATCGACTGGGGGAGCAACCGGATCAGCAATATGTATTACTCCTGGAGCTGGATTCTGAAGGAGATCCTGCGGCGCCTGGGCCTCAAGAGCATCCGGGAGTTGGTGGGCCGCACCGACACCCTGGCCCACCTGGACTACTTCGATGGCCCGGTGGATGATGATTTGCGGAGATAGAGTTCAAAGTTCAAGGTTCAAGGTTCAAGGTTCAAGGTTCAAAGTTCAAAGTTCAAAGTTAAAGGCTCTATTTGATCAAGCATTAAAGCGAGGCAAAACTTTACTAATGCCTGACAGCTGGACAAGGGCCCTGAATCTATACTGTTACCCTGTTGATTTGGGCGGTTACCAAAGGCGCAATGAATTTCCTGGTTTTTTTGAAATTCTTATTTCAGGTGATAGAAATTCTACAATAGCTTTTGAGAATCATTTTAGAGAGAATGCTCCTAATAATATCGCGGCTTATTTCGAAGTCGTCTTTTGGAAATTATTTTCTTTCCCTTTAGTACGTCAGGGAAGCACTAACAGAATTGTTGATTATGTTCGGAATTATGATATAAAACCAAATGTATTGTGGGATGCTGTTTTACAATTTATTGAGAATCAAAACATCGATAACTTGAAGAATATTAGGAAAAAGCTGGGGATTAAGGCCAGAGTTCTTGCAATAACATTGACATTCCCGGCGCTGGCGTGTCCTGAAAAAATCCCTATGATCGATAGGCAGGTTGCGAGATGGGTTAATTTAAATAGTGTCAATCATAGTATTAATACGAAGAAAACCCTCACTAACTTCAATAACATGATTATCATGGACAATGATTTTAATAGCTATTTGAATTTGATTGAATGGTGTAAGGAAATTGCTGAAGTATTAACCAGCCTTAGTAAACAACAATGGCGGGCACGCGATGTGGAAATGGCAGTATTTACTGCACAGCGGAATAATCTTCCATTAAATCCACTTACAAGAAATAGCGGTACTTGATTGCGGTATTTTAACTTTGAACTTTGAACCTTGAACTTTGAACTAATATAATGGGTAAAATCGAGCGCTTTGAAGATATCGACGCATGGAAAAAAGCTCGGGAGCTAACCAAAATTATTTATGAAGTCACCGCTCAAGGAAAAATTGCGGCGGACTTTTCTCTGAGAGACCAAATCCGCCGAGCCTCAGTGTCGATCATGGCAAATATTGCCGAAGGCTTTGAACGCGAGGGCAACAAGGAATTCCGGCAATTCCTGGCAACTGCCAAGGGTTCGGTGGGTGAGGTAAAATCATTGTTATATGTCGCCTTGGATTGCGGTTTAACATCCTCGGAACAATTTAACCTGATTATGGCATTGGCTGATGATGCCTCTCGTTTGCTTGCTGGCTTTCTGCGGTATCTGAAAGCCTCTGATAAGAAGGGCAGCAAATTTCAATAAATTTCTGAACATCGGTTTGTCTTTATAACTTTGAACTTTGAACTTTGAACTTTGAACTATCTCTGGTGAACCTTATGCAAGACCCCAAAAATCTTAGCCATCCGGGCCTCAGGCTGCTCAATACCCGCCAAGACTTTGCTTCGCCCTATCCTGCGGGCCGCATCCATAAATCCTCCGACGAGGGTGGCTGCGGGGTCACCGGATTTGCGGCCAGCGTGCCGGTGGCCGGCCGCCACATCGTCTGTCCCTCGGTGCAGATGCACAACCGAGGCAACGGCAAGGGCGGCGGCATCGCCGCGGTGGGCCTGGACCCGGAATCCCTGGAGGTCTCCCAGCAGATCCTCGATGACGATTACCTCATCCAGATCGCCTATCTGGACATCGAGGCGCGGCCGCAGGTGGAGGCCAAATTCATCACCCCGATCTTCCGGCTGGACCACGCCCGCCGCCTGCCCACCGTCGACGATTGGCGAGATATCCCCGGCCTGGTGGTTAAGCCCCCCGACGTCTGGCAGTACTTCGTGCGGGTGAAGCCCGAAGTCCTGCAGTATTTCATCCAGCAGCAGAAGCTCTATGGGATTCCCTGGCGCAAGGTGGAAGACGAGTATGTGGCCCAGAATTGCTATAAGCTGAACGAAGCCTTTTACGCCTCCCTGGGGGAGAAAAAGGCCTTTGTCATGTCCCAGGGCCGGAATATGTTGATCTTGAAGATTGTGGGCTATGCCGAGGAAGTCGCCTACTATTACCAGTTGCTGGACTTCAAGGCCCACGTCTGGATCGCCCACCAGCGCTACCCCACCCGGGGGCGGGTGTGGCACCCCGGCGGGGCCCACCCCTTCGCGGCCCTCAACACCGCCCTGGTGCACAACGGCGACTTCGCCAATTACTTTTCCGTGAGCGAATACCTGAGCCAGCGCCATTTTTTCCCCCAGTTCCTGACGGACACCGAGGTGGCGGTGCTCATCTTCGACCTCTGGCACCGGCTCTACGGCTATACCCTGGAATACGTCATCGAGTCCATGGCCCCCACCACGGAGCGGGACTTCGACCTGCTGCCTCCGGAGCGCCAGCACATCTACCGGCAGCTCCAGGCGGCCAATATCCACGGTTCCCCGGATGGCCCCTGGTTTTTTATCATTGGTCGCAACGACCCGGAGCGCCAGAGCTTCGATCTTATCGGCATCACCGACACCTCCATGCTGCGCCCCCAGGTCTTTGCCCTCCAGGACGGCGAGGTGCAGCTCGGCCTCATCTGTTCGGAGAAGCAAGCCATCGACGCCACCCTGGCCAGTCTGGCCCAGGAGGATCCCCGCATCTGTCCCGTGGCCGACCTCTACTGGAACGCCCGGGGCGGCAGCGCCACCGACGGCGGCGCCTTCATCTTTTCCCTGGAAGCCCATAACGGCCGCCGGGTGCTATCCTGCCACGACAAGTTCGGAAAACCCCGGACCGTGCCCTGGCATCAGCGCCCTTGGGACGGCGCCGTGCTGGAGCTGGGCTACCAGGAGGACTCCGAGGCGGCCCTTTTGTCCGCCGCCAACCTGGAGGACCAAAGCGGGAGGCGGCTCTATGACGCCATCCGCCAAGGCGCCGCCACCATCTCCTATGCCGGCTTCCGGGAAATCCTGGAGGCGGTGGTGAAGCAGGCAGGGCTGGGCGACCTTCTCAAGGCCGCGGCTATCAACGGCCTGACCCTGCTGTTGGACCGGCGCTACGACCCGGGGGACAAGAAGCGCAGCAATCTTCTTCATCTTCTCATGGAAGCCCTGATCCGCATCTTCCAGGATACCCCCCTCGCGGGGGAGAATCATCTTAGCCGCTACCGCCGGCTCGATTGGGACAACCGGGAGCTTTTGCAGGCGCCCCCGCAAGCGGACACGGTCCTGGTTCTCAATGCCGCGGGCTTTCCCCCGGAAGGGGATGATTGCGACGCCCGCCTCCTCTGCCAGGCCTTTAAATTGGGGTGGCGGCAATTCATCACTTACGGCTACCAGGGCCAGCGTTTCCTGGGCTGCGGCTTCGGGCCCGGCACCCAAGAGGTGCGCATCGACGCCTATGGCAGCACTGGCGACTACCTGGCCTCGGGCATCGACGGCATGACCCTCCAGGTCCACGGCAACGCCCAGGACCAGTTGGGGCAGATCATGAAGCAGGGCAAGCTGGTGGTGCACGGCGACGTGGGCCAGACCTTCATGTACGGCGCCAAGGGCGGGGAGGTTTACATTCTGGGCAACGCCGCCGGCCGACCCCTGATCAACGCGGTGGGCCGGCCCCGGGTGGTGATCAACGGCACCGCCCTGGACTTCCTGGCGGAATCCTTCATGGCCGGCGACGTCTTCCAGGGCGGCGGCTTTGTCATCGTCAACGGCCTGGAGTACGACCCCTGGGGGCGCCTGCGGCCGCAACGGACCCCATATCCCGGCTCCAACCTGTTCTCCCTGGCCTCGGGTGGGGCCATCTACATCCGCGACCCCTACCAGCAGGTGGTGGAGGAGCAGTTGAACGGCGGCGAGATCGTCCCCCTCACCGAGGCGGACTGGAACCTGATCCTCCCTTACCTCCAGGAAAACCAACGCCTTTTCAACATCGCCATCGACCACGACCTGCTCACCGTGGATGGCCGCCAATGCCCCCCGGACCAGGTTTACCGTAAGATCCAGCCGCTGAAACTGTCGGTCCTCACTGCGGTGGAGGACTCCTGGGAGTAGCGCAGTCTCACGGCAAGCCGCCAACATGTGGGGCGGGCACTGCCCGCCATCATCCTCAAAACAAAGTAAGGGCGCCCCGGCGGGCCGCCGCTTGTCTAGAGTGATGCTTCATAATTGCTGTGACATTTCAAACTACGGTTTTTTAACCCCCCTTTGAAAAAGGGGGGCAGGGGGGATTTAAAATAACCTCCTGAAATCCCCCTAAATCCCCCTTTTCCAAAGGGGGACTTTAATACCCTTAGTTAGGCCGGTTATCTGGCGACCGGGGATCTTTCCGGGGCTACCCCCTCTCTTGCCATCTTCTTCAGGCAGGCATCCGGATTCTTCCGGAGTCCATCGATCTTCTCCTGCTCAATTTTCCATTGACATGCAGGAAGCCTGGGGCTTAATATTGTGAATAATTTAACAATAGGCTGATAAATGGTCTTTCCCGTCTCAGGGGTGGAGGTCAACCCCCTCATCCCCCCCCTCATTGCCCTGGTGGTTTCCACCTTCACCGCCATGGGGGGAGTCTCCGGCGGCTTTCTGCTGTTGCCTTTTCAGGTGAGCATCCTCAATTTTACCAGCCCGGCAGCGCCGCTCAACCAATCGGTTGCTAACCTCAGGCCATTTCCGGGAGCGGCTTGGGGAAGCAGTTTCCTGCCAAGGGTCTATGCAGCCTTGAATTCATCAATGCTGACGGATGGTTACCCTATCATGGTAAAAACATTGGTCATTTGAGCGAAGAACACCATGTTAACGCTAAAAAAGATTTTTCTGGTCTTCCTCAAAATCGGCACCTTCTCTTTCGGCGGCGTCTATTCTATGGTTGCCTTCTTCGAAAGGGAGTTGGTCTATAAGCGCAAATGGATTACCCGCGATGAGTTCTTGGAGAGCTTCGCCATCGGCCAGATGACCCCCGGACCACCCATAATCAATACCGGCATCTCTATCGGCTACAAGCTGCATAAATTGTGGGGGGCGCTGGCCGCCACCGTGGGCCAGGCCTTTACCGGCACGGTGCTGGCTATTCTGTTGGCGGCCTTTTATCTCCATATGAAAGACAACCCCCTCCTGCAATCGGTGATGAAAGCGGTGGCCGCGGCGGTGGTGGGTTTGCTGGCCTCTTTCATTTATAAGATGCTTATCACGCTGGTTACGGATTACCGCAGCGCGACGCTGGCTGTGGCCGCTTTTCTGGCCCTGGCTATCTTTAAACTCAATCCTATCGGCATCCTTCTGGCCGCAGGGGCTTTGGGGCTGGTCTTGTACCGGAGGGATTAAATGGACCTGCTGAAAATGGCCGGCATCTTTTTCATTGCCAACGCCCTGACCATCGGCGGTGGCTACGCCATGGTCCCCATTCTTCAGCAAGAATTCGTCAATCATTATCATTGGCTCAGCAATAAGGAATTCATCGACGCCATTGCCATTGGCCAGGTGACTCCTGGGCCGCTAACGGTGATGAATGCCTTTATAGGCTTTAAGGTGGGCGGCTTGACCGGGGCCCTGGTGGCCATGGTCGCCAGCTATCTACCCTGCGTCATTATTGTTACACTGGTTACCAAGTATTACCTCCGTTATAAAGAGATATGGGCGGTAAGGGCCAGTTTCGCGGGGATCAAGCCGGCGGTGGTGGGACTGCTCATTGCGGTGCTCATCTTTTTGGGCCAAGGTTCCTTGACTAACCTGACCACCATAGGCATCGCCGTGATCAGCTTCGCGCTGCTCACCTTTACCAAAATCGATCCATCATTAATCATCATTGGCTCAGGGATTTTGGGAGCATTGTTGTTCTAACCGATTTATCGGGGAACGTGGTTTACAAATCATAGGGAATATTTTTGAGTCCACTGCGGGAGAGGTAGTAACGGGCAGAGGGTTTCTTGTCTTTTTTGTCTAGCGGCCCTCTCACCCGCTCGGCCTTTTCCCCAGTTTATATAAAGGGGTCATTAGCCGCGGGCTAGTGACCCCATTCTTTTCTTGGCGTTCCTGGCGGCTGGGTGTGATATATTTCTCACCCAAAGAGGCAAAGGCGCAAGCAAGTATTAAACGCAATGTATTGGGAATTTTCCGAAAGGGGCATCGTCTTCTTCCCGGACCCGCACCTCATCGGCAACCCCGGTGATTACGGGCTGGAGTATGAGGAGGTCTACTTCGAGGCCGAAGACGGGGTGCGCCTGCACGGCTGGTGGGTGCCCAAGGACGGCGCCCCGGTCTTCCTGTGGTTCCACGGCAACGCCGGCAATATCAGCCACCGCCTGGAAAACATCAACCTGCTGCACCAGTTGGCGGAGGTCCAGGTCTTCATCTTCGATTACCGGGAATACGGCAAATCTGAGGGGCTGATCTGCCGGGAAGGCACTTATAAGGATAGCGCCGCGGCTTACCGCTACGTGACGGCAACCAGGGGGATCGACCCCGCAGACCTGGTCCTCTTCGGCCGTTCCCTGGGCACCGCCCTGGCCGTGGACCTGGCCGCCCGCCTCCCCTGCCGCTCCCTGATCATCGAGTCGCCCTTCACCAACTCCTCGGACATGGCCAAACTCTTCCTGCCCTTCATGTTCGATTGGCGGCCCCGAATTCCCTATGATAATTTGGGGAAAATTGATAAGATCAGGGTGCCGTTGCTCATCATTCACGGCTCGCAGGACGAGATCATCCCTGTTTCGATGAGCCGGCGCCTGTTCGCCGCAGCCCGGGACCCCAAGGAGCTCTATATCATCCCCGGGGCCCATCACAACGACACCTTTCTGGTAGGCGGCCCGGCTTATTTTGACAGATTAACCAGGTTTATTCATCAACCGGCTATGCGGCCGTGACCGCCCCGGGGAAACCCTTACCCTCTTTGCTGATAGCTGAAAGCTGACCGCTGCTAGTGTAATGTTCCACAATTACCTTAACAAAAGATTTGAGGTAAACTCCCCCTCCCTTGAGGGGAGGGGGTTGGGGGGAGGGTGGCGACATATGGTAAATGAAAGAAATGTTACCACCCCCACCCTGACCCTCCCCCCTCAAGGGGGAGGGAAAAAGGCAAAGCATTTATGCAACGTTTCCGTGGGATGCAATACTAGCTTATGACCGCGAATCTGCAACAAAAAGCCCTGCGCCTGGCTTACTTCACGGTGGCCTACAACCTGGTGGAATGCCTGCTGTCGTTGCTGGCCGGCTATCTGGCCGGCAGCATCGCCCTGGTGGGCTTCGGCCTGGACAGCCTGCTGGAGGCCCTGTCCGGTGGGGTGATGATCTGGCGCTTTAAGCCGCGGCGGGGCCGGTCCCCGGCCGCTGAGGCCCGGCTGGAGCGGCGGGCCGTGAAAATCATCGGCTACACCTTCTTTATCCTGGCCGCCTATATCTTTTATGAAGCGGCGCAGAAGCTCCTGTTTGCCGAGATCCCGGGGCCCAGCCTGCTGGGGATCTGCGTGGCCCTGGCCTCAGCGCTGGTGATGCCGGCCCTCTATCTGGCCAAATTCCGCACCGGGGAGTCCCTGGGCAGCGCCAGTCTGAAGGCCGACTCCAAGCAGACCCTGGCTTGCGCCCTGCTGTCAGTGGCCCTGCTCATCGGCCTGGGACTCAATTACCTTTACGGCCTCTGGCAGGCGGACCCTATATTCGGCCTGTTGATTGCCCTCTTTTTGGTCAGAGAGGGACACCGCACCGTGAAGGAGGAGAAACTTTGCACCTGCGCCGGCTGCGGCCTGCCGCCCGCGGCGGCGGCGCCACGCCACTGATCCCCACGGTGGATCTCCTACTTCCCTGGGTTCTTCTTCAGGCGCTGGCTTACCCCTTTGATCAGAAGCGGCCAGGCGATGGTGGCGTCGCTTAGGACCTCGGCGAAGCGGCCGCCGTCTTCCGTCGAGACGAATTTCCCCCAGGAAACCCCTTCCTTGAAGGTACAGCCGCTCAAGCCGCCCCAATGGGCCGGCTCCGGGCAGATGCGCACCCCGTAATGGAAGCGCACTTCGGGGAAGTCGAGTTGCAGCCGGGTCTGGAGCAGGTCCAGGTAGGGGGCCACCTGCTGGGCCCAGTTGCGGGGCACCCCCCCACCGATGGTAAAAATCCCTAGTTTCCTGGCCGTTAGGGCGTGACGGGCATAGGCTGCCAGGTCCAAAAAGGGATTGAACTGCAGCGACGCCGCGCCCAGGGCCTCGGAGAGCGGGCACCCGGCCGCCAGGGCCCGGCGCACCATATAAACCGCCAGGTCCAGACCCAACTCCGAGTCGGTGAAGGCCGGGATAAATACCGGCACCTCGTTCAGATAGGCGTTTCTCAAGATTCCCGGGCCCTCGCTGTGCTCCGCCAGGTATCTCCCCAGCTCCCGGCAGATAGCGGCGGAGGACCAGACCTGGCCTTGATCCAGCCCCTCCAACACCTGCCCGAAGACCTCTTCCGCATAGTCCAGGTTGGCCTCCATCTCCAGGGTGTCGTAGATGCGGTTGTAACCCTGCCGGAACAGCACCCGGTCGGGGACCTCCTCTGGATACTTGTAATGCACCCGGCCCAGGGTCTCGATAAAGCCGTGGGCGATCAAGGCTCCGGTGCTGACGATCATCTGCAGCCAGCCTCGGTCGATCATCTCGCAGATGAGCAGGCCCATCTTGGCCACGCTCATGGCCCCGGAGAAGGTGCCCACCACGGTGCAGTCGGGGTCCCGTAACATGGCCTCCAGGACCTCGGCCGCCTCCCCCAGACTGCGGCCGCCGAAGGCGGTCCGCGCCATGGCCCTGAGGAGCTGATCGAAATCCTCAATGGAGTTAAGGTCCAGGGGGAGCAGGGGTGTCAGGCCGTCCTGGGCCCCATCATGATAATCCTCAAGTTTCCGGCGCATTGGTTAGTCCTGTTTTCTGTTTTCTGTTTTCTGTTTTCTGAAAAAGGCCCTCGACTGAGCGCGGAAGACGAGCCCTGCGCAATAACTTTTCCAAAGATTAAAGTGGGCGCCGCCCTGCCGCTGGGGCTGAATTTACCGAAAACCGAAAACCGTTCTTTCACCGGTAGGGCCCCCCCAGCTCTCCCCAGCCCAGCTTGGTGCGCAGGATCTCAAAGTGGCTGCGCCTGGGATGCTTCACCAGCTTGACATGGTAGGCGCCGGAGCGCACTTCCAGACGATCCTGAGGCTCAAGGGCGCGGCCCACCTGGCCATCCAGGGTGAGGTAGAGGTCCTGGACCTTTTCATCGAGAGTGACGGCCACGGTCACCGTCTCCGGCAGGATGAGGGGCCGGTTACTCAGGGTGTGGGAACAGATGGGCAACAGGATGATGGTCCCCAGGGTCGGGTAAGCGATGGGCCCGCCGGCGGACATGGTGTAGGCGGTGGAACCGGTGGAGGTGGAGACGATCAAGCCGTCAGCCCGGTAAGTGGTAAGGTATTCGCCGTCGATCCAGGTGGTGAGTTCGGCGATGCGGGCCAGGGCCCCTTTGTTGATCACCGCGTCGTTCAGGACGTTTTCCCGCCAGACGGTCTCTCCCCCCCGGATGAGGCTGACGGACAGGATCATCCGTTCATCCACCTCAAATTTTCCCGGCAAGACATACTCTTCCAGGCAGGGGTAGAGATCCTCCAGGGAGATTTCCGTGAGGAATCCCAGGCCCCCCATGTTGACCCCCAGGATGGGCAGACCCAGGCGCCCGTAATGGCGGGCGACGCTCAAAATGGTGCCGTCGCCCCCCAGGACCACGATGAACTCCGTTCCCGGAAGCAGGGGCGAGATGACCGGCTCCGGTTCATTTTCCAGGTGGCGGGCCGCCAGCCCCCGGGAAGCGAACCAGGCCTGCAAGGCCTGGCCTGCCTGCCAGGCGTCGGCTTTATGCTTTTTGCTGATAATGGCCAGGGATTTCACTGCGCCTCCCGAGTTGACAATTAACCTAATCTTCGATAATTTTTAAACCATGGCTCTGCGACGCTGATGCCTCAATTTTACCGGGAAGGAGTATTAATGCAAGTCGCCAAACGTATTCGCCAGATTCCGCCCTCCGCCACCCTGGCCTTGAACGCCAAGGCCAACCAGCTCAAGGCCCAGGGGGTCGACATAGTCAACTTTGGGGTAGGGGAGCCGGACTTCGACACCCCGGAAAACATCCGGCAGGCGGCCATTCGGGCCATCAGAGAGGGCTTCACCCGCTACACCCCGGTGGCAGGCATCCCGGAGCTCAAGGAGGCTATTATCCAGAGGTTTGCCGCCGACTCCGGCCTCTCCTACCAGCCCGAGGAGATCCTGGTCTCCTGCGGCGGCAAACACGGGCTCTACAATCTCTTCCAGATACTGTTCGATCCCGGGGATGAGGTGGTGATCCCGGCCCCCTACTGGGTCTCCTACGTGCCCATGGCCCTGCTGGCCGAGGCCGTGCCGGTGCTCATCCCTACCCGGGAGGCAAACGATTTCAAGCTCAGCGCTGCGGAATTAAAGGAACGCCTCAGCCCCCGCACCAAGGCCCTGGTCCTCAACAGCCCCTCCAACCCCACCGGCGGGGTCTACAGCCGGCGGGAACTGGAAGAGCTGGGGGAGCTGGCCCTTTCGCACGGTCTTTACGTGATCTCCGACGACATTTATGACAAGATCCTTTTCGATGGCGCCAGGTTCGTCGATATCGCCATGCTGGCCCCGGAGCTGAAGGCCCGCACCTTCGTCCTGAACGGGGTGTCCAAGACCTACGCCATGACCGGCTGGCGCATCGGCTACCTGGCTGGACCTAAGGAAGGGATCGCGGCGGCCACCAATCTCCAGAGCCAGTCCACTTCCAACCCCACCTCCATCGCCCAGAAGGCCGCGGTGGAGGCCCTAATTGGCCCCCAGGAGGCGGTGGCCTCCATGGTAGCGGAATTCGCCTGGCGCCGGGACGACATCTACCGCCGGGTCCTGTCGATCCCCGGGGTCAACTGCACCAGGCCGGGGGGGGCATTTTACCTCTTCCCCAACTTTTCCGCTTATTACCCTAAGTTGCAACCCGGGCCGGGGCAGTCCCATTCCCAGGCCCTGGCGGATTACCTGCTGACCGAGGCCCGCCTGGCTGCGGTGCCGGGCAACGAATTCGGGGAAGATCAATGCCTGCGGTTTTCCTATGCCACCTCCCGGGAGCGCATCGCCACCGGCTTGAGCCGCATCCAGGAAGCCTTGGAGAAGTTGGGGAGGTAAGGGGGAAGCAGGCGGGGGAAGAATAGGGGCCAGCGCGGCGCGGCTTTTTTGAGGTCGAGCCGCGCTGTCCGTTCAACTCAGGTAAAGAAAATTTAGCGGCCGGCCGCCTGCCGCTTGGAAGCCTTCAGCGGATTGATCTTCTGGACCATCTCTTTTTTGCCATTTTTGGCGTGGGTGGCCAGATTACAGGGGCCCCGGCGCCATTTGGCTTCGGGATCGGGAAAAGAACCGCAGAAGCTTGCGTCTTCAAACGGGAGAGTCCGCTCGCAGCCGCCACAGGCGTCCACCACGGGCTTGCATTGGCCGCCGTTGAACGAACAGCCTTTTTTGGTCATAAAGGTGCAATCCACCCCAGATTTAACACTAACGCAGTGCATGGCCGTAGCCCTCCTTCAAACATAGGTAATTTTTTTTTATATAATAAATTTATAATTTTTGTCAAGAGATCCGCTAATTCTCCGAAAAAATATATTTTCCCTGGATTTTTCCGCTAACCCTGGCGCCCCCGGTCATTCCCGGTGGTTTCCCGGGGCACCACCAGGTCAAACCTCCAATCAAGTAGGGCGCCTCTCACGCGCCCTTTTGGGTGCCTGAGAACTGCGCCAGGGCGACTCATGGAGTCGCCCTGGTGGGAGGTGCGCACTGTCCGCCGGACCATCGGCCCGTGGCCGCCGAACCTCCGGTGGCCCCTGGCATAGACAAAAAAGCCCCGCAAAGGCAGGCCCGGACCTGGACGCCCCTCCCCTTCCTGGGCGGCGAGCCGGTCCTCTCCGGCCGCATTGACAGGGCGAAGCCGATGTTTATTTTAAGGACGAAACCCTTTCCGGAAGAGGATGCCCATGGCAGCAAAGACCTTAAGGGATTACCAGGCAAAACGGGATTTCCGCCGCACCCCGGAGCCCTCGCCGAGGGGCCGGGAGGTGTCGGCGGAACCCATCTTCGTGATCCAGAAACATGACGCCAGCCACCTCCATTACGACTTCCGCCTGGAGGTGGACGGGGTCCTGAAATCTTGGGCCATCCCCAAGGGACCCTCCACCGATCCCCAGGAGAAACGCCTGGCGGTACCCACCGAGGACCATCCCCTGGAATACGCCGGTTTTGAAGGGGTCATCCCGGAAGGAGAGTACGGCGCCGGCGCCGTGCTGGTCTGGGACACCGGGAAGTTCCGCAATATCACGGAGAAGAAGGGGGTGGCCCTGGACCTCCCGGAGGCCTTGGCCCACGGCCACCTCAAGGTTTGGCTGGAGGGGCGAAAGCTCAAAGGCGGCTATGCCCTGACCCGGTTCAAGACGGGCAAGGACGAGGCCTGGCTGCTGGTGAAGGCCGACGACCAGGAGGCGGATGCCTCCGCCGACCTGCTGCGGACCCGGCCCGAATCGGTCCTTAGCGGCCGCACCCTGGAGGAGATTGCCCAAGGGGATTATAGGTGAATCAACAGTTTCAAAGTAAATCATGAGCCCCTGGCTCGCCCGTAAATCATGAAAATGTAGCGCGGCCGCCCCGGACCCGGAGCATCCTGCAAAGGATTTCCAATTGACACAGGCGGAGTTTTTCCTTGACAGGGAGAAAGAAGTCCTATATATAGTGTCTTAAATAATTCGGGTGCCCAATATAGGGCATAATAGGGAAGCCGGTGGAAGTCCGGCATGGTCCCGCCGCTGTAACCGGGGACGAACCCTGCACAAAGCCACTGTCTCACTGAAGCGAGATGGGAAGGCGCAGGTAGTAGGAAGAACCGGAAGTCAGAAGACCTGCCCGGATAGAAGCTTAAGCCCCTACGAGGCATAGCGGGCGGTAAGCTCCTTTAAGGATCAAGAAGCTGGGTGCAATCCTTAAGTCATTGCGACTTAAGGATTTTTTTTTGGAAAAAAACCGTCTCAATCAAGGAGGACAACATGGTAAAGCGGATCAAGTTTGGTTGGCTATCTTTGGCGCTTATCCTCTCGATTATCAGCGCCCCCTGGACCCTGAACGCCGCGGCAACGGCAAAACCCGCCATCGTCTTGGCGGCCTTTGGCACCACCACCGACGCCTTTCCCACTTACCAAAAAATCGAAGACCAGATTAAAGAGCGTTTTCCCGGCTATGAAGTCCGTTGGGCCTTTACTTCCACTAAGGTTCGTCACAAGGTGTTGGAGCAGCAGCACAAAAAACTAAAGAGCTTGCCTGAGGTCTTGACGGACCTGAAGGCTGACGGTTTTACCAAGGTTGCCATTCAATCCTTGCTCTTGGCTCCGGGAAAAGAATGGGAAGAGGTACTTAAGCAAAGCCGGGAAGTCCCCGGGCTCACCGTAGCCGTGGGCAAACCTCTGCTCAGCGGTAAGGCGGATGAGATGAAGGTTCTCAATGACTTATCTAAAGAATTTCCCTCGGATCTGAAGAAAAACGCCGTGGTCCTGGTGGGACATGGCAGTCCCGACCCCAAAGCCCAGGCAACCAATAACTCCTTCGCGCAGTTACTGCACTCCCGCTATCCCGATGGCAATGTCTTCTTCGGCATGGTGGAATTTGAAAAACCCGGGAAAGAGGAGGTGCTCCAGCAAATAAAAGGGTCCGGGGCCACCTCTGTCAAGATTATCCCGTTTCTTCTGGTAGCCGGCGACCACGTGCAAAATGATATCCTGGGGAACGGCCCGGAGAGCTGGAAATCCGAGCTGCTGAAGATGGGTAACTATCAGGTTGAGGGCGTTCGCCAGGGACTGGGAGAGCAGAAAGAGATCGTCAATATTTATCTGGAACATCTGACCCAGGCTCTGCAGAACTTCTAGGAGGTGATATGAGGAGCGGGCTGATCGTCTATCTGGTGGGTGATGCGGAATTGCCGGAAGGCTTGGAACTTGCCGGACTCTGTAAAGAAATGGGCTTTCCTGCGGATCGGGTGGAACTGGTGAGCTCCCGGCAGGGATTCTTTGAGGTCGAGGAAGCCTGGCACTACCTCTTTACCAAGGGTTATGGGAACATCAAACTCTTAGTGGCGCAAACGGATCAAAACTGTTTGCAGCCTCTTCATCCGCTAGTCCGACTTTGTGGATAGTCAGAGGACTAAACTGACAAAAAGAGGTTATTAAAGGTAGCCTGAGATAGATCAATCATGTTTCAGGGAGGGTAACTGTGAACAACCCAGCGGCACGCAAAACGCTTTGGCTTGTCCTGGCCATGGTTCTGGCGTTTCATTGGACTCTGGCCTGGTCATCGGCCTCGGCCCAAGGCCCGGCCGCGCCCATGATGGAGAATCCAACGGCGACGCCGGAAGAAAAGAAGGAAGAGGCGCCCACCACCTGCGGCCCCTTGATTACCGACACCTGCGTTCCCATCGAAGAGCATCATGCCAGCATGCAGGTTCTCTGGGGCCTGTCCTTTTATGCGGGTAATTTCTCCCATAATTGGCGCTACGTCAGCGCACATGGGGACTTCTATACCTTCAATATGCCGGTTAAATTTACTTACGGCCCCACCAAAAACCTGGAGACTTACATCATTGCGCCCTTCATCGTTGACTGGGGCAACCATGTGGATCTGGGCGCCGCCGGCCCTAATGGCGAACGCTCCGCCAGTTACGCCGGCATTGGGGACATTACCACGGTGGCCAAATATTTGGTCTTGGAGGAAGAGGATACGCGGCCGGCGGTCTCCCTGGTGGGAGGGGTGGGCTGGCCCAGCGGTCACGCCTCGAACCTCAACCCGCGGTTCCTGGGCCAGGACGCCATCGGCACCGGGTCTTTCAACTTCATTACTGGCGTCAACCTGTACAAATGGCTGAAACCGCTATTGCTATACAGCAACATTTGGTTGAACAGTCCGGTCAACCTCTATACCTCGAGTGATGACGCGGTCCGCTCCCGGGAGTATGTGACCTTCAACCTCGGGGCGGAATATCCCATCAGCAAGCCGTGGGTGCTGCTGGTGGAAATGTACAGCACCTGGACTTGGAGCAACATTTATACTCCCCAGGGCTTCCAGTCACCCTCTACCCTCTTGGGGATTCTGCCGGGGGTCGAATATCTTATCAACGAAAAATGGTCCGTCTCCGCCGGTTCGGCCTTCGACCTGGTGGGGAAAGAGGGCAGCCGGAAATACACCCCTATGTGCAGCGTGTATTATAATTTTTAGAAGTTCGGGGTGGTGGGCCGCATCCGAGCGAATGCGGGCGCCGCTTAAAATTCTGACGGAAAAGCGCCTGCTGCAAGAGAGCAGCCTCGGAATGCCTTTGGTGCCGCGTTATTGCATGGCGTTCCGGTCCCAGACTGGAGGCGGCCTGGATGGCCAGCCATTCGCTTGACGGTCAATGAGTGGTATAAAGCCCAGCAACTGGCCGAAACTTATTGGCTCTATGTGGTGGCCGAAGGCGTGCCGGTGGCTATGTTGGCGCCCCATGATTTTACCGGCCTGTTCGGTCGAGTGGAACTGGTGGGCTCCAGGCAAGGATTCTTTGAGGTCGAGGAAGCCTGGCACTACCTCTTTACCAAGGGTTATGGGAACATCAAACTCTTAGTGGCGCAAACCGACCAAAAATGTTTGCGGCCTCTGCACCCTTTGGTTCGACTTAGCGGATAAGAAAACGGGAAGGAAAAAGGGAAAGCCACGAATGCTCATCCGGTCTTCAGACCAGATACGGCCTTCGTGGCTTAATTGTTAGCGGACCCGTGGCTTTCCGTTAATGGCAGCACTGATGCTCGTGGCTGTGATGGCCCTCGTCGTGGGTATGCTCATGGTTATGGACGGTGGCCTCATGCCTGTGCTCGTGGCCGTCGTGGGCATGGGTCTCGGCCCCGTGGGCGTGTTCGTGCTCATGTTTGTCTTTGCTGTGGCAGCACATACGGTATCACCTCCTGCCTATTATATTTTCCATATATTATAACTCGGCTGCGGCTGATGTCAATAGCAGCTCCGCGGAGATAAAAATGGGACCCCGGGTCCCGGCACTCGCTCCGGCCTCTGGTTTCAATCATGGAGATGATAATGTCGGTGATCACCATCGTGAACGTGTTTGTGAAACCGTGGATCGATCAAGTTCACGCGGAAGAGCAGATCTCTGTCAGAGAGAACCTCCGCAGGGGTCCCATTGGCCACCACACGATGATCCTCACCGAATACCAGGACGCGATCGGCAATCTCTTCAACGATATCAAGGTCATGGGTAGCCGTGATGAGCGTTTTCCCAAACTGGCCAAACTGAGCCAGCATGTCAACCACCCACCGCCGGGTGCGCGGGTCGAGAGCTGCCGTAGGTTCATCGAGCAGCAACACGGCTGGATTCGTTGCCACTACCGAAGCCAATGCCACCCTCCTTTTCTCTCCCCCGCTCAGTTTGAAAGGCGGCCGGTCCTTAACGTCCTCCAGGCCAAAAAGTTCCAGGACTTCCGTAACGCGTTGCCGCACTTCCGCTTCGCCCAGTCCCAGGTGCAAGGGACCAAATGCAATCTCCTCCCACACGGTGGATGAAAAGAGTTGCGTTTCAGAGTTTTGAAAAACGAACCCCACCCGCCGCCGGAATGCATGATTGAATCCGTCGTCGTTTAAACTCTTCTCCTGCAACACTTGGCCGAAGGCCTGGATGACCCCTTCTTGAGGAAAAAGCAGCCCATCCAGAACTTTAAGCAAGGTAGATTTGCCCGACCCGTTGGCGCCCAAGAGAACAATTCGTTCCTGCTCGTGAATGAGCAGGTCCAGGTCCCGAACCCCGATTTCCCCCCCTGGATAATGGTAGCCCACCTTTTCCAGTAGAAAGACCGGCGCCCTAGCAGTCTCAGCCGAGGACACGGTCACCTCCCACAAACAAAATGGCGATAATGAACACCAAAACCATCCAGACCCAATCGCTCCGCTTCATCTCAAACCGGAGCAGCGACTTGGGCACCCCCGCATAGCCGCGTGCAAGCATGGCACTGTGCACCTCTTCACTCAAGGCCGCCGTCTTGCCCCATAGATTTCCCATGGCGGAAGTGACAAACCGGCGCTCTTCACGGGAGTTCGCCCGACCTACGAGGCGGCTCCTGCGGGCCATGAACATGTCACTGCTCGTATGCAGCAAGAGAAAAATATACCGGTAAGTCATCTCCAATACCGTGAGAAATACCGGGGGGATCCGCAGTACGCTTAACGCTTTGAGCAGTGTATTCCAGCGGGTGGTGAGGGTCAGCAACACGGCCAGAGAAACGGAGGCGCCCACTCTTAGTATCAGCAGTACCGCGGCTGCAACCCCTTCTTTGGTTATCGCCACTTCGCGGGGAATGGTCCAGTAGCCCAGTTTCACTGGAAGGCTCAAATGAAACAACACCAGGAGTGGGGTACCGGGCCGCACCACATTGAACAGAGTGGGAAAGACCACTATCCCCGTAAACAGAGGCACCACAACCCATACTCTTTTTGTGAAAGTTCCGACCGGTATCCGGGAGCTCTTGGCCAGCCAGAAAAGCCATAAATTGAACAAGACCAACGAGAAGATATGATGGAACACTCCCGCGATACCGATCAGAAAGAGGATCGTCACCAGTTTTGCACGTGGATCCAACCCCTGCAAAAGACCCGGCCGGCTTGCGAGAGACTCGGAAAAGATCTCATTCTTGAGGGCTTCGGTGATCGCATGCAAAGTCTTTTCCAGGAAACCGCGTTTAGAAGAACGCCTGGCTGCCGCCTGGGGCACTGGCGGTGGTATTTTCTCTTGAAGCCATGACGGAACTGACCGCATTCCGGCCACCAATTCAGGACTCCCTTGGTTTCAATTCTGTCCCTTGCTCTCTGCAACCTGGAATCGCCAGAATAAATAAGTGAGCAGGGAGATGATGCCAACACCTATGATCGCACAAAGAATGTAGATGATGGCAGAAGACCAGAAACTCTCAAAGCCGGGGAGGGAATAATCGCCGAAAGGGGCATGTGACCAGGTGTCAGCCAGGCGTTGCATTCCGGAAGGAATGAAACCGAGCATTTTCTGCAACTCTTCGGCTCCCCACTCTCCCCAAGCCGTGCCGCTGGCCAGCAACCCCAAAGGAGACAAGACGATCAGGACTCCCAGCGCCCACCAGAACTTCCGATAGCTAACGGGAGTTGCTGGAGCGGAAGCGGCTGACAATGCCTGAATGTTCAACAGATCTACGTTGTAGGATTGCAGGTAGCGGACCACTAGTGCGGTAACTACCGCTTCCAAAGGACCGGCGAGAACCAGGTGCGCAAACAGCATGGCCGGGACCGCGACACTAAGCGGGTAGGGGCAGTAGAGCGGGACGCCATTGGCTGTGTGGAACAGAATGGGCTGAAGTCCCAGCTCCACTCCCGCACACAGAGCCGCCGCATTGATCCCCAGGTAAGCTCCTACTGCTGCTCCGACCCAGCGGCGTTTCGCATTGAGCTCTCTTTTCCCGCTAATCAACCGGTACACGCCATAGGAAATGAAAGGGAGCACGAGCGCCATGTTGAAACAATTGGTGGTAAAGGTCCAAATGCCTCCATCACCAAAGAGCAGGGCCTGAATGGCGAGGGCAATGGTAACGCAAATCATGGTTGCCCACGGTCCCAGCACCACGGCCAGTAGCCCCCCTCCCACCGCATGGGCGGTGGTTCCGCCGGGGATGGGCACGTTGTACATCATTATGGTAAAGGAAAAAGCCGCCCCGATGGCCATCAAAGGAACGTATCTCGATTTGAGCCAGTTCTTCACCTTGCGGGCCGCCACAACCCACGCGGGGATCATGACTATGCCGAAGCTCACGCACGTCGAGGGACTCAAATACCCGTCGGGAATGTGCATGATTAATCCTCCTTATCGTTCCAGAGCGTCGAGACCCGGAATCTCGCCAAAATATCTTGGTCTAAAAATAATAATACACGCTGAATGTGGGAGTGTATTTCCGGCTGCCCTCTTTCCCCACCAGGTCGAAGGCCGAACCGGCGGAGACGGCCCATTTTTCATTGATAAGATATTCGACCCCCGGCAGAATCCCCAAGAGGGTGGAGGGTGACTGGAAGCCTTGGGGAGTAGAAATGTTGGTCCAGGTCCAGGTGCTGTACATTTCCACCAGGAGCACCCACGCCTTGCTGATGGGATATTCCGCCGCCAGGTCGAAGGTCGCATACTCCCGGGAGCGGACCGTGTCATCACTCGAGGTATAGAGGTTGACCGGACTGTTCAACCAGATGTTGCTGTATAGCAAGAGCGGTTTCAGCCATTTATACAGGTTGACGCCGGTAATGAAGTTGAAAGACCCGGTGCCGATGGCGTCCTGGCCCAGGAACCGCGGGTTGAGATTCGAGGCGTGGCCGCTGGGCCAGCCCACCCCCCCCCACCAGGGAGACCGCCGGCCGCGTATCCTCTTCCGGCAAGACCAAATATTTGGCCACCGCGGTAATGTCCCCAATGCCGGCGTAACTGGCGGAGCGTTCGCCATTGGGGCCGGCGGCGCCCAGATCCACATGGTTGCCCCAGTCAACGATGAAGGGCGCAATGATGTAAGTCTCCAGGTTTTTGGCGGGGCCGTAAGTAAATTTAACCGGCATAGTGAAGGTATAGAAGTCCCCATGTGCGCTGACGTAGCGCCAATTGGGGGAGAAATTGCCTTGATAAAAGGACAGGCCCCAGAGAACCTGCATGCTGGCATGATGCTCCTCGATGGGAATGCAGGTGTCGGTGATCAAGGGACCGCAGGTGGTGGGCGCCTCTTCCTTCTTCTCTCCCGCGGCCTCTTCCTTCTTTTCTTCCGGCGGCGCCGTTGGATTCTCGATCACGGGCGCGGCCGGGCCTTGGGCCGAGGCCGGTGACCAGGCCAGAATCCAATGAAACGCCAGAACCATGGCCAGAACAAGCCAAAGCGTTTTGCGTGCCGCTGGGTTGTTCACAGTTACCCCCCCTGAAACATGATTGATCTATCTCAGGCCGCCGTGTCCCTGACCTCGCCAGGTTAAATCGCACTTCAGCGAACCTCAACTTCTGCTATCCTTCAGTTTGCTTTCGGCGACTTATGGCGCTGCCTGGCGTTATTTCTCTTTCAGAATGATTTTATGGTTCACCAGGTTCAGCCGATGGATGTCACCCTTAATAACTTTTTGCTCTCCGAAGATATTGACCAAACGCAGGCCGTCGCCTTCGGGCTCAATGATGTCTACCTCCGACAGCAGCAGTTCCTCTTGACCATTTCTCAGAACATAGGCAGCAGCTTCACACATTTTTAAGAAACTCCTTTAGTCGTCCTGTAATCGCCTTTTCCATCAAATGGGGCCCGTAACACCTGGCCTTTTGGGGGCTAGGGGATTTTCGAAAATCCTCCCCTCAGGCAGAGCCTCCGCCCGTTTCCCACATAAAAAAAGCCACGAATACCTGGCGCCTTCGAGCGCCCAAGCCTTCGTGGCTATTAAATTCACTTACCTGATTATTGCTTCCAGGGTTTCATGCCCTGAGATGGATTATTTATTATTAGAGACATTGACGGAAGTCAAGGAAAAAATATTCCAGAGGAATCCTGGTTCCGTTGGCTCGAACCTCTCCAAAACCATCGGGGCCTTGCGCATCCTGGATTATCGCGCCAGGCGCGCAGCATGGTTTGAATTAACGTTCATCTATCGCAAAAAGAGGTGCCAACAATTATATGGTCCCCGCCCTGGCCGCCAGTCAGGCCAGAATAATCTTCAGGTCGGCATTCTCCAACCAGACGATCCCCTGGCCGCCGCCGGTTCCATGATTATCTTGAGAACATGAACCTGGTGGCGGCCTTAATGGAGCCGGCGGCCTACCCGGAGCCCACCTCTCAGGTGCTGCTGGTCCAGACCCACATCTCCTATGTCTTCCTCACCGACCGCTTCGCCTACAAGGTTAAGAAGCCGGTGGATCTGGGGTTTCTGAACTTTACCACCCTGCGCCGGCGCCACCATTATTTGCACGAAGAGCTTCTCCTGAACCGCCGTCTCTGCCCGGAGATCTACCTGGAGGTCCTGCCCATCACCTCTCCCCGGGGTTGTTTGTCAAAGGTGCGCCTGGGCGGCCGGGGCCAGCCCCTGGATTACGCCCTGAAGATGGTGCGCCTGCCCCAGGAGCGCATGATGGACGAGGTTGCGGACCGGGGGGAGCTGCGGCAGGAACACCTGGACCGCATCAGCGCCCGGCTGGCGCCCTTTTACGCCCAGGCGGCCACCGGCCCCAGGATCAACAAGTTCGGGGAGCCGGCCATCATCGCCTATAACCACCAGGAAAATTTCTCCCGCATTGAGAATCTGGTGGGCTCTGTGATTTCCCGGAAGCTGTTTGACCGCATCCGGAATTTTGCCGGCGCTTTCCTGAAGCAGCACCGGGCCCTGTTTTTACGGCGCATCCGGGAAGGCCGCATCCGGGACTGCCACGGCGACCTGCACATGAGGAACATTTGCCTGGCCGATCAGGTATATATCTTCGATTGCATTGAATTTAATCCCCGATTCAGATATGGTGATGTGGCGGCGGATGTCGATTTCCTGGCCATGGACCTGGATTTTCACGGCTTCCGCGAGTTGAGCCGCCACTTTGTGGAACATCTGGCCCGGGCCGCCGCAGACCCGGAGCTCTTGCTGATGCTCGATTTTTACAAGTGCTACCGGGCTTGCGTGCGGGGCAAGATCACCGCCTTCACCGCCCAGGACCCGGAACTGGCCCCGGAAGCCAGGACCCAGGCCCGGCAGCTGGCCAGGGCCTATTTCCGGTTGGCCGGAGAGTACGCTGAGGAAGGGGCGCGGTGGGTTGCCTAGTGGTGATCTTCGGCCTGATGGGCGCCGGGAAGACTACCCTGGCCCGGGCCCTGGGCCAGGCCCTGGAATGGCCGGTCATCGAGAGCGATCGGGTGCGCAAGGCCCTGGCGGGGCTAGCCCCCGGCGCCCGGGCCAAATTGGCCTTTGGTCAGGGGATTTACGCCGAGGATTTCTCGGCCCGGACCTACGGGGAGATGCGCCGCCTGGCCGCGGCGCACCTGGCCGCGGGGGGTGGCGTCATCCTGGACGGCTCCTTTAAGCGGGCCGGGGACCGGGAGCGGGTGCGGCAACTGGCCCGGGAGCACCGGGCACCAGTGGTCTTCGTTTATTGCGCCTGCCCCCCGCAGGAGGCCCGCCGGCGCCTGGGGATCAGGCTCACCGACCCCCAGGCGGTTTCCAACGGCCGGGTGGAGCTGGTCGAGGCCCAGGCCAGGGATTTTGACCCCCTGGGGCCCGAGGACCGGCCGCTGCTGCGTTTGGACACTCAGCGGGAGCCGGCGCTGCTGCTGGAGGAACTTCAGAAATTTGTTGAAGCGTATCTATGAAGAATATTCTTCTAAAGCTCCCACGAGGAAACTAAACCACACGGATATCTTCCCAAACCACTTATTTTGAGGGAAAATAACCGTATGGTCGGATTAATCATTTCCCGAGATCCCACCCGCTGGCAGCATTTCCGACTAGATTTTTCTCGCGATAGTTTGAGAAAAGCGCAGCGAAGAGCTGAACCCTGATTTCTCTTTGAAGATAAAGGAGAGAGGATTATGGAATATTCCAACATTTTGGTGGACCGGCAGGAGCAAATCGGCATCATTACCCTAAATCGCCCGCAGGCAATGAACACCTTCAACGTTCCCTTTGCCCGGGAGCTAAATGCCGCCCTCTGGGAAATGGAGGAAGACCCCGGCATACGGGTAGTGGTGATCGACGCCAATGGCAAACATTTCTCCACCGGGATTTCCCTGGAGGAATTTAAGGGGAAAACCAAGAATGAATACCGCGAGTTCATTCGGTTGATGGATGAACACAATCACACCATCGCCAGGATGAAAAAGCCGGTCATCGCCTCGGTCAAGGGGTATGCCCTGGCCAATGGCGCCGGCCTGTCTTTTGCCTGTGACCTGACGGTGGCCGCGGAGGACGCCAAATTCGGGACCACCGCCATCAATGTCGGCCTCATCTGCCTGGGTCCGGCGGCGCCGTTGGTCCGCAATGTCGGCCGCAAAAAGGCCCTGGAGTTGGTGCTTACCGGAGATATGATCACCGCGTCCGAGGCTCAAAGATTGGGACTGGTCAACAAGGTGGTACCCCATGATAAACTGGAGGAAGCCACCATGGACCTGGCCAAAAAATTGGCCAGCAAAAGCCCCCTGGCCTTGCAGGCCGGCAAGGCCGGAATTTATGGGATGCAAGATGTTCCTTACGGCCAGGCCCTGAACATGCTGAGCGACCGTTTTGCGGCTCTTTGCTGCACCATGGATGCGGAGGAAGGGGTGAAGGCCTTTCTGGAGAAGAGAACCCCGATATGGCGCGGGTGCTAACCGCGGCAGAGTCGATGGGAAAATCCCGCCATCTGGCAGGGTAATAAACGATGAGCCTCGAAGATATAATGAAAAGCCATGGTTTCAATCTCTCGGCCAGTTGCGCCGGGAAAGCATCGTATACGAAATGGATAAAATATCGAGGCAAGCGTGCCTATATTACCGTCAACGACGCTAGCGGAGAGAGCTTTCCCAGCACCATGGAGGAACCCGTACGGGTGGCCATCCACGATCTCCGGTCCGGGGATGAAGTTGAGCCGGGCCGCGATGTCAGTTCACTAAGCTCTTACCTGGAATCGCTCCAAAAGGATTAGCATCCAGGCTGGCTGCCTTCGAGATTCGCCAATGGCGCCATGGTAAGGCGAACAAGGGCACCCCCAAGGCAAACTTGGGACAAGCGGAAAATTTCCGAATTAAACAGGATTACTAATGGCATTGGCAGAGATAACCGGTTCAAAACAACAATCCTCCGGCTCACCAAAGAGGCGCATCCTTAGCGGCATGCGCCCCACCGGCAGGCTGCACCTGGGGAATTACTACGGCGCCCTGTTCAATTGGCTCAAGCTCCAGGAGCATTACCGCTGCTATTATTTCGTGGCCGACTGGCACGCCATCACTACGGAATACGAGGCCCCCCAGGCCATCAGCGGCTTCATCCCGGAGATGCTCATCGATTGGCTGAGCGCCGGGCTCAACCCGGAGAAATCCACCCTCTTCGTGCAGTCGGCCATTCCGGAGCACGCCGAGCTCTATCTCATCTTCGGCATGTTTACCCCGGTGCCCTGGCTGGAGCGCAACCCCACCTTCAAGGACCAGATCCAGGAACTGGCCCACAAAGACCTGACTACCTACGGGTTTTTGGGCTACCCGGTGCTCCAGGCCGCCGACATCCTGATGTACAAGGCCGAGGGGGTGCCGGTGGGGGTGGACCAGGTGCCCCATGTGGAGATGACCCGGGAGATCGCCCGGCGTTTCAACCACCTCTATCGCCCCATCTTCCCGGAGCCGGAGGCCCTGCTCACCGAGATTCCCAAACTCACCGGCACCGACGGCCGCAAGATGAGCAAGAGTTATGACAACTGCATCTATCTGAGCGACCCCCCGGAGGTGATGGCCCGGAAGGTGCGCCAGATGATTACCGATACCCAGCGCCCCTTCCGGCGGGATCCCGGGGAGCCGGACCGCTGCCTGGCCTTCCCCTTTCATCGCCTCAATCTGCCCAAGGAACGGCTCGCCGAAATTATTCAGGAGTGCCGCGGCGCGGCCCTTGGGTGCGTGGATTGTAAAAAGCTGCTGGCCGAGGCCTTGCTGGAGAATATGGCTCCCCTGCAGGAGCGGCGGCGCCACTTCGAGGCCCACCCGGATGAAGTCCGGGACATCCTGCAACAGGGAAATAAACGGGCCCGGGAACAGGCCAAACAAACCATGGCCGAAGTGCGGGAGGCGATTGGCTTCAACCTGGAATTTTAACTTTAGGCTTGAGCCTCGCTCTCAGCCCCAGAAGTTGAGGGGAGGGCCGGGGGACGCCTCCAAAGGTAAAAGGAAAAAGGCAAAAGGCAAAAAAGAGCTATAATTTTCGTTTTGCCTTTTTACTTTTGCCTTCCCCTTCCATATGCCACAAGAGCGTCTGCAAAAATTCCTTTCCCGGGCCGGGGTGGCTTCTCGGCGAGCGGCGGAGGAGTTAATCCGGGCCGGCCGGGTCAGCGTCAACGGCCGGGTGGTTACGGAGATGGGTACCAGGGTGGACCCGGCCCGGGAGGTGGTGCGTCTGGACGACCGCCCGGTCTCGGCGGAAGCTCCTCCGCTGACCGTGGTGCTGCACAAGCCGTACGGCTATCTCTGCACCCGGCGGGATCCCCAGGGGCGGCGGCTGGTGATGGAGTTGCTGCCGGAAAATCTCCGGGGCCGCCTCTATCCGGTGGGCCGTCTCGATTATGACGCCACCGGCTTGCTGCTCCTCAGCAGCGACGGGGAATTGGCCCACCGGCTGACCCACCCGAGCCACCAGGTGCCCCGCAGCTACCGGCTGACGGTAACCGGACAGGTGGAGCGCCGCGCTCTGGCGGAGTTGATCTCGGGCGTTTCGATCGACGGCAGACAGGTGGCCGCCGCGGTGCAGGTTATTAAACGGCAGGAGGACAAGACCGTTTTGGAGCTTACGGTATGGGAGGGCCGCCATCATCTGGTGAAGCGCCTCATGGAAAAAGTCGGGCATCCGGTATTGAAGCTGAAGCGTATCGCCTTCGGCCCTTTGCGCCTGGGACGGCTGGCCCGGGCAAGGTATCGCTTGCTGACGCCGCCGGAGATGGCGGCCTTAAGACAAGTGGTGGGACTGAAATGACCCCGGACGCCACCCCCTGGTCCCCCAAGACGCCGGAATCGAAGGGAGAAGGGCCCGGCCCGGCAAGCCCCTTGACGAATTGGCCGCTAAGCCGACGGCGGCTGGCCCTGCCCCTGGGATTGTTTTTGGCCACCGTAGCTACGACCATCATCGCCGGGGCCATTCAGCAAGGGGTGGACCCCTTCACCGACCCCGGGCTCCTTTACCGGGGCGTGCCGTTTTCCTTCACCCTGCTGCTGATCCTGGGGACCCACGAAATGGGACACTATCTGGTGTCCCGGCGCCATCAGCTGGCGGTGACCCTACCCTACTTCATCCCGGCTCCGCCCATCCCATTCATCATCGGCACTTTTGGGGCCTTCATCCGCATCCGTTCCCCCATTCAGGACAAGCGGGCCTTGTTGGACGTGGGTTGCGCCGGGCCGTTGATCGGAGTGGCGGTCTCCATCCCGGTGACCCTGGTGGGCCTAAAACTCTCCAGCATCACGGTGATGAAAAGCGGCCACGAAATGTTGGCCTTGGGGGAGCCCCTGTTATATCAGTTCCTGAGCTGGATAGCCTTCGGCCCCTTGCCGCCGGAGGCGCAGGTCGTCTTACATCCGGTGGCCTTTGCCGGTTGGCTCGGCATGTTGGTCACCTCCCTAAACCTGATCCCGGTGGGCCAACTGGACGGCGGCCATGTCAGCTATGCCCTGTTCCCGGAATACCATCGCCAAATTTCCTTGAGCTTTCTTGGGCTATTGCTGGCGTGCGGGCTAATTTTCTGGTATGGTTGGCTGGTATGGGCCGTGCTGCTTAGCTTCCTGGGATGGCGCCATCCCCTGCCGCACCACTATTGGTTGCCCCTGGATGGACGCCGCCGCCTCCTGGGCTTCATCACCATTTTGGTATTTGCCCTGACCTTTTGCCCCACGCCCCTCAGCATGGTTTCTGGTGTTGATGAGTCAAACGGCGAGGTGATCCAGGCAAAGCAAGGCCGCACGGGGCAGAGGGAGTCAACCGTGGTTGCATTTAGTAGAGGGGCCCCGCCGGGTCGTCCCGCTGCTTTGCCGTGGAAAACCGGACCAGAAGGCTCGTTTAGTGAGGCTCATTTAACATTCTGATTAATCTCTAATTAGAAAAAGGCAACAAAAGTGGCTTTTAAATCACCCGACACCTACAAGTACTGCCCCCAGTGCGGCGGGCCTTTGGAAAGGCGCATCATTAAGTCCGGAGGCCCGGAGCGGCTGGTATGCCTCGAATGCAACTACGTCCTTTATGTGGACCCCCAGGTGGCGGTCATTGCCGTGGTCCCCAAGGATGGCGGGGTGGTCATGACGCGCCGCGCCGTGAACCCGGGTTACGGCCTCTGGGTGTTGCCCGGCGGCTTCATGGATGTGGGGGAGTTATTGGAGGAAGCGGTAATGCGTGAGGTTGAGGAGGAGGCCAACTTAAAGGTGCGGGTGGACCGGCTCCTGGGGGTTTACTCTTACAAGGACAGCAGCACCGTGGTGGTCGCCTATCTGACCGAATATCTCGAAGGGGAAATGGCCCCGGGGGAAGAAGTCCTGGATATCGGGGTCTTTTCCGACGGCGAGATTCCCTGGGACAAGATTCCCTTCCGTTCCACTAAAAGCACCCTGAACGAATATTTCAAGCTCAAGGAATTGGGGGATCACCAGTAGACGAAATTCTTCTGCAGCAGGTTCACCAGGCAGATGAGGCCGAAAACCACGAACATCCACATCCCGATTCTGCCAGCCAGGGCTTTCATTCATTCCTCCTGCAGCTCATGGTTGGGGGGTGAGCGGTGGTCCCAGTAATCCGGGTAAGGGCAACGCTCCCTCAGGTAATGGCCCGGGTTTCCGGGGTCTTTAGCCTGGCGCCTTATTCAGCCTTTAGCCCACCAGGCGAGCAAGTTGAGGTAGAGGTAACAGAGGGAAGTCCAATAGATCAAGATTCCCAGGGCCATCGTTTCCCCCTTCAGGCCCTTCAGCTCTGTCTTGCCGTGCTGAAGAGGCGGTGGCGCTTTCCGGCGGAACTCCAAGGTCGGAAGAGCGGATTTGCTTAATTAGATGGGAATCGGGCCGATTTGTTAAGCCGGGCCGGGGGACGGGATAATTATGAGCAGCCGGGAAGGCGAGATAGACTCCCGCAGGGAAAGATTGCGGCAGCTCCTCAAGCAAAAATCCTTCCACTACCGTCCCCAGCAACCCTTTAGACTGGCGTCGGGGCGGGAGAGTCCCTATTACATCGACTGCCGGCCTACAACCCACAATGCTCAGGGACTCTTCCTCATCGGCGAGATTTTTGGGGAGATGCTCCGGAGCCTTCAGGTGGAGGCGGTGGGCGGCCTCACCCTCGGGGCGGACCCCATCGCCCATGCCGTCGCCCTCACCAGCTTTCTCAAGGGCCGGCCCCTCAACGCCTTCTCGGTGCGCAAACAGGCCAAGGAGCACGGCGCCGGCGGACTACTGGTGGGTGATGTCCAGCCCGGAGACCGGGTGGTGAT
>Ga0116127_1000088_pt1 | contig 93801 bp, 80 predicted proteins | sample June2015DPH_16_1_FD_89731 | JGI IMG/M metagenome (GOLD analysis project Ga0116127, IMG submission 89731) | Peatland microbial communities from SPRUCE experiment site at the Marcell Experimental Forest, Minnesota, USA - June2015DPH_16_100 | ecosystem: Environmental > Terrestrial > Soil > Wetlands... | reverse complement strand
GTCGCCTTCCTGGATCTCGGTGAGGGACAGGGTCTCCATGCGGGATGGGGACTCCGAGGGCGGGGGTGGGGGCGGCGGCGGGGGCGGGTGGTTCAGCTTCCCAAGGCCATAGGCGCCCAATCCCACCAGCATCACCAGGAGGGCCAGCCACCTCCATCTCGGAAGTCTCCCGGCGCCAGTACCGTTCTTGGGGGCCAAAATTTTCATGCCAAATGAGTCGTCTTTTTAAGGGAATTATATTAACCCCAGGAAAAAGTGTAAAGGCTAATCTGGCGGGGCGAGGGCGGGCAGGCGCGTTTGCCGGGGCGGGGAAAATGTGGAATAGCCGCCCTCGGCTGTGACTTTTCAAAGCATTTTCAGGAGCGGCCCCCGGCCGCCTTATCCGGTGGGCCCGGTCCTGCCTAAATGCTCCTGGCCATCCGCCGGGCTTACCGCCTCGGTCCATTTCCCCTGGGTCTTGAGGAGCAGGTCGCAGACCTCCCGGACCGCGCCGCGGCCCCCCGGACCCTGGGTGACCCAGTGGGCTGCGGCCGCCACCTCCGGGGCGGCGTCGGCCACCGCCACTGCCAGCCCGGCCCGGGCCATGATGGGCAGGTCCACCAGGTCGTCGGCCACTACCGCCACCTGGGTGGCTGAAATCTTCAGGTCGGCCTCCATCTCTCGCATCACCGTCAGCTTGTCCCGCAGGCCCTCAAAAAACCGGTTGATCCCCAACTCCCTGGCCCGATGGTAGGCGGCATCGGAACGGCGCCCCGACAAAAAGGCTACTTCAATCCCGGCCCGCTGCGCCATCTTGAGGCCGTGGCCGTCCCGGACGTGGAAGACCTTGAGAGTCTCCCCCTGGGGCCCGAAGTAGAGGCGCCCGTCGGTGAGCACCCCGTCCACGTCCAGGAGCAGCAGGCGGATGGCCTGGGCCCGCCGCCGGATATCTTCCGGATAGTCCTGAAAATTCATGCGGCCTTCCTTGAGTTACCGTGGTAGGGGAGAATTTTTCAACCAGATCCTACCGTACCGGCACTGGCGGGATGCCGGCGCCACCCAAGCACTCAAAACTCGAAACCCGTCATTCGGACAGCCGCAGCAGGATGCCACCCCGGAAGGCGGACCCCAAAGTGTAATGCAGCAGTCCGTAGCTGATTAGCAAGTATACCATACTCAAAGAGAAGCCGTAAAGCAGGGGTCGGCTGGAGTGCAGCGGAAAGCCGTAAAAATGGCGGAAGTACTCTAGGAAATAGGTGAGCGGGATGAAGCGGGCCAGCGCCTGGGCCCACGCCGGCAACACGCTGACCGGATAATAGAGCCCGCACAACAGCAGCATCAGGTAGGAGAAGGCCCAGGCCGCCACTTCGGCCCGCTGGCCGAAGCGCAGCACCAGGGCCAGGACCAGCGCCCCAATGATGGCGGCATTGATGAACATCCCCGCCAGGAATACCGCCAGGCCCCCCGGCCCGGGGCGGTCCAGTTCCATATGGAAGAGCCAGACGCTCAAGACGGCCATGCCCACAAAGACCAGGAAGCCCCGGATCAGCCCCACCAGGCCGCAGCCCAACAAGATGTGGATCAGGCGGATGGGGGCGATGAATTCGTGCTTCAGGCTCTTGGACCAGACGGAATAGAGCAGGGCGTAGGACAGGTCTAATTGGGCGATTTGCACAGTGTTCATGGAGATGGCGCCGATGAGGATGAAGGTCACCGTTTCTCCGGAAAGATTGAGGAAGCGGGTGAGCAGCCCCACCGAGAAGATGCCGATGGCCGGCCAGAAGAGCATCTCGAAGACCGCGAAGACGTTGCGCCGGTTCACCAGGGCGCTGCGCACCGAAAAGGCCCAGATTTTTTGAAAACTAGTGGGTAATTTCACGGTAGATCTCTTCCAGGTCCACGGGCTTGAGCTTCACCTGGGCCAGCTCCCCACCGCCGTGGGAGACGGCCTCCAGGACCGCCGCCAGGCGGACTTCCGCCCGGTCCAGCACCAGGTCCACCCGGGCGTCCTGAACCCGGTGAGTCAGGACGCCGGGCAGCCGTGCGTACTCCAGGGCCGCCGGGACCACCCGGAAGACCAGGCTCAAATGGTCTCCCAACCCCAAGCGCTGCTGCAACTCGGCAATGCTGCCCCGGGCCGCCAGCCTTCCTTCTTTCAGGAAGGCCACCTCGCTGCAAAGTATCTCGGCCTCCCGCAAGTTGTGGGTGGTGAGCAGGATGGTGAGCCCGGTCTCCCGGTTGAGGCGCAGGATTTCTTCCCGGATATGCTGGGCCATCTCCTGGTCCAGGCCCGAGGTGGGTTCGTCCAGAAACAGGAGTTCCGGGTCGTTGACCAGGGCCTTGGCCAGCATCAGGCGCTGTTTGAGGCCGGTGGACAGGTGTGCGAAGTCCACCCGGCGCTGGTCTGCCAACTGGAAAAGGTCGAGGAGGCCCTCCACCTTGGCGGTTAGGGCCCGGCCGCCCAGCCCGTAGAGACGGCCGTAAAAACGCAGGTTCTCTTCGGCGGTGAGGCACCAGAGGAAATGGGCCCCGGCGGCCGCCAGGTTGATTCGCTGCCGCAGCCTCCCCGCCTCCCGCACCACGTCCAGACCCAGCACCCTGGCACGGCCCTGGTCCGGGTGCAGTAAGGTGGCCAGGATGGAGATGAGGGTGGTCTTGCCGGCGGCATTGGGCCCCAGGACCCCGAAGATGGCCCCGGGGGCCACTTCCAGGTCCACCTGACTGAGCACCGTCTTCCAGGGACCGAACCTCCGCTCCCGGAACGACTTGCTGATACCCTGGGCCGAGATGGCAGTTTCCATGGTGATCCGGCTCTCAACCCGCATCCGGAGCTGGCCAGGCATCCTCGTCTGTGGAAGGTCCTGGCCCTCTCCCTCAAATAATTTAAGTCTATCAAACCCGGCCCCGGGGGCCAAGGGGGCCGGCTTGCAAATCTGCCCGGAGTGCGATAAATTAGGGGCAATGGACCAGGAAGAGCGCATCGTCAACCCCCGGCCCCAGGTGGAGGACCTGGGTCTGGAGGCGGGTCTGCGGCCCCGCACCCTGGGGGAGTTTGTGGGGCAGGAGGAACTGCGCCGCAATCTGGAAATCGCCCTGACCGCGGCCCGGGCCAGGGGGGAGGCGGTGGATCACATTCTGGTACATGGCCCCCCGGGCCTGGGGAAGACCACCCTGGCACATATCATCGCCCAGGAGATGGGGGCCGGCGTCAAGGCTACCGCCGGGCCAGTGGTGGAGCGGGCCGGGGACTTGGCGGCCTTGCTCACCAACCTTCAGGCCAGGGACGTCCTGTTTATCGACGAAGTGCACCGCCTGCCCACGGTGGTGGAGGAGATTCTCTACCCGGCCATGGAGGACTTCAACCTGGACCTGATCATCGGCCAGGGGCCCGGGGCCCGCTCCGTGAAGCTGGAACTGCCCCATTTCACCCTGGTGGGGGCCACCACCCGGGCCGGCCTGCTCACCCCGGCCCTGCGGGACCGCTTCGGCTTGATGCTGCGGGTGGATTTCTATAAGGTGGAGGACCTGGCCATAATTGTCCGCCGGGCCGCCCAGGTGCTGGATATCGAACTGGAGGCCGAGGGCGCCTGGGAGATCGCCCGCCGTTCCCGGGGCACCCCCCGCATCGCCAACCGCCTCCTGAAGCGGGTGCGGGACTATGCCCAGGTGCGGGGCGACGGCCGCATCAATCGGGAATCGGCCGACGCCGCCCTCACCCTCCTGAACATCGACACCCTGGGGCTGGACCGCATGGACCGCCTGATCCTCCTCACCATCCTGGAAACATACGACGGCGGGCCGGTGGGCCTGGGCACCCTGGCCGCCGCTCTGTGCGAGGAGGAAGGCACCCTGGAAGACGTTTACGAACCCTACCTGATCCAATCCGGCTTCCTGCAGCGCACCCCCCGGGGCCGCGTGGCCACCGGCCGGGCCGCCGAGTATTTTCGCAAGATACCGGGAAAGGGACCACATCCTAAGCTCTTTTAATGAGACCGCCTTCCGGGCCTGCTGAGGTTTTGCCAGGAGTTCAGGGGCGACCCGATCACAGGCTGGAAGCCTGTGCCACGGTCGCCCCCAGGTGTTTAGAGGCCCTTCCCTATGGCTGAGTCAGGGCGCTCCAGACCTTTCTTGACATCCGCAGAAGCTGGGTATATTAAAGAACCTGTGAAGACCAAACTGATCTTTATCACCGGCGGGGTGCTGTCTTCCCTGGGCAAGGGGGTGGCGGCGGCGGCCATCGGCGCTCTTTTGGAGTCCCGGGGCCTGCGCATCACCTTCCAGAAGCTGGACCCATACATCAACGTGGACCCCGGTACCATGAACCCCTTCCAGCACGGCGAGGTCTACGTCACCGAAGACGGGGCCGAGACCGACCTGGACCTGGGGCATTACGAGCGCTACACCACGGTGACCCTGGGCCAGGAAAACAACTTCACCTCGGGCCGCATCTACCATAACGTCATCAACAAGGAGCGCCGGGGAGACTACCTGGGGGGCACGGTCCAGGTCATCCCCCACATCACCGACGAAATCAAGCAGGCCATCCTCCAGGTGGCGCCCGCGGTGGACGTGGCCATCATCGAGGTCGGCGGCACCGTGGGCGACATCGAGAGCCTGCCTTTTCTGGAAGCCATCCGCCAGCTCAAGGGCGATCTGGGCAAGGACAGCGTCTGCTACATCCACCTCACTCTGGTGCCCTTCATCAAGAGCGCCGGCGAGGTCAAGACCAAGCCCACCCAGCACAGCGTCAAGGAACTGCGCTCCATCGGCATCCAGCCCCACCTGCTGCTGTGCCGCACCGAAAAGCTCCTGAGCAAGGAGATCAAGGCCAAGATCGCCCTCTTCTGCAACGTGGAGCCAGACGGGGTGATCACCGCCCAGGACGTGGACAACATTTACGAGATTCCGCTGCTTCTGCACCAGGAAGGGTTGGATCAGCAGTTGGTGGAGATCCTGAACATCTGGACCCGGGCGCCCCAGTTGGAACCCTGGCAGGAACTGGTGCAGCGCATCAAGCACCCCAAGGACCGGGTGGAGATCGGCATCGTCGGCAAGTACGTGGACCTGCGGGAGTCCTACAAGAGCCTGCACGAGGCCCTGGTGCACGGCGGATTGGCCAACGAGGTCCAGGTGGCCCTCACCTACATCGATTCGGAGATGGTGGAGCGGGAAGGAGCCGAGGGCTTGCTGGGACACCTGCACGGCATCCTGGTGCCCGGCGGCTTCGGGGTGCGGGGAGTGGAAGGCAAGATCCAGGCCATCCGCTACGCCCGGGAACACCGCATCCCCTACTTCGGCATCTGCTTCGGCATGCAGTTGGCGGTCATCGAGTTCGCCCGGCACGTGGCCGGCCTACCCGAGGCCACCAGCGAGGAGTTCGACGCCGAGGCGGCCGAGCCGGTCATCTACCTGATGCGGGAATGGTACGACTATCGCCGGGACGCCATCATCCACCGGGACCGGGAATCTGTGAAGGGCGGCACCATGCGCCTGGGAGCCTACCCCTGCGTCCTCAAAGAGACCTCCCTGGCGGGCCGGGACTACGGCCAGACCCAGATCATGGAACGCCACCGCCACCGCTACGAGTTTAACAACTCTTACCGGGAAAAACTGAGCGCCGCCGGTCTGGCGATCACCGGGACCTCCCCCAACGGCGAACTGGTGGAGATTGTCGAACTCCCGGACCACCCCTGGTTTCTGGGCTGCCAGTTCCATCCGGAATTCAAATCCGGTCCCATGGACCCCCACCCCCTGTTCCGGGGCTATATCCGGGCCGCCCTGGAATATAAGCAGCGTCTGATCAAACCCGGCGAAGAGATCTGAACGGCAGGGCCAAGGGGTACCCGGTGGAAACGCGACGATGGTTGACGGCCCTAATTCTGCTGCCGCTCCTGGTGCTGGCGCTGCTCCAGGGCGGGCTGGTCCTCTTCGTGGTGGTGCTCCTGGTGGTAAACGCCTTGGGCCACTGGGAGTTCCTGGGGATGTTCCAGGCAGAGGCGGATAAACCCCGGCGCTTTAAAGCGGTGTTGCTGGGTTCCCTCATCCTGCTGAGCTTTTGCACCGCCCATCCCAACAACCCGTGGTGCGCCCCCTCCGGCATCCTGTACTGCAACCCTGGCATCGTCCTGTTCGCTCTTTTCTGGTGCCTGTTCATCCTGTTTCTCTTCTACCTGGTGAGCTACGAGCACATTACGCAGGTAAGCCAAAATTTGGCGATCAACACCCTGGGCCTCCTCTATCTGCCCTTCCTGTTGGGGCACCTCATCTGGCTGCGGTTCCTCGTGGATGGGGAGTGGTGGGTCCTGTGGTTCCTCATGGTGATCTTTACCGGGGACACCGCGGCCTATTATGTGGGCCGAATCCTGGGAGAGACCAAGCTCTACCCCGCGGTGAGCCCGGGCAAGACCTGGGCTGGGGTGGTGGGCGGCCTGGCCGCCAGCCTGGTGGTGGGGGTGGCGGCGGGGAAATGGCTGCTCCCGGGGATGGGGGGGCCGGCCCTGGCCGCCCTGGCCGTGGTCCTGGCGGTGGCGGGCCTCTTGGGGGACCTGTTCGAATCAATGCTGAAGCGCCAGGCCCAGGTGAAGGATGCCTCCAAACTGCTCCCCGGTCACGGCGGGATGTTGGATCGCCTGGACAGCATTCTGTTCAGCGCCCCGGTGCTGGTCTACGCCCGCCTGTTCTTCATCAGCCGGTAAAGGTTTAGCCCGCGGTTTCGCCCCTGCATTATCTAAATTCGTAGCCGTAAGGCGCGTTAGACGCGCCCTACGCGCCTTTTTTTTGGGGGGGTGTGAGGTATGCGCCAGGGCGACTCAGCGAGTCGCCCTGGCGGCGGATTATAGGGCGGCGCGTGGCCGCCGGATCTCAGGCGGCGTGTAGGACACGCCCCAGGCGTCCGGGGCAGGAGTAGGGCGCGTCTTACGCGCCATTATTAAACCCGCCGCGCCATTAAGGCTCCCAGCCGGCGCCACTGGATAAAGCCCTTATTGGGGGGCCGGGAGGCTCGCCGGTTTGAGGGCGGGACCCTCGGCCGGCAGCTTCCTGCGGTAGGCCCCGGTGGCTTTGTCCAGTTGGGCCACCGACAGGTTGTACTGATAAAGGGCCATCAGGTAGTCGCCCCGGAAGACCCCGTACCGTTCAAAGGCCTGGAAGATGTCATCCATCTTGCCCAGGCCCATGTCGAAATTGTTAAGGGAGGTAACCAGCCAGCGCCGGGAGTTGACGTAGGCCTTTTCCATGCCCACCGAAGACTGGTAATATTGCCGCACCTCCCCGTAGCTTTTAGCCACTTCCACCGGGATGCCCATCAGGGCAGCCCTTTGATCTTCCTGCAACTGCTCCAGTTCCGCCTGGGCCTGGCCGATCTTGGCCTTCAGGATGCCGAAGTCGAAGTGCCATTTGGCCCCCAGCATGGGCAGGGCCCCATTGTCGTTGAAATAATCGTTGATATAGGGGTCCGGGTTATAGCGGCGGCCCGGGGCGCCGGCCAGTTGGCCCACCACCGCAAAGAATAAGGAGGGCATGCGGTCGGCCTTGGCGGCGTCCACCAGGAGTTGCCGGGCCGCCAGCCCCTCTTTTAACTCCTTGAATTCCGGGCGCAGTTCCAGGGAGGTTTGGATATAGGTATCCAGGGAGCCGGCAGGGGCGCTGGGTGCGGGCAGGTCCTGGGCAACCTTGAAATCCTGGCCCTCGCCATAGCCGATGAGGGCCTTCAAGGCTCGATAGGCTGTCCTGGAGCCCTCCTCCGCTTCGGCGTTGGATTTTTCCAAGGCCCCTTCGTAGGCGGCTAGGCGGTATCGGTCGGTTTCCTTGGCATTGGGGGAGTTCATGGCGATGAGCCGGTCGACGCGCTGGCGGGTGTCGCTCAGGTAAGAGCGGGCCTCTTTCACCGCCTCTTTGCCCTGATCCGCCAGGATCAGGCCATAGTAAGCCTGGGAGACCTGGACGATGGTCTCCGCCTGTCGGGCCGCCACCGCTTCTTCCTTCACCTTGACGTTGTGGGCGGCGGCCTCCTCCCGGAAAGCGATCTTGCCGAAGGTGTACAGGGGCTGGATCACACTAAAATCCAGGTGGCCGAAGATGTTGACCCCGTGAATCTTGTCTATGGGATCGGGATAGAAGATGCGGCCCGGCACCGTAAGGACCTCGCCCAGGTGGGCGTTGGGCACCACCCCGCCGGTAGCGGTGGTGTCCAGTTGGGGCCAGCGGTAGGCATGGGCCTCATTCTTCTGTTCCTTGGCAAACTTGACCTCACTGCGGCTGGCCTTGACCATCGGACTATATTTTAGCGCCATTTCCTCCAGTTGAGGCAGATTCAGCACCGGCTCCGCACCTTTTGCCGGCTCTGCGGCTTTTGCCGACGCCGCCGGCGCCAGCAGGATCGCCAGGCCCAGGATCAGGCCACCCAAACGGGCCCGTGCAAACATGGCTCCCCCTCCTTTTTGAGATCAATTACTTTTTTACCTTATGGATTATAAACGTAACAGTCAAGCAGGATTTCCGCGGCCAATGCTATTCTTCTTTATTCCCTTGGAAAAAACCTAACTGAGGCCGCCCTGAAAGATTGCCTTGGCGGTTCCGGATTAGATATGATGAAGGCGAGGTAATCGAGGATGCCGGGACCAAAAAAGATTTTGCTCACGGGCGGGGCTGGCTTCATCGGCTCCCATCTGGCTGAGGCCTTTCTCAGGCAGGGCCATGAAGTGGCGGTGGTGGACAATCTCAGTAGCGGCCGGCGGGAGCAGGTGCCGGCGGGGGCCCAATTCTACCCGTACGATATCCAATCCCAGGAGACCTTCGACCTCATTGGCCGCTGGCGGCCCCAGGTGTTGGCGCACCATGCCGCCCAGATGAGCGTGCGTCTCTCGGTGGAGGATCCGGTAATGGACGCCCGGGAGAACATCCTGGGGTCGCTGAATCTCTTCCAGGCCGCGGCTCGGGTGGGGATGGAGAAAATCCTCTTCGCCTCCACCGGCGGCGCCATGTATGGAGATCAGGCCCCGGTGCCGGCCCGGGAGGAAGACCTGGCCCTGCCGGAATGCCCCTACGGGGTTGCCAAGCTGGCGGTGGAACACTACCTGCACTTTTATCAGCGGGAATACGGCATCACCCCCATCTCCATGCGCTATGCCAACGTCTATGGGCCCCGGCAGAACGGCCTGGGTGAGGCGGGGGTGGTGGCCATCTTTATTGAAAAGTTCCTGGCCGGGGAGCAGCCCCTGATCAACGGCGACGGCCTCCAGACCCGGGATTTCGTTTGCGTGGAGGACGTGGTGGCGGCCAACCTGGCGGCCCTGGATTACCCCCGGGCCGGGGTCTTTAATATCGGCACCGGGCGGGAGACGGATATCCTTACGGTCTATCGCCAGCTTCAGGGGATCATCGGCTCTCCCCGGGGGCCGGAGCATGGCCCGGCCAAGCCCGGGGAACAGCGCCGCAGCGCCCTGGACAGCACCCGGGCCAGGAAACTGCTGGACTGGCAACCCCGCCTGACCCTGGCCGAAGGGCTGGCCCGCACCGTGGCCGCCTTTCGGGAGCGGGGTTAACCACCGGCTCATTATGTCTTTGGGCGGGCCCTGCCCACCATTAAAGTCTGACCCAAATTTCGGGTCACACTCTCCCTGCCGTTTCTCTCCCCTTGTCAGAGCAGAGAAGATGATTTAAAATAATAGGTTGTTTGCCATCCAGTAAGGGCGACGGTGGCACAGGCTTCCAGCCTGTGATGGGGCCGGTAGAGTGGGCCTTGCCCGCCCTAAGGTTTGCAATCCCAAAGAAGTCTTGAGCGGATGGGAAAGGCATGGAAATGATGATCGAAGTCCGGGACCTGACCAAATATTACGGCCCGCTGCTGGCCGTCGAACACCTCGACTTTCAGGTGGCGGCCGGGGAGATCGTGGGGTTCCTGGGTCCCAACGGCGCTGGCAAGACCACCACCCTGAAAATGCTGGCGGGTTATCTGGCACCCACCTCCGGTACCGCCCGGATCAACGGCTTCGACTGCGTCGAGCAATCCCTGGAGGTGCGGCGTTCCCTGGGGTATCTGCCGGAGAACGTCTCCCTCTATCCGGACCTGACGGTGGTCCAGTTCCTGCGGTTTGCCGCCCAGGCCAAGGGGGTGGAGGCTGCGGGACAGGCGGCGGAGATCCGCAGGGTCATGGCGGCCTGCGGCCTGGAGGAAGTGGAGGGCAAACTGGGGGCCGCCCTGTCCAAGGGCTTCCGGCAGCGCCTGGGGCTGGCCCAGGCCCTGCTGCACCAGCCCCCGGTGCTCATCCTGGATGAACCCACCATAGGCCTGGACCCCTCCCAGATCGTGGAGATTCGCGGCCTCATCAAAAATCTGGAAGGCGCCCACACGGTGATCCTGAGCAGCCACATCCTGCCGGAGGTGGCCCAGTTGTGCCACCGGGTGATCATCATCAACCGGGGCCGGATTGTGGCCAGCGATACCCCGGAGAATCTCTCCAGGCAATTGGGCCAGGGCGCCCGCATCAGTCTGGCGGTGCAGGGCCCGGAGGCCCAGGTTACCGCAGCCCTGCAGGCGGTCCCGGGGGTGGCCCGGGTGAATAACCGCGGAGAGGGCCGCTACCTGGTGGAAGGCGGCAATGACCAGGACTTAAGACCGGAATTGGCCCGGTTGCTGGTGCAGCAGGGCTTCGACCTGCTGGAGTTGAAAACCCAGGAATTCACCCTGGAGGAGGTTTTCCTCAACCTGGTGACTGAGGAGGAGACCGAGGCAGAGTCATGAAAAATTTCAGCGGTTTTGCAGCATTGTTCAAAAAGGAGCTCATCATCTATTTCGCCGGTCCCATCTTCTACATCACCGGCTTCTTCTTCCTGTTGCTGACCGGATATTTTTTTTATGCCAACGCCGTCTACTATGGGATTACCAGCCTGGCGGCGGCGGCGCAGGCCACCAACCCCCAGGTGGCGGCGCAACTGAATCCCCAGAACATGGTTTACCAGCCTCTGTTCATGGTGATGGCCATCGTCTTGATGTTTTTGGTGCCCCTGCTCACCATGCGCCTGTTGGCCGAAGAGAAGCGGTCCGGGACCGCCGAACTCTTGTTTACCTATCCTCTGGCGGACTGGTCCATCATCCTGGGTAAGTTCGCGGCCGCCTTCCTGATCTGCCTCATCTTCCTGGCCTTCACCGCCAGCTACTCCCTGGCTCTCTGCTTCATGACCCGGGTGGATTTAGGCGCCCTGGCCGCCGGCTACTTGGGGGTGGTGCTGCTGGGGGCCTCTTTTCTGGCCCTGGGCCTGTTCGCCTCCAGTCTCACGGAAAATCAGATCATCGCCGGGGTGGTGGGCTTTGCCCTGCTCCTGCTGTTCTGGGTCATTGGCTGGGCGCAGGAGCTGGGGGCGGGAGGCGCCCTGGGCAGGGTTATGCAGTTTTTGTCGCTGACGGAGCATTACGACAATTTCAGCAAAGGGGTAATCAATACCCGGGATCTGGTATATTGCGCCAGCTTCATCTTTTTCTTCCTCTTCCTCACCAAGAGGCAACTCGAATCCCGGCGCTGGAGAGCATAAAAGTGGACCTCCTGGACGGATTCAAGAACCGAAAAGTTGTTTACGGCGCCGGCTCCCTGGCCTCGGTGCTGCTGGTGGCGGGAGTTCTCATCGTGGTGGCCTTGTTGGCCGATTGGCACCAGGTGCGCTGGGACCTGACCCGGGGCCAGAGCCAGTCTCTTACCCCGGTCACCCGGAACCTGCTTAAGCAGGTGGACCGCCCCCTGGCCATGATCGCCTTAATACCCGAGGGCTCCCCCGAGCGGGAACCCATCAAGGACCTGCTCCAAAGGTATGCTTACTACAACCCGAAGGTGGGATGGCAATTACTGGACCCGGAGCGGGAACCCCTCAAGGCCAAGGAGGCGGGCTACCGCTTTCCCGGCAATGTCCTCCTGGAATATGAGGGCCGGCGCCAGATGGCGGACCGCCCCGACGAGGACAGCCTCAGCAACGCCCTGCGTCGCATTTTGAAACCGCTGCGCAAGAAGGTCTATCTCCTCAGTGGGCATGGCGAGCGGGATCCGGCCGACCAAGGGCCCAACGGCCTGCAAACGGCCAACCGAGCCCTGGAGAACGAGGGCTATGAGGTTGGCAGCCTCAACCTGGTGACGCAGCCCGAGGTGCCCCAGGATGCCGCGGCGGTCATCGTGGCCTCTCCCAACAAGCCACTACTGGGCGGCGAGGTGGAGGCCCTGAAGGGCTACCTGAACCAGGGCGGCCGCCTGCTGGTGATGATGGGGCCCTTCCAGGATGCAGGGGTGAAAGGTTTCCTGGCTGGCTACGGCATCACCCTGGATGACGGTATTATCCTGGATGTCAACCAGGTCAGCCAATCCCTGCGCCTTAGCCTGGTCATGCCCCTGGCGGTGCGCTATGGTCCCACCCGGATAACCCGGGATTTTAAGAACCTCCTGACCATTTACCCCATGTCCCGCCCCCTGGCCCTGGGCAAGAATGTGAAAGGGGTGGTCTTGCAGACCCTGGTGAGCAGTATGCCCAGCAGCTACGAGAAAATAGGCAAGGAATGGCTGAAGAGCGGCAAAGGTAACTTCGATCCCAAGACGGACAAGAAGGGCCCCTTCATCATCGGGGCCCTGGCAGAAATCAAGCCGGAGGGGAAGCCCGGATCTTCTGCAAAAGAGCAGCAACCGGGCCCCGGGCAGCCGGAGGAAAAGAACCGGGGCTACCTGGCGGTTTACGGCAATGTGGATTTTGCCTCTAATGCCTACTTCAATCTGTTGGGCAACGGCGATCTGTTTTTGAATACCGAAAACTTCCTGGCCGCGGAAGAGCAGCAGATCATGGTGCGGAAAGCCTTGAAGGCCCAGCTCCTGGTGTTAACGGGCCGTCAGCTCTGGATCCTGCTCCTGGCCAGCCTGGTGGGGGCTCCGCTGGTGATGCTGCTGGCGGGGATCCGGGCCTATCGGCTCCGGAGGTCCAGGAAGTGAATCCCCGTCGGCTGATTCCCTATGCGGTGGTCTTCCTGGCTCTGGTGGCGACCTACGTGGGCCTGTGGTGGTATCAGGTCCATCGTGAGGTCCGGGAGATCCAGGCCAAACAGGTGTTTGCTCTCAAGACCGGCGAAATCAGCGCCATTACCCTGAAAAGGCCTGGCGGGGAGATTCAATTGGCCCGACAGGGAAAGGACTGGGAGATCACCCGGCCCCAGCAGGCCAAGGCCGACGCCGCAACGGTGGAGGAGATGTTGCGGCAGCTGGCCAACCTCAAGATGGTGCGGGACCTGGGGCCCGGGGATCTCAAAGACTTCGGCCTGGACCAGCCGGCGTTGCAGGTCTCCTTCATCGCCAAGGGGGAGCAGCACCACCTGGCTTTGGGGGAAGCGGTCCCGGCGAGCCAGGGCTATTATGCCCGGAAGGACGATGCCCCCGGCGTCTTCATCATCGCCCCCGGAGCCCGGGATTCCCTGAACCTGCAACTGTTAGCCCTGCGGGATAGGAACCTCTGGGCCTTTAATGCGGACCAGGTTAAGTCCCTCAGGATTCGCAACGATCAGAACCAGGTGGATCTGGAGAAGGGCAGCGGCAATACCTGGGGCTGGGTAGGACGGCCCGGGATGCGGTTGAGCTCTCCGCGGATGGAGCAGTTGCTGCAGGAGCTTTCCGGGGTCCAGGTCACCGAGTTCCCGGCGGCCCCTCCCCCGGACTTGCAGGCCGCGGGCTTGGCCCCCCAGGCCAGGATGGAAGTCACCATCGCCACCCCCCAGGGGGTCGAAAGTCTATATTTGGGGGCCCAGACCCCTAATGGAGTTTATGCCCGGCGGGGGCCCCAGGGCCCGGTGGTTATGGTGGCCCGGAATCTTCCGGAGAAGATTCAGCGAGGGGTAGCCAACCTGGAAGACCGGCGGCTCTGGACCGGCCTTATCCCGGAAGTGGGCCAGGTGGCCTGGGGCCCCCCAGGGCAAACCTGGACCGCGCGGCGTGAACGGGAGGGCTGGAAGATCACCGGGCCGAACCGGGCCGAAGTGCAGAAACCCGCATACCGTTTGGAGATGGCCCTGATTAACTTCCAGAAGCTGGAATCCTCTCGTCTGGTCAACTTGCCCCAGGCCGGCGCCCCGGCCGCCCCTGTCTTCGTGCTGGAGCTCTTCGACCAGGCCGGCAAGCCTCTCTTCCGTCTGGAGCAGTTGGGTAATTTGGTAAAGCGCCAGGCGGAGACGGAAGTCCGCGCCACCTCCGGAGGAACCACGGTGACCGCGGTCATCCCCCAGGAGGACTTCACCCGGTGGCAGGAGGAGATGACCCGGCTCACCGCGCCACCGCCAGCCGAATGATGATCCGGTAGATCCGAGATAAGCCTAAAGATCGGGCAGGGCGCAGCTGCGGCGGCGCCTCTGCCTTTTAGCCGGGCAAATTTCCCGGGCCGGCGCCGCCCATCTTAAAGCCAAACATGCTATAATTTAACCTATGATTCTGCTGACCAATGACGACGGCATTTACGCCCCGGGCCTGTGGGCCCTTTATCGGGAATTGCGCCAATTGGGAGAGGTGTCGGTAGTGGCCCCGGAGAGCGAACAGAGCGCCGTAGGCCACGCCATCAGCCTGATTACCCCCCTGCGGGTCAAAAAAGTCAGTCTGGACGGCGGGGTCCAGGGTTGGGCGGTGAGCGGCACCCCGGCGGACTGCGTCAAGATCGCCCTGTCGGAGCTGCTGCCGGAGCCCCCGCAAATGGTGGTCTCGGGCCTCAACCTGGGTCCCAATGTCGGGATCAACGTCCTTTACTCCGGCACCGTATCCGCGGCCACCGAGGCCTCCATCCTGGGGGTGCGGGCCATGGCAGTGTCTCTCAATTCTTATAAGGACGAGGCGGATTTCGCCGCCGCCGCCCGGCTGGCCCGGGAGACGGTGGCCCGGCTCCGCTCCTGGCCCGGCTGGAAGAATGGGGTCTGCCTCAATATCAACCTGCCGGCCCTGCCGCCGGACCGGGTCCTGGGGCTTAAATTCACCCGGCAGGACGTGGGTCCCCTGGTGGAGCACTTCGAGCGCCGGGTGGATCCCCGGGAACACGTCTACTATTGGCTGGCGGAGATCAATGAACGCCGCCCCCCGGACCCAGAGACGGACTACGGGGCCCTGGCCGCCGGCTTCATCTCTATTACTCCCATTCACCACGACCTCACCGATTACCGCACCCTGGAAGCCCTCAAGATCCATAAGTGGGAGTAAGGGTTTTTTCGGTAGCGCCACCTGACGGACCCGCGGCCGCTGCTACAGGCCCGGGGACTCATTCCCTAATTTTTCGGATTTCGCTGAGGAAGGTTATGGGCCGGGTTCCCGCTCATCCATCTCCGGGAACTTTCCTGGGGAGTTCTAGCTTTTCGCTCTGCAAGAAGAACTAACTTATATCTGCAACTCCTTCATAATTCTTATTTTAGATAACCGCAAACCGAAAACTGCACAACAGGGAAAAGGGGGCGCCGCTCCCCGGCGCCATTCCTTTACCACTTGGCGTCAAAGATCTTGGCGACGGGGGAAAAGAAGCCGCCTTTGGGCTCCTTTTCGGGGCTGGCCAGGATCTTCTGGCACTCGTTGATGCGCTTCTGAACTTCGATTTTCTTGGGGAAATCGGGATATTCATCGGCCACGGTCTGGTACCGTTGCAGGGCCGCCTGATAACGTTTGGTCTTGAAGTAGAACTGCGCCACGTAAAACTCATGCTCCCCCAAGTCCCGGCGGCAATGGGCCATGAATTCCTCCGCCTTTTGGATGTATTCACTTTCGGGATACTTCTTTTTCAAGCGGCTAAATTCTTCCATGGCCTTGGTGGTGAAGGTCTGGTCCCGGTCGATGGTGGAGCGCTGCCGATAGAAACAGAGACCCTCACGATAGACGCAATAGGGCACGGCCTTGTTGGTGGGATGTAGCTTTTCGAATTCCTTGTAGGCCTGGAGGGCCTCATCGTATTTCTTCTTGTAAAAATAGGCGTCCGCCAGTTTGATCTGGGCCAGCATGGCCTGCTCGCTGTAAGGATAACGATCCCGCACCTTCTCGAAGGTTTCGATGGCATCTTCGTACTTCTTCTTTTGTAAATCCTTGATGCCTTGGCTGGCCATCGCATCCGGCGTCCCGTCGGGTTTCTTGCTCTGGAACCAGCCCTTGACGGTGGAGCAGCCAAAGGTGAAGGATAGGAATACCAGGGGCAGAAGCAACCTGGCAACGCGGGGGGCTAAAGTCTTGCTCTTCATATATCACCAAGTCTTCCAGTTAGCTTGCCGCAGTCTGGGCGGCTCATGCCGCCCCCGGGGGTTTCTCCATCTGGCTGCCGCTGATGATCGAGTGATGGTACCAAGAAGACATAGGCGCTGCAGCTTAAAGGGCTTTTTTCAGGGCATTCTCGATGATGGAACGGGAAACCGCGCCGGTGATCTGTTCCACCACCTGGCCGTTTTTGAAGATGATCAGGGTAGGAATGGCCCGGATGCCATACTTGGCAGGAGTCTTGGAATCTTCGTCGACGTTCATCTTGGCCACCTTGACCTTGCCCGCGTAATCCCGCGCCAGTTCTTCCACCACCGGGGCGATGGCCCGGCAAGGACCGCACCAGGCCGCCCAAAAGTCCACCATGGCCGGAATATCCGACTTCAAGATTTCCTGTTCGAAATCGGTATCGCTCACCTGCAGAAGTTCGGACATCTTACTCTCCTGAGTTGGATTTATCAAATTTTATATGTTAACCGCTTTTTGTCAACGACTTTTAGAACCGCCGGGGAGCCGCGGGTCCACCTCAAGAAAAAAAGCCCGGTCCGGGGACCGGGCTTTGGCGGGCGGGAACCGCCCCACTTTTCAATCTTGGCGGCGATTACTGCGGCCCGCCCTACCATTCATTTTATTTAGGTTTTAATCGGCTTCCACCTTGGGCCGGGGCAGCAAGCCGGCGGCCTCGATGATCTCCGGGGCCCGATCCTCCCATTCGATAGCCATCAGGTGGATGCCGGAGACGCCCTTGATGGACAGGCACTCGTGGATCTGCTCCACTGCGATCTTGATGCCTTCCGCGGCCACCTTATTCTTGGGTACCCCCTTGAGCCGGGTGATGTAGTGATCGGGCACATCCAGGCCGGGGACGAATTTCTTCATGTAGTTGGCCATGCCCACGGATTTCAGCGGGGTAATGCCGGCCATGATAAAGGTCTTTTCCGTGAGGCCCATGTCATTAGCCGTCTCCATGAACTTCCGGAAGCGCTCCATGTTGTAAATGCACTGGGTCTGGATGAACTGGGCCCCGGCAGCGATCTTCTTGCCCATGCGCACCACCCGGAACTCCTGGGGATCGGCGAAAGGGTTGGCGGCCGCGCCTAAGAACATGCGGGGCCGGCCCTGCAACTCGGTGCCGCTCACCATCTTGCCTTCGTCCCGCATGGTCTTTACCGTGTGCAGCAGTATCACCGAGTCCATATCGTGGACATTTTTGGACTGGGGATGGTCGCCGAAGGACTGGTGGTCGCCGGTGAGGCACAGCAGGTTCTTGATGCCCAGGGCGGCGGCCCCCAGGACATTGCTCTGCAAGCCGATGCGGTTCATGTCCCGGGTGACCATCTGCATCACCGGCTCTATTTCCATTTCCAAAAGGATCTTACAGGCAGCCAGAGAACAGAAACGCACCACTGCGGTCTGGTTGTCGGTGACATTCACCGCGTCTACGACGTTTTTTAGATAACTGGCCTTGTGCCGGAAATACTCGGCGTCGGACCCGCGGGGGGGGCCGCATTCGCCGGTGACTGCCTTCTGGCCGCTTTTGAAGATCTTTTCCAGTTTGCTTCCCGCAACATATTCGGCGGTCATTGTTTCAACTCCTCCCGTATCGATGTGCGCAGCCCGCCGTCGCGGCTGGTGGACCAATTCTTATATAACTGCACTTCGGTGAGCTTGTGAAGCTCCCCCAAGTTCTGCAGACGATCATAAATGAGTTGCCAGATGCAGGGAATGCTGCCCTTGCCCACTTCGCAGATGCCCTGGGAAGAGCCGCCGCAGGGGCCGTTGAGCAACTGCTTGGCGCAGCGGGTGATGGGGCAGAGGCCGCCGAAATCGTCGATGATGCAGTTGCCGCAGGCCTGGCAAAACTCCTTCCAGACCCCGTGCTCCACGGCGCCGCCAATGCTGGTGGTGTTGAGCCCGGGAAAGACCTTGAGGTAGGGGTAGCGGGCCACGATGTACTGGGGCCCGACGCTGCAGGCGATGGAGACCACGGCGTCGGCGTCGGCCACCAGGTCATCCAGGGGCTCGATGTATTCCGGGTCACACTGCCGTTCGCAGGTATATTCCTTCACTTCCAGCTCGCTGCCGGCGGCCTTGCGGGCAATCCGGAGTTCGGAGGCCAGGATAGCCACTTCTTTCTCGCCGCCCACGCAACAAACAGTGACGCAGCCTTTGCAGCCGGCCACCACAATCTTTTTAAAATCCTTGACCTTTTCCAGGATTTCCGCCAGGGGCTTTGATTCCCCAATGACCATAGGGTTCCTCCTCTCCCATTAATCCAGAACAAAAAAAAAGACTCCTACCTTCTATACCGGGTGCGGCGCCGCCCCCGGAAGCCCCGGGGTGGGGAAATTGTGGTTGCCGGGCCGCTTCCTGGAAAATCGTGGGGATGGGCCTGCTCTAAGGATTTGTACATCTATTCACTTAATTTTATGGAGAAAGAAAGGGGTTGTCAAATATAAAAAGCCACCGGAATTTTGCTCCCGCGGCATTCCCAGATTAAAAAATTTATTGACAAATCCAGAGCCGGTCGTTTATAAAGGTGCCTATGTGAAAAAAAGTATTAGCCCTGGCGTAACTCCATCTAGGAGATAATCCGCCCAGGGTTGAGTTTGCGATTAACCCCGGCATTGCTTTATGTCCGGAAAAAGTCAATTATTATAATACTTAAGGAGGCGGTTTTATGGCGAAGTATGACCCCACCAAAATGCAAGACTGGCAGATTGGCGAGCTCGCCGAAGAGGAACTGGATTTTAACCGGCAGTGCGACAAGATCGGCATCCTGCCCGAAGAGCGCATCCCCATGGGCAAAAAAATCGGCCGGGTGGACTACATGAAGATCCTGGAGCGCCTGAAGGACAGGCCGGACGGCTACTACATCGACGTCACCGCCATCACCCCCACTCCCCTGGGCGAAGGTAAGAGCGTGACCAACATGGGCCTGATGGAAGGCCTGGGCAAGCGGGGCATGAACGTGGGAGGGACCTGCCGCCAGCCCTCCGGCGGCCCCACCATGAACATCAAGGGCACCTCCGCGGGCAGCGGCATCGCCCTATTGATTCCCATGACTGATTTTTCCCTGGGCCTCACCGGGGACATCAACGCCGTCACGATCGCCAATAACCTGGCCATGGTGGCGGTGACCTCCCGGCTGCAGCATGAGTTCAACTACGACGACGAGCAACTGGCCAAGATCCCCATGAAACGGCTGAACATCGACCCCAAAAATGTGGAGATGAAATGGTGCTTTGACCTGTGCGCCCAGGCCCTGCGCAACATCACCATCGGCAAGGGCACCAAGATGGACGGCTTCGAGATGGAATCCAGCTTCTCTATCGCCGTAGCCTCGGAAGTGATGGCCATCTTGTCCATGTTCAAAGACCTGCCGGATCTGCGTAAAATGCTGGGCGAGATCACCGTGGCCTATGACAAGAAGGGCAACCCCGTCACCACCGAGGACCTGGGGTGCGCCGGGGCCATGTGCGCCTGGTTGTACCAGAGCATCAACCCCACCCTGATGGCCACGGTGGAATTACAGCCCTGCTTCGTACACGCCGGGCCCTTCGGCAACATCGCGGTGGCCCAGTCTTCCATCGTCGCCTGCCGGACCGCCCTGAAGCTCTTCGACTACTGCTCCACCGAGTCCGGCTTCGGCTGCGACCTGGGCTTTGAGAAGTTCTGGAATATCAAGTGCCGCCACGCCGGTCTGAAACCCAATGTGGCGGTGCTCACCTGCACCGTCCGGGCCCTGAAGCACCACGGGGTCAACGCCGTGCCCCCGCCCCTGCCCGTCCGGCCGGGCCGGCCCATCCCCAAGGAGTACTATACCTCCACCCCCCAGACCCTGGCCTGGCTGGAGGACGGCCTTAAGAACCTGATCCACAACATCAACATCGTCAAGAAGTCCGGGGTCAATCCGGTGGTTTCCATCAACCGCTTCGCCACCGACACCGATGAAGAAATCGCGATGGTCAAACGGGCCGCAGAAGCCGCGGGAGCCCGGGCTGCGGAGGGCAACTACTGGCGCTATGGCGGCGAGGGCGCCCTGGAGCTGGCGGACGCGGTGATGGACGCCTGCAAAGATAAAGTGGACTTCAAGTTCCTCTATCCCATGGATATGCCGCACGGCAAGCGGATAGAAACCATCGCCAAGGAAATCTACGGCGCCGACGGGGTGGTCTATACGCCCGAGGCCCAGGCAAAGCTCAAGCGGTTTGAAGCTGATCCCAAATATAAAGACTACTATACCATGATGGTGAAGACGCACCTGAGCCTGACCCACGATCCCACCATTAAGGGCGCGCCCAGGGGCTGGATGCTGGCGGTGCGGGACTTCCTGCTGTACAGCGGCGCCAAGTATATCTGCCCGCAAACCGGCAGCATCAGCCTGATGCCCGGCACCAGCTCCAGCCCGGCCTTCCTGAAGGTGGACGTGAACCTCAAGACCGGCAAACCCTACGGCTTGTTCTAACTGAAATTCTTTCCCTCCAGGCCGCCTATACGGCCTGGAGGTCCTTTAGCCAAGCCCATCCGGCTTCCGGAGCTACCCGGGAGCCGGATGGCTATGCCATATAGGCCTCCCGCTGAAAATGGTACAGGCTTAGCGCAAGAGATTTGGATAAAATTTGGAGTATATTGACTTTTCCCTTATAAGCATTTTAAAATTTCACTAAAAAGGGGGCGATGAAGTCCGCCGGAAACAGCTTCGCGCATGGGTGCAGGCTAATGACTTCTGTCCAAATGTCGGGCAGAAGTTTTTTTTTGCCCGTTGAATAGGGGGAAAGCCATGGGAACCTATCGAGAACTTCAAGAGGCGCTGGAGCAGCAACTCAGCCATTTGGCCCAGTTGCCGGAGCTTAAAGGCCCCAACCTTCAGCGCCTTATCGACAAGTTGCGCACCAACCGCTTCAACCTTGTGGTTCTCGGGGCGTTCAAACGGGGCAAGAGCACCTTGATCAACGCCTTGTTGGGCGAAGCGGTGCTGCCCACCGCCATAGTGCCGCTAACCTCGGTGGTGACCATCCTGGGCTATGGGGAGCAACTCGACATCCAGGTGCATTTTCAAAGCGGCCAGCCCCGCCGGATTACCCAAAATGAGCTGGTGGACTACATCACGGAAAAAGGGAACCCCAAAAACCAGAAAGGGGTGCGGGAGGTGGAGATCGCCTACCCCAGCGAATACCTTCGGGATGGGGTGAGAATCATCGACACCCCAGGGGTAGGATCGGTCTATAGCCACAATACGGACGTGGCGTACAATTATCTGCCCCAGGTGGACGCCGCCATTTTTGTGGTCACCGTGGACCCGCCCCTGTCCGCCGCGGAACAGGAGTTCTTGAAAGATATCCGGGAATACGTTCACAAGCTCTTTTTCGTATTGAATAAAATCGACTACGTAGAGGCCGGGGAGGTCCAGGAAGTGCTGGACTTCACCACGCAAGTGCTCCAAGAGAACCTGGCCACCGACCGGGTGATGATCTTTCCCATTTCAGCCAAGTGGGCCATGGAGGGCAAGATCAATGGGGATCCGGAGTACCTGGAGCAAAGCTTGCTTCTTCCGTTTGAAAGTCACCTGCGGGATTTTCTCTATCAAGAAAAGGGCCGGGTGCTGCTGATTTCCTGTCTCAACGGGGCGCTCAAGGCCATCACCGACTCCACCCTGGGCCTGAAGGTGGAACGCCAGGCCAGCGGTCTCCCTTTGAAAGAGCTGGAAGAGAAGATCGTCCAGTTTAACCTGGAATTGCAGGGGCTGGAAAAGGAACGGGAAATGTCTGTGCTCCTGTTGGATGGCCGGGTAAAAGGCGTCATCGGGGAATTGGACGCCGACCTGGAGGCTTTTAAAAGAGAAACTAATTTCTCCTTGCTCCGGGAGGTGAAGGAGGCTTTCCAGCAAAAAAGCCGCACTGCCGGGAATTTACGCGGTGACATGGAAAATTTCCTCTTTCAGGCCTTGAGGGACGTATTTACCACCTGGCGGCGCCAGGAGATTGAAAAGCTCTCCCAGAAACTGGGCGAGACTCATCAGGAGTTCGCGGCGCGCATCAACGCCATCCTGGAGCGTATTACACAATTGACCGCCAGAATCTTTGACTTTTCCCTGCGAGGCTTTGCCGCAGAAGAAGCCTTTATGGAAAGGAGCGAGTTCTGGTTCAAATTCAAGGAAGACCCGGTGGGCCTGGAGATCCTCCAGATGACCGCCACTTCCCTCTTGCCCCGGGCCCTGACCAAGGGTTTGATGCTGAAAAAACTCTTGGAAAACGTCACGGAGCTGGTGGATAAACACTGCGGCCGCCTCCGCTACGACTTCAACCGGCGCCTGCAGGAAATCGCCCGGGATTACCGTCAGACCTGGCTGGCCAAGGTGGACGATACCAGCCAGGCCATCCTCCAGGCCTTGGAGCGGGCCCTGGGGCAGAAACAGAGCAGCGCCCAGGCCACCACCGTGCGGGTGGGTGATCTGGACCGGCAGCTGGACAAAATTCTCCAGGCCGAAACGCAACTCCTGGCTTTTAAGGAGAAGGTCGAGGCGTCTTTATAGTGAGCTCTAATTGTTGAAGGGGAATCACTGCACAAGAGGGGCGGGCTATTTAAGATAATTTTCGCTAATACGCTTATTGCCTTAGCTCCGAGAATGTAATGCTCAAGGAATTCAAGCAAGCATGAAGCATTCGGTTGAACATTTAATGAGGTTCTAATCTCAAAATTTCTCTCTCCCCTTTGAGGCCCCTTTGAGGGGAGGGGGACCGGGGTGAGGGGTGAAACAACCGTCCGCTACCCTCCCCCTTCACCCTGGCCTTTATCCCCATGGGGGGAGAAGGGAAATACATGAAAGTCCAGGTAATGGCTACCCTAAAAAAACATCATTTTTTCATGACCATTAGCGATAATCTTGGGACATTAGTGGCGAGCCCCTGGTTCTTGAATCATCCATTTCCCGACCTTTTTCACTGATGTCACTTGGTGGAAGACCCCCAAAGGGTGGGAAAGACCTGGAATATCATCTCCATTAGCGATGCCTACCATTTGCGAGGCATGAAGCGGGGCACCTTTGTGGATTTTTAAACCCGGTGCAAGGCTCCCCTGGGGCTTTGAAGTCGGCCTGAAGCCATGAGGTTTTACTGCCCCCGCTGCTGGTGGGACTTCGACCGGGATGTGTCCCATTGCCCCCATTGTGGCCTGGATATCCGGGAATTCTGGAAGTCCAAGGACTACGTGGAAAAACTGATTCTCGCCCTGGAACATCCGGAAAAGGAAACTCCCATCCGGGCGGCCTGGCTGCTGGGGCAACTCAAGGATACGCAGGCGGTCCCACCCTTGATTGATTTGGTCGAAAAGACTGAAGATGTCTATATCGCCAGAGCGGCGGTCCAGGCCCTGGGAGAGATCGGCACCCCGGAAGCCCGTCAATTCCTGGGCACGCTCGGCAAGCACCACGCCAAGATGGTCAGAGACGAAGTCCAGCAAATCTTATCCGGGCGAACCCGCGCCCGCCTATCCTCTGAACAAAGAAAGGAGCAAGCAATGAGTGATAAAATCGTGTCCGTCCGGGCCCTGGAAATCCTGGATTCCCGCGGCAACCCGACACTGCGGGCTTATGTAACCCTGGACCGCGGGATCACTGCCACCGCGTCTGTGCCATCCGGCGCCTCCACCGGCGAGAACGAAGCCGTGGAGTTGCGGGATGGGGACAAGAAACGCTATGGCGGCAAGGGCGTGCTGCAAGCCGTGGACAACGTCAACACGGTCATCGCTTCTCATCTCGTCGGCCATGACCCCGTTCGCCAGGGTGAAATCGACCGCCTCATGATCGACCTGGACGGCACCCCCAATAAAGGCAACCTGGGGGCCAATGCCATCTTGGGGGTGTCCATGGCGGTGGCCCGGGCCGCGGCTATCTCCGCCCGGTTGCCACTCTATCAATATCTGGGAGGCCCTGGAGCCGGACGCTTACCCATGCCCCAGATGAACGTGATCAACGGCGGCAAGCACGCCGACAACAGCATCGACTTCCAAGAATTTATGATTGTGCCCATCGGGGCTCCAACTTTCACTGAAGCTCTGCGGTACTGCTCCGAGACCTTTCATAGCTTGAAGGCCATTCTCAAGAAAAAGGGCTATGCCACCAACGTGGGCGACGAAGGCGGGTTCGCCCCTGATCTCCAGAGCAATGAGGAAGCCTGCGAGGTGATTATGGAAGCCATCTCCGCCGCGGGATACCAGCCGGGCAAGGACCTGGCCATCGCCCTGGACCCCGCGGCCAGTTCCTTCTATGAGGAAGGGGTCTATAACCTCAGCAAATCCAAGCAGGGACAGAAGATTAGCGCCGAGATGGTTAACCTTTATGAAGTCTGGGTTGGAAAATACCCCATCGTTTCCATCGAAGACGGCCTGGCGGAAAATGACTGGCAGGGGTTCAAAGAGCTTACCGCGGCTCTCGGGGATCGGATCCAAATCGTGGGGGATGACAACTACGTGACCAACACTCGGTTCATCGCCCGGGGGATCGCCGAAAAATCCACCAACGCCGTACTCATCAAGCTCAACCAGATCGGCACCGTCACCGAGACCATGGAGGCCATCCATCTATGCCGGCAGGCAGGCTGGGGCTTCGTTATTTCCCATCGATCAGGGGAGACGGAAGACCCCTTTATCGCCGACTTCGCCGTAGCCATGGGCGGGGGCCAACTCAAGACCGGTTCGGTGTGCCGCAGCGAGCGCATCGCCAAGTATAACCGGCTGCTGGAGATTGAGGTGGAACTGGGAGGCGCGGCCATTTTTGCCAACCCATTGCAGAAAAGTTGATGAAAGAGATTTAGCTCGGTAATTTTTATTTCCAGGCTAATACCTCACTGCCCGGCAGTGGCCAAAAGCGATACACGGCCGATATGGAAGAAGGTATGGCAACTCCGATCGACGAGGAAAAACCAAAAACCAAAAACCAAAAAGACCAAGAACCAAAAACCTGAAACTCTCCAGGCCCTCCGGGGCCTGGAGTTTTTTTAGGCGAATCCGGCCTTCCGGGCTTCTTCGTGGAAGCAGGATTTTTTTCGGTCGGGTCGAGGCCGCGCCATTTGCGAAGATGATTTTGTGATATTTATCACTTGCTTCTTGCGCCGAAGGCGTGGTAAAAAATAAAAAATAGGGATAGACGGGGTCCGGCTCAGCTAAGGGCCGGCAGCAATGGGGCGGCAGAAAAATTTTCCCGAAGTGAGGAGAATGGTGGCTATGTTTGAGATAGTGGAACGCCAGGAAATGGCCCAGGGGACGGTGATCAGCAACTGGATCAAGGCCCCTAAGATCGCCCAAAAATCCAAGCCGGGACAGTTTGTCATCCTGCGGGCCAATGAGACCGGGGAGCGCATCCCCCTGACCATGGCCGACACCAACCCGGGGAAGGGCCTGATCAACATCATATACGCGGTGGTGGGCAAGAGCACCGCCCTGTTCAAGACCCTGCAGGTGGGCCAGGGATACCTGGACGTCATCGGCCCCCTGGGGCGGCCCACCCACCTGGACAAAGTGGGCAAGGTCATTTGCGTGGGCGGCGGCACCGGGGTGGCGGTGCTGCACCCCATCACCCGGGGTCTCAAGCAGGCGGGCAACTACGTTTTCTCGGTCATCGGGGCCCGCACCAAGGACCTCCTCATCCTGGAGGACAAGATGCAGGCGGCCTCCGATGAACTGATGGTCTGCACCGACGACGGCACTTACGGCCACAAGGGTTTCGTCACCGATAAGTTGAAGGAAACCCTGGAAAAGCACAAGGACATCGCCCTGGCGGTGTGCATCGGGCCGGTGCCCATGATGAAGTTCTGCTGCAAAATGACCAAGGAGTATGGGGTCAAGACCATGGTGAGCCTCAACCCCATCATGGTGGACGGCACCGGTATGTGCGGCTGCTGCCGGGTGCGCGTCGGCGGCGAGATGAAGTTCGCCTGCGTGGACGGCCCGGAATTCGACGGCCACGCCACCGATTTCGAAGAGCTGACCCTGCGGCTCCGGGCCTATTGCGCCGAGGAGAAGCTCTCTTATGACCAGTTCCTGGGCATGCCCATCACCTGCTCTTGCGGTACGCCCGGATCCTTGCCCAAATAGCAAGTCACCAAGGAGAAACGAGAATGACCGAAGAAGTCCAAGCTCCCAAGAAAGAGAAGATTCCCCGCCAGAAGATGCCGGAGCAGGAACCCAAGGTGCGGGCCCGCAACTTCGAGGAAGTGCCTTACGGCCTCACCTTGGAGCTGGCCCTGATGGAAGCGCAACGCTGCATCCAGTGCAAAGACCCCCGCTGCAAACAGGGCTGCCCGGTGGAAATCGATATTCCCCAATTCATTGCCAAAATCAAGGAAGGCGAATTTGAGGGCGCCATCCGGAAACTATGGGAAAAGAACTCCCTGCCGGCGGTGTGCGGCCGGGTCTGCCCCCAGGAGGTGCAGTGCGAAGGCTTGTGCATCCTGGGCAAGAAGGACGCCCCGGTGGGCATCGGCAACCTGGAGCGCTTCGCGGCCGACTACCAGCGGGAGCATGGCAAGCAAATCCTGCCCCCCAAGGCCGAGTCCACCGGCAAGAAGGTGGCGGTGGTGGGCGCCGGCCCCGCCGGACTCACGGTGGCCGGCGACCTGATCCTCAAGGGCCATGAGGTCACGATCTTTGAGGCCCTGCACGGTCCCGGCGGGGTGCTCCTTTACGGCATCCCCGAGTTCCGGCTCCCCAAGGCCATCGTCGCCCAGGAATGTAACTTTCTGGAGCGCCTGGGGGTCAAGATCCAGGTGGACTCGGTCATCGGCGCCAGCGAAACCGTGGATGAGCTCTTCGCGCAGGGCTTTGAGGCCATCTTCCTGGGAGTGGGCGCCGGCCTGCCGGTGTTCCTGAAAATCCCCGGGGAACACTTCATCGGGGTTTATTCGGCCAACGAATACCTGACCCGGTCCAACCTGATGAAGGCTTACGACTTCCCCAACTACGACACCCCCATCGTCCGGGGCAAGAACGTGGCCACCTTCGGCGGCGGCAACGTCGCCATGGACTCGGCCCGCACCGCCCTGCGGTTGGGGGCGGAGCACTCCTATATCATCTACCGGCGCTCCATGGACGAATTGCCCGCCCGGACCGCGGAAGTCCACCATGCCGAGGAAGAGGGCGTGGAGTTCATGCTGCTCTCCAATCCGCTGCGGTTTCTGGGCGATGACGCCACCGGGCGGCTCACCGGGGTGGAATGCCTGAAAATGGAGCTGGGCGAGCCCGATGCCTCCGGACGGCGGCGCCCGGTGCCCATCCCCGGCTCCGAATTCATGGTGGAGATCGATACCGCGGTGGTCGCCATCGGCTCCGGCTCCAACCCCCTGCTCACCAAGGGCACCCCGGGCCTGGCCCTGAACAAGTGGGGCTACATCGTGGCCGATCCCAAAACCGGCAAGACCATGAAACCCCGGGTCTGGGCCGGCGGCGACATCGTCACCGGCTCCGCCACCGTGATTTTGGCCATGGGCGCCGGCCGCCTGGCCTCCAACTCCATCCACGACTACCTGACCATGGGGTGGTAAGGTCTTGGGGAAGGGGGCCAGGGACCGAGGGCCCCTGCCCCCTTCCCCATCCCCCAACCCCCATAAGTAGGGGCGACCCGTTGGGTCGCCCTTTTTTATTATGCTTTAGTGGCACCGGCCTCCGGTCGGTCTTACGGGTTGGGAGGGGGGGCTTGGGGGGAGGGCAGGGATTTTTTGTAAGTATCCCTGGCCCTCCCCCCAACACATCACTTCCCCAGCTTTTCCACCCGGACCCCGATGAGGCGGATCATTTTCCGTTTGGGGTTGGCCCGGCGGTCCAGAAAGGGCATCAGCAGTTTCATGGCCTCGAAGCGCAGGGTGCGCGGTGATTCCGAGGGGTGGGGCAGGGTATGGGAGCGGGAGTAGGTGGCGAAGTCGGCGAAGCGCACCGTAACCACCACGGTGCGGTAGCTGTGAAACCCCTCGGCCTGCACCCGCTGGAAAACCTCCCGGCACATGAGCCAGAGGCGGGTGAAGATGAACGGCAGGTCCAGGTTGTCCCGGGCGAAGGTCTCCTGCTCCCCCACCGATTTCGGTTCCCAGTCGAGCACCAGGGGGCTCTCATGGCGGCCGCGGATGCGCTCATAGAGTTCCGGGCCCCACTTGCCGAACATCTCCTTAAGTTCCAGGGGCGAAAAGCGCTTCAAATCCCGGACTGATTTGATCCCCAGGCCGGCCAGGAACTTTTCGCTTTTGGGACCGATGCCCGGGATCTTGCGCACCGGCAAAGGGGCCAGAAAGTCCTGCGCCTGCTCGGCCCTGACCACCGTGAGGCCGTCGGGCTTCCGGAAATCCGAGGCGATTTTGGCCAGCAGTTTGTTGGGGCCCAGGCCGATGGAGCCGGTGAGCTGCTCCCGGGCCTGGATCTCCTCCTTGATTTTCCGGCAGATGGCCACCGCGGCATCAACAGAACCGGCGAAACCCAGGTCGAAGTAGGCCTCATCGACGCTGGCCTCCTCCACCCGCGGGGCATGGTGGCGCAAGATCTCCATGATGCGTCGGGAGGTTTCCGAATACTTCCGGTAGTTCACCCGGACGAAGACTGCCGGGGGCAAACCCCGGCGCCGGGCCGCCTCCGAAAGCTTCCAGGCGCGGGAGATGGGCATGGCGGAGTGGATGCCGTATTGCCGGGCCGGGTAGTTGGCGGTGGAGACCACCCCCCGGCCCTGGCCGCCGGCGGGGTCGGCCCCCACCACCAGGGGCCTCCCTTTGAGCTCCGGGGAGTCCCGCTCTTCAATGGCGGCGAAAAAGGCGTCCATGTCCAGGTGGCCGATGAGGCGCATGATTCCCATTTTAATCCTTGAGGCCGCGGAGAAAAAGAGGAGGTAAAGCGGCTGGCCAGGGTGAGCCGCCTGCTCTGGTGCCCCCAACCCTCAATCCTAAACCCCAAATTTTGTGGTGGAAAAATATTATTAAATGTTTAATAATTAAGAATATGGAGGTGGCCGCCAGCCCCGGGTTCATCCGGCAGCCCGGTTAAGGTTGGGGCAGCCCGCAAATTACGCTGATGAACAACATCATTGACATTAAAGGGGCCCAGCCTCGGGTCCAGGTGAAAAGATGGCGCCAGGTACACCGGCCCTGGTGGCGTTTATGGTTCTGGCCCGCGGCCTTGCCCCCGGAAGACTTGCGGCGCCTGGCCCCGGAAGAGCTGCGGCGGGGCTTGGTTTGGGGGCCAGCGGTGGACCGCGGCCGGCAAAGCGGGGCCGACTTGAGGTTGATCTAACCGGCTAGGACTGGGGCCAGGCGCCGATGCAGGCAGGCCAGCCAGGCCCCGGCCCCCTGAGTCTGATAACATGACGAGGTCGGCAACTCAGGCTTGCCGACCTCGTTTTTTTCATGCGGTTACTGAGGATGGGTGATTTTCGCCGAATTTAACCGAATTTCGGACCGGTAAGGAATTGCACGGCCACCCCGAAATTATCCGATCCCGCCACCCGGGGTTCGATGCGCTTAACCACCGCCTGGGCCCGGATGGGGCTGTTGATAAAACTGTACTGGGGGGGAATGGTGTTGAAGGTGAAATCCGCTGCGCTTCCAGGTTTTACCTGAGGCAGGGTTTCGCACTCAAAGTAGAGACCACCTTGACTGAAATTTTTTAGAACAGCCGGGCTTTTCCAGGATTCATCAGAATTCGTGAACTGGGCCTGGAACTCCATGGGTAAGGAGAAATAAATGCGCGTGTGTTGCCGTCTTTCAGTCATGTTTCCACTCCCATTGCTGACATTAAACCATGTCATAATTTAACACAACCTGTTTGCCAGGCGTAATAATTTTTTCGATTAAGTTTCAGGAAAGGTCAACTGGGGTCTTGGTTTTAAGCAGCCGCTCATGACCTGCGATTAAGGCGGCCAGCGGCCGCCTGCTGATTTCATTAAGGCGGTAAGAACAATGGAGAACGACAAGAAAGCAGGGCATCAGGCTGCCATCCTCGACCAGTTCACCCGGCAGGCGGTACCCTTCTCGCAACAGCCGGTCCATTCCCAGGAGGCCTTCCTCGATCTGCTGTTGCAGATATCCGGGGTCGGCCCGGCTGACACCGTCCTGGACGTGGCTTGCGGCCCCGGCCTGGTGGCCTGCGCCTTCGCCGCCCGGGCCCAACACGTCACCGGTATCGACCTCACCCCGGCCATGATTGCCCGGGCTAAACAGATACAGCAGGAAAGGAAGCTCACCAATCTTACCTGGCAAGTCGGCGACGTACTGCCCCTGCCTTACCCGGACGCCTCATTTTCCCTGGTGATTACCCGCTATACCTTTCACCATTTTCTTGACCCTCGGGCGGTATTCGCCGAAATGGTCCGGGTCTGTACCAGGGGGGAGGGAAGGGTCCTGGTGGCCGATGTCGCGGTGCTTCCCCGTCATGGTGCTGGTGGGCCGCAAGGCCGAGGGGTGAGGGCCGGGGAGAGTTTTCCATATCCGCGGGCGGGATTCTCTGGTAAAAGTAAAGATTATTTGAGAAACCGGTGGGGGACGCGGGGCGAAGCTTATGGACGCGGAGCATCCTAAAGGAAATTTTTGGTAATATGGACAAAATGAAACTGAGCAAACTGGCCAAAGCCGCCATCTTTGGCTTCTGTTATTATCTTATCCTGAACCTTTATCTCTTCCTGGCCCTGGCCATGAAGGCAGCCCACACGGGCATCCTGGCGAACAAGAGTATCCAGGCCGTAATTTATGGTTTGGGATTGCCGCTAACCCTGCCATTTGCGGTTTTTTCCTATAAATATCGGTGGCTGGCAAATTACTCTTTGGTCCTTAATGCCCTTGTTTGGGGCTTCGCTTTTTACGCGATTTTACTCCTTAGAGAATGGAGGAGAAACCTTGACTCCGGGAAGGGTCGATGAGTGATTGATTAAATAAGGACGGTCTATCTGGCTTCAACCGATACGATGAGAAGGGCGCTCATGAACAACAGACTGGTTAGGGTTTTTTGGGTTGCGGCTTTGCTTGGGGTGGCGCCTTTCTGGGCCCAGGCAGAGGGACCCATCAAGATCGGCGCCTGTTTTGCCCTCTCCGGGCCGCAGGCGCCCATCGGCATCCCCAGCAAACTGGTGGCGGAAATAGTGAAGGACGAGATCAACAAGAATGGGGGCATCAACGGCCAGCCCATTGAGCTGGTGGTGGGGGATACCGAGAGCGACCCCAACAAGGCGGCCAGCATTGCCAAGAAATTCATTTTCTCCGACAAAGTGGCGGCCATCATCGGGCCCATTTCCACCGGCGAAGCCATGCAGGTGAAGAAAATCGTGGAGGAGGCCGGCATCCCGACAGAAATGACCGTGGGGGGCGATCAGCCCATCATGAAAGAAACCGGCCCCTTTAGCTACATCTTCAAGTCGCCTCAGCGCTCCTCCACCGCAGTGAAAAAGCTTTACGGCTATCTTAAGGAGAAGAAGCTGACCAAGGTGGCCCTGTTCACCGCTTCGGACGACTTCGGCATGGAGGGCTCCGGGTGGCTGACCAGGCTGGCCCCGGATTACGGGATCACCCTGGTGGCCGAGGAATCCTTCGGCCCCAAGGATACCAACATGACGGCGCAGCTCACCAAGATTAACAAGGCCGCCCCCCAAGCGATTGTGGTCTGGACCATCGGTCCGGCCGGGGCCATCCTGGCCAAAAACAAGGCTAAGTTGGGCATTAAGGCGCCCCTGTTCCAAGGCCACGGCCAGCCGGGACCTGATTATATCCAACTGGCGGGCAAGGCCGCTGAGGGGGACCGCATGCCCGCCACCCGGCTGATGGTGGTGGACCAGTTGCCCGACATCGACCCCCAGAAGCCGGTGATCCAGAAATTCATCCGCCTCTATAAGGACGCTTACCACTTTGACCGGCGCTTTCCCCTCAACACCGATTCGGGTTATGCCTGGGACGCCCTCTACATCGTCACCAACGCCATGAAGAAGGCGGGTACCAAGCCCAAGACCCTGCGGAGCGCCATTGAGCAGACCAGGGGCTACGTGGGGGTCTCCGGCATCTATAACCTGACCCCCGAGGATCATAACGGCCTGGACGTGGACTCCCTGGTCATGGTCCAGGTGAAGGACGGCAAGTTCAGGCTGGCGGATTAGGGAATTGCGGTTAGCGGTCAGCTTTCAGCCGGCCCCATTGGACCAGGGGCGCCGCTGGAAGGGCGGGCTTATCCCACCCTTCTTCTTTAATTCAAGTTTCGCACCCCTGAATTGAGTACACCGGCGGGACGCCTAGGCTACCTGGACCTGGTAGCCCAGGCCTCTGTCCTGCGTAGTCAGTTATGGTTATTGGTGCGAAACTTGAGTTCTTTAGTACTATCCCTCGGTATGGCTAAGCAGGAGTAATGCCCGTGGGGCGGCGTCCCGCGTGGGGCGGGCGTCTCGCCCGCCGACTGCAAGGCCCCCGGAAAAAATGGCGGGCGAGGCGCCCGCCCCACGCCGCCCTGGACCCCCTACACCGCCGAGGCTGGTCAGCTCCGCCATCCCAGTATCCCCCAGACCCCGGCGCCGCTGGCCAGGAGGGACAGGAAGGTGATGGCCGCCATCAGGAGGGAAGCGGCGTATAGGAGGCGGATGGCCTGGTGGTATTTCTCCCCGGAAAGAGGGGTATGGGGGTCGCCGATGAACGGCTTGTCCAGCCGGTGGCCGGAGTAGGTGACGGGCCCTCCCAGGCGCACCCCCAGGGCCCCGGCCATGGCGGCCATGGGCCAGCCGGCGTTGGGACTGCTGGCCTTGGCCGCATCCCGGCGCAGGATGCGCCAGGCTCCCCGGGGGTCAGGCCCCACCGCCGCCGCGGCCGCCACCAGCAGCAGGGCGGTAAGGCGGGCCGGCAGGAAGTTGAGGATGTCATCGGCCCTGGCCGCCACCTTGCCGAACCTGTCATAGCGGTAATTCTTATACCCCACCATGCTGTCCATGGTATTGGCGGCCTTATAAAGAAACAGGCCCGGCAGGCCCAGGAGCAGGGTGAATAACATGGGGGCCACCACCCCGTCCGCCAAATTCTCCGCCACGGATTCCAGGACCGCCCGGTGGATCTCCTCCGGGCCCAACTGGGCAGTTTCCCGGCCCACGATCATGGCCAGGCGAGCCCTGGCCTCGGGCAAATTTTCCCGGGCCAGGGCCTCCTCCACCTGCCGGCTTTCCCGGTGCAGGCCGCGGGTGGCCAGGCCGGCGTAAATAAAGTAAGTGACCAGGCCCAGGCCTGCCACCCGAGGCAGGAAGGCCGCCGCCACCAGCAATCCGCTGACCCCGGTTAAGGTCGTCCCCATCACCGCCAGCCAGAAGAGGGCTCCCGCCGCCACTCGGGGCTGGTAGAGGACCGATTCCCAGTATTCGATGGCCCGGCCGAGGAGCCGAACGGGATGGGGCCAGTGCGGCGGGTCCCCCAGCAGCAGGTCCAGCAGGTATCCGGCGAGAAAAGGCAGGGCCAGTTTCACGTGCGCTCCTACAGCAAGAGCTGCTCCAGGGCTTGCAGGAGCCGCTGGTTTTCCTCCCGCCGGCGCACCGCCAGGCGGAAGAACCGCTCATCCAGGCCGCGGAAATTGCCGGCGTCCCGCACGATGATTTTCAGGGATAGCAGCGCTTTTTGCAGGGTGGCTGCGGTCCATTCTGAACGGGTAATCTTCACCAGGAGGTAATTCACCGCCCCGGGGAACGGGGAAAGCCCCGGCAAGGATTTCAGACCATTCAGGAGGTATTGCCGCTCCCGGCTGATCAGGGCCCGGGAACGGACCATATAGTCATGGTCCTGGAGGCAGGCCTTGCCCATGGCCTGGGCCAGGAGGTTCACCGACCAGGGTTCCTGGACTGCGGCCAGGCGCCGGATGAGAGCCGGGGCCGCCAGCAGATAGCCCAGGCGCATCCCCGGAATGCCGAAGAACTTGGTGAAGGAGCGCAGGATCAGGAGGTGGGGAAACTGGGCCAGGCGCGTCTTTAGAGAGGCCTCCTCCACGAAATCCACGAAGGCCTCATCCAACAGCAGCTGGACGCCGGCGGCCGTAAGCCTGGCCGCCGTCTCCAGCAAAAGTTCCGGCGGCAACAAGACCCCGCTGGGACTGGCGGGATTGGCCAGAAAGACCAGGTCCGCCCCCCGGGGGTCCGGGGGCGCGGTCAGGGTAAAATTGTGCGCCTCGCCAGTGACCTGGAAGACCACCGGCACCCGGGCCGCCGCCAGGGCGTGCTCATATTCGCTGAAGGCCGGGGCCACGATTAAGGCCCTCCGGGGCGTGAGGGCCCGGGCCGCCAGATAGAGGAGTTCCGTGGAGCCGTTGCCTACCAGAATCTGATCCGGGGCCAGGCGGTGGTAAGCCGCCAGCTCCTGCCGCAGCTCCAGACAGCGGCGATCCGGGTAATGGACGATTTCCCCCAGGGCCTGGCGGATGACCTCGGCGATTGCCGGCGGGAACCCCAGGGGGTTGATGTTGGCCGAGAAATCCAGGAGGTCGCGGGGATGGAGTCCCAGGGTGCGAGCCAGGTGGTAAACCTCACCCCCGTGGGGGAGGACAGTTTCCGGTAGGTTTGTATTAAATTGCATAGTTGGTTGAATTGGCTGGAAGTAGATTTTAGTGTGTAGGGTGGGCACTGCCCACCAATTCCTTATAGTTTTTAGCCCCGTTTTCAGAAGGGATCAGGGCAGTAGGGTCCGGCAAAGATTAGTGCATTTCATCGGGTCTCGTTCTGAGCAAATATCTGTGAAAAACCCCGAAAGCTGAAAGCTGACATAAAACAGCAAACAGGAAACAGTAAACAGAAAACAGGAACATCCGGCCTCATGGTTGAATCAAGGCCCGAATTCGGGCCAGGTCCAGGTGGGTTCGCAGCAAATCGGCTAATAGGTCCAATTGGGCTTCCTGAAAATCCCGGAAAGACAGGGATGGCGCCGCCGCCCCCGCTTGACTGCCAGCCTCAGAAAAGATGATCTCGGACAAGAAACCCCGGCGGAACTCATCATCATCGAACAGGCCGTGGAGATAGGTGCCCCAGACGCGCCGATCGGGACTGGTCCAGCCATCCGAGACCTTAACCTGCCGGCCGTTGCGGCTGCTGATCTCAAAGGCCGGCTGTCCCTCGCCCTGGCCCCTGGTGTCCCCCATGTGGATTTCATAGGCCTCGATGAGCAGCCCGGCGGTCCGGCCCTGGAGTGCCCGGGCCCGCACCTGGGTGGTGGCCTTAACTCCGGCCATGGTGGTGACCACCGGCAGCAGCCCCAGGCCGGCCTCCGACCGGGGAGGGCCCTCCACCCCCAGGGGGTCCAGGACCTCGCGGCCCATAATCTGGTAGCCGCCGCAAATGCCTACCAGGCGGCCGCCGCCCCGGGCGTAAGCCTGAATCTCGTGGAACAGCCCGGTCTCCTTGAGATGGAGGAGGTCGCTAATGGTGTTCTTGGTCCCGGGCAGGATGAGGAGGTCCACTCCATCCAGGCCGTGGCGATGGTCCAGGTAGCTGAGTGACACGCCGGCTTCCTGTTCCAGGGGGTCGAAATCGGTGTAGTTGGAGATGTGGGGCAGGCGCACCACCCCCACCCGGAGGGATTTTCCTGCTGCCGGCTGGGAGCCCGCCACCTTCCCTTTGCGCCCCAGGGCAACGCTGTCTTCCTCCGGGAGGGCCAGGTCCGGGGCGTAGGGCAGCACTCCCAGAACCGGCCGCCGGGTCCGGCGTTCGATGATCCTTTCCCCCTCCTGGAAGAGGGCCGGGTCCCCACGGAACTTGTTGATGATGAAGCCCGCCAGCAGCCGCCGCTCTCCCGGGGTCAGGAGATGGAAGGAGCCGATGGTGGCGGCGAAAACCCCGCCCCGGTCGATGTCGGCCACCAGCAGGACCGCGGCCCCGGCCCTCCTGGCCATCCGGAAGTTGACCAGATCGTTCTTCTTTAAATTCAGCTCCACGGCGCTGCCGGCCCCCTCCAGAATGACGAGCTCATGGTTAAGGCTAAGGCGGCGGAAGCTCTCCATCACCTTGCGGCTCAGCCGCGGTTTGTGCCGGTAATATTCCTGTGCCGAGAAGTTGCCGTAGACCTGGCCGTGGACGATCACCTGGGAGCCCACTTCGCTGCTGGGCTTGAGCAGGATGGGATTCATGTCCACGTGGGGGGCCAGGCCGGCCGCCTGGGCCTGCACCACCTGGGCCCGCCCCATCTCGCCGCCCTCCGGGGTAATGAAGCTGTTCAAGGCCATGTTCTGCGCCTTGAAGGGGGCGACCCGCAGGCCCTCCTGATGGAAGATGCGGCAGAGGCCGGCAGTGATGATGCTCTTGCCTACGTCCGAGCCGGAGCCCAGGATCATTAAGGGACGGTATTTCATAAATACAGTTTTCGGTTTTCGGTTTTTGGTTTTCGGTAACAGATCATCATGATCATCATCAGTAAATGGTGCGTAAGACACACTTACCTGGCTGAAATGATGAGTTAGCTGATTGTAAGTTCAAGAACACCTTCTGGGTCAAGTTCGCAGCCATTAGCGCCCAAGCCATAAGAGTAGAACCGCAAGGTATTTTCTTTAAGTTCTCCAATAACAATTCCGTAAACACATGGCTGTGGCCATACTTCATTGTGAGCTTTGATAATGCTTTTCCAATCCAGCAGGAGCCTTGATTTTTCACCTTTTATACCAAATGGCGGCCAATATCCTGGGTCTTCACACCATTCAATACAGGAAATTAAGACTTTGAGCGGTGCTGAAAGGCTACACAACTTCCACATCTCGTGAGTGGCCGAACATGCGTCATTTTCGGATTCAATAAATATCAGCGGGACCATGTGGCCCGAAGTTGACTTGGCGCATAGCGCAAAATCAACCTTAAATAACTCGGTTGTGCAGTATAACCCGAGGTCTTCTGCCACTTTTGGCAGCAGTTTTCGGGTGTAGAACTCAGTACGTTCGGGCTGCGAGTTCCATGCATTTTTTAGGGCAGCTTGATTGGCAGCTTCAAGGTTTCCCTTGAGGCTATCGCGGAACTTTTTCCAATGTGTTTCAATTAAATTCATCTCCGACAACTTCTTATTTATCATGGGGACCATTATTTATCCCCTCTCCCCCTCGAGGGGGAGAGGGTTAGGGTGAGGGGGAATTAATCTCTTTCCGGCAACAAGCTCTCCCTGATTCTTACTCTTATCATGCCTTAGTATGCTACTTCTGGTTACTTCCGGTTCCCAAGATTAGCTTGGGAACCGGATAAATCTGGCTGGCCGGTCATCTCTACTGCCCTTCCCTCACCTGGTACTTGCCCAGATAACCCCGGGGGGTGATCATATAAGGGCCGTAGGTGAAGGTCTGGGACGAGCCCACGATGATGACCGTTTGCATGTCCACCGGGTATGCCAGGAGCTCTTGAAGGCTGGTGATGACGCTCTCCTGGCCCCGGCGCATGGCCCGGGAGACCAGGCCCACCGGGGTACCCGGGTCCTTAAACCGGAGCAGCAGCTCCTGGACCGCCGCCAGTTGCCAGTGGCGCTTCTTGCTTTGGGGATTGTAGAGGACGATGACAAAATCTCCCCGGGCCGCCAGTTCCAGACGCCTCTGGATGATCTCCCAGGGAGTGAGGAGGTCGCTCAGAGAGATGGCGGCGAAATCGTGCATCAGCGGCGCGCCCAAGAGGGCGGCCCCTGCGGCCAGGGCCGGCACCCCGGGAATCACCTCCAGGTAAAAATCCACCCCCTCCTCCCCGCCATCCGGCGGACCGATCTTCAGCCCCCGGGCGGCGCAAATCTCCAGAACCAGCCCGGCCATGCCGTAAATGCCGGCGTCGCCCCCGGAGACCAGGGCCACCCGCGCCCCCAGCAATGCCCGCGCAATGGCCGTCTGGCAGCGCTGGATTTCGCCCTTCATGCCGGTGGCCACCACCTCCTGGTGGGTTAACAGGGGTTGCAAAAGCTCGAGGTAAGTACGATAGCCCGCCACCACCTGGGCCTCATCCAGGGCGGCCCTGGCCTGGGGGATGATATAGTCCGGGAACCCGGGTCCCAGACTCACCACCGTCAAGCGCCCGCGACGTGGGCCACCGCCAGGGTGAGGTTGCCCCTTTTCCGTTTGGTCAGGACCAGCTCCTTCCCTCCGGCTTTCAAGGCCGCAGCTTCGGCGACGCTGACCACTCCCACCAGCCGGATCACCTGCGGCGAGGGGGTTGGCACCGGCACGCTCTGTAACTCTTCCTTGGTGAACCATATGAATTCCACTCCCAGCCTGGCGGCTGCTTCTATCAAGCCGGGTTCCTCTTTTCTGGCCTCGATGCTGGCCAGGGCCTTCAGGGAGGCCAGGGACAGTCTTTCCTTCCTAAAGGAGTCCTTGAGAAACCTCAGGATTTCGTCGGCGGAGGCGCCCGGGTGGCATCCCACCCCGGCCACCAGATTTTTGGGACGGAGCACCAGCCAGGCCGGAGACCAGGCGCGCTCCCGAAATCCGGCGTACACCCCGGGCCAGCCACCCGCCAGGGCGGTGTCGAGGTCTGTCTCCCAAATGAACCGCTCGGGATACTCTTCGACGAGTTCGGCCAGGAAGCCGTCCGGGTCCACCAAACGCAGGTTCAAACCGGACAGGAGGTTCATCTGCACCTGGCTCAGGGCGGCCGGGTTCTCGATGGTCAGCCCCGTCCGGATGGCGGCCAGGTCCAGGGCGGGCAGCCCCTGGAGGTCGCTGGCGGTGGTAATGACCGGCGTGCCCTTAATGATTTGCGCCACCTGGCGGGCCAGTTGGTTGGCGCCCCCCTGGTGCCCGGAGAGCAGGCTGATGGCAAAATTGCCGGCCTCATCCACCACCACTACCGCGGGGTCCTTGGCTTTGCCCCGGAGATGGGGGGCGATGCTGCGCACCACGATGCCAGCCGCCATGACCGCCACCAGATTCTCTCCCCGCCGGAAGGCTTCCCCCAAGACCGTGGCGACCCGGTCAAAGTTCCGCTCCTCCGGATCCTCCCCGGCGTGGGCCCGGGGCAGCCAACAGCGGGCCCCGGCCAGGCCCCGGCTGATTTCCCGGGCCAGGAAGGCGCCCCGGCGGGTGAGGGCCACCACCCTAATCGCTGCTTCCGGAACGGAACCCATGGTCGAAGCTCTGGTCATAGAGTTTGGAGTGCGCCTTGAGGCCCTCCGGCCTGGCGGCCAGGGCCGGCCCCACCAGGATCAGGGCCTGGCGCTGGATCCCGGCCTGCCGCACCCGGGCGGCGATGTCGGCCAGGGTGCCCCGGATGATGAGCTGATCCGGCCAACTCACCCGGTGGGCCACCACTACCGGGGCCTCCGCTCCGTAGGCGTGGGTGAGTTCCGCCACCACCTGGTCGATAAGCCGGATGCTGAGATAAATGACCATGGTGGCCCCATGGCGGGCCAGCTCCCCCAGGGCCTCCCGGGCCGGCACCGGGGTGCGCCCTGCGCCACGGGTCAGGATGACCGTTTGGGTCACCTCCGGCAGGGTGAGTTCCTGACCCAGGGCCGCAGCCGCGGCCGAGGCCGCGGTAACCCCGGGAATCACCTGGCAAGGGATGGCCTCTCGTTCCAGGATTTCCAACTGCTCCTGGATGGCGCTGAACAGGGCGGTGTCCCCGGAGTGGAGCCGCACCACCCTTTTGCCGGCCAGATGGGCCCGGATGATGCCTGCGACGATTTGCCCCAGGTTAAGGGGCGCGGTGTCGATCAGTTCCGCCTGGCGGGGTGCCCAGCCCAGCAGCGCCGGCGGCACCAGGGAACCGGCGTAGAGGACTACCTCCGCCTGGGCCAGGGCCCGCTGCCCCTTGACCGTGATCAACTCCGGGTCGCCGGGGCCGGCCCCCAGAAAGATGACGGGATGGCGCTCAGTCATGTTAGCTTTCTCCTGCCCAACCCGAGACGATCCATACCGGGTTCTGAGCTTGCATATAGGCGCCCCCGGCCAGGGGGCGGGAGCGACTCACCTGGAGCAGGGTCACCTCCATTCGCCAGCCGGCAGAGGCCAGAATCCCCCGGGCCGTCTCCAGGGTGTCCAGCAAGGTGGCGGTGAGGGCCACCCTCTCACCCCCCCGTTCCAGGCGTCCCAGGACTGCCGGCAAAATCTCCCCCAAATCCCGGCCGCCGCCCCCGATGAAGACCCTCTGGGGGACGGGCAGGTCCGCCAGGCAGGCGGGGGCGCGGCCCCAGACCACCTCCAGGTTGGTGACCCCGAATTTTGCGCGGTTGGCCCGGATCTGGGCGGCCCGGTCCTCGTCCTGCTCCACCGCGATGATCCGGCCGCCGGGCAACAGCAGGCTGGCCTCCAGACTCACCGAACCGCAACCGGCCCCCAGGTCCCACAGGGTTAAGCCGGGAGCCAGGGCCAGCTTCGCCAGGACGACGGCCCGCACCTCGGCCTTGGTGATCAGGCCGCCCTGGCGGGCCAGGGCCTCTTCCGGGAGCCCCAGGTGCAAGGGCCCCCGCTGCCGCGGCCCCTGGGGAGCCGCCAGTATGACCACCAGGTTCAGGGGGGAAAACTCCTGCCCCCGGGCCTCCCGGGGGCTAAGCCAGGTGAGCCGCTCGGTCGCCTGGCCCAGGTTCTCCAGGACGCAGAGCCGGGCTTCTTCTTGCCCGCGGGCCAGCAACCACCGGGCGATGGCCCCGGGCGTATGCTCCGGATCGGTATAGACGAGGACGCGGTCGGCGCCTCGGCTAAGGGACTCGGCCAGGGGTTGGAAGCTGCGCCCATGCAGGCTGACCACTGTGGCGTCCTGCCAGGCCGTCTTGAGGCGGGCGCAGGCGGCCTGGACCGCGGTGATATTGGGGTGCACCACCACCTGCTCTGGCCCCAGGAGCTTCAGAACCAGGGGGCCTACCCCATAGAAGTTGGGGTCCCCGGAGGCCAGCACCACCACCCGCAGGTCCGCGGCCAGGGCCGGGAGTTGGCCGAGGGCGCCTTCCGGGTCTTTGCCCAGAGGAATTTTTCTGGCCGGATGATCCGGGAAATAGGAGAGGAGGCGCCGTCCGCCCACCAGCACCTGGGCTTCCCGGATGACCTTAAGTGCCCGGGGCGTCAGGTCGTCCGGCGACATTCCCAATCCCACCACCTGCACCGGTATCATGTTAAGCTCTCCGCAGTAGGGTGCGCACCCCATGCTTATCGGGCCAGGGGCAGCCAGGGGGGGCGGCTGTCCTAAGTTAATCTAAAATTTTTCACCCCGGATCTTCGCCCCGCCACAGGGGCTGCCCGGCAAAATCCAGGATCACTGCGGCCAACTTCGGGCCGGGCCGGGCATGGCCGCGCAAGGCCGCCAGCATCCGGACCCCCACCTCCGCCACCACCTGGTGCGCCCGGCCTGTCAGCAGAATCTCCAGGGCCTGCCGGGAGGTGTTGGCCCGGGAAATTTCCCGGGCCAGCCGGGCGTCTCCGGTCTGCTCCCGGACCAGCCGGGCCAGTTGCCCCAGGTCCGCCAGGCCTCGGGCGGCATGGGTATGGCCCCGGCCCTGGGAGATCTTCAGGGCCTTGCCGAAAAAGGCCGCCGTGGTGATCTCCGCAAACCCCAGATTAGCCGCGGTCCGCAGGGCAAAGCGCACGTAATCGCCCAGCTGCACGAAGGCTGCTTCCGGCAGCTCCGGCAGCAGTAGCCGCAGGTGCGACTCGCTTTTGCCACCGGTGCTATAGGCGATCTGTTTCAGCCCCAGGGCCTGGGCCACCCGCAGGCTGGCCACAATGGTGGCCCGGTAGGCCTGATGGGAAAAGGGTTTCACCAGGCCGCTGGTACCCAGGATCGAGATACCGCCCACGATCCCCAGACGGGGGTTCAAGGTATGGCGGGCCAGCTCCTCGCCCCGGGGCACGAAGATTTCCACCCCCAGCCGCAGGGGTTGGCCGGGGAAATACCGCTCCCACACCTGGCTGAGGCTGCGGCGAATCATCCGCCGCGGCACCGGGTTGATGGCCGGCTCTCCCACCGCCAGCGCCAGTCCCGGTTTGGTTACCCGGCCCACCCCTTCCCCCCCCAGGAAAATCACCTGCTCTTTTTTGGTGTCCTGGCCGTCAAGGCGCCAGACCCGGACCCCGATCTGGGCCTTGTTGGTGACATCGGGGTCGTCCCCGGCGTCTTTGATCACCGCGGCCTCACCCCGCTCCCCGGAGCGACGGTGGTATAAGAGCGGGATAGTCAGGCGGCCGCCCCCGGGTAGGGTGACCTCCACCCTTTCGGGGCCTGGGGGTTCCAGCAGCTCCCACAAGGCTCCCTGGGCTGCGGCCGCGGCCGCGGTGCCGGTGGAAAAGCCCTGGCGCAGCTCTTTGCGAGGCCTGGTTGGCAGGCTATCATTATTATCTGAGTCCATAACTTCATAAAGCGGTGGGCTAATCCGCATCAAAATCGTCGCCTCACGCCCAGATGGCATAGGGCGCGGCCACCAGGACCAGGCTCAGGAGCCGCAGGCCCTGGCTCAAAAGCAGCAGCTCGGTTCCCACCTTAGGGGAAAAGATCCCCACGTTGGTAGGCAATTGATGGCGCAAGGCCCGGACGGGGGTGGCCACGATGTTCCCCAGGACCAGGGCCATCACCGTCTGCGGCACCGTCAGGGCCCCGGCCTGCAGAAAGGCTCCCGCGGCCGCGATCCCCGAAGTGAATTCCGCCGCCACGCTGAAGGCCACCACGCTGGCCGCCTCCATGGGCAAGAAGCCCAGGACCACGTGGGTTTTGGCCGCCTCCTCGAGCCACTTGAACAACCCCCAATCGTTGAGCACGAAGATCAACAGATAAATGGGCATGGTGTAGAGGACCACCCGGGGAAACCGCCGCTGGAACTTTTGCCAGATTTCCCGGAGCAGCCTCTCCTTTTTGCCGAGGGCCGGCATGGCCACCTCGCCCTCGCCCCCGCCCTCGGCCGGCAGACGCCAGCGGGAATAAATCAGGAGGAGGACGCTGCGGAGCACCGCCGCGGCCAGGGTTAGCCCCAGATAAATCAAGCCCGCCTGCCGGGTCAGGGGCACGATGATAGAGACGGTGGTGGGCAGGTGCGAAAAAAAAACCGGCAAACCGTTGTTGAGCAGATAGGTGATGGTCATCTCCCGGCGGCCGATGCGGTCATCCTGGTAAAGGGTGACCAGCATGGTGTTGGCCAGTATTCCGGAGAAAAAGGCGGCGGTGAAACTGGCCCCACTTTCCTTGTGGAGGCGCCCCCAGCGCAGCAGCGGCGCAGCCCAGCTCCCCACCTTGGCGGCCCAGCCCAGGGACTCGATGGCCTGCCCGACCAGCAGGCCCACCCCAAGGTAAGCCAGCAGCCGCAAGAGGGGCCAGGCCAGTTGCCGGTAAAGCTTGTGGACTGAGAGCTGATGCCCCTCGGGCCAGAGGCCCAGCCAGTAGGCGGCCACCAGGAGGCCAACCAGGGGCAGCACCAACCACCGCCCCCAGCCGCCCGCAGTTGGAGTGGCGGTCTTCAATATCCTTTGCCTTTCTTTTTGATAATGATCATGGAGAGATAGGGCAAGGGCTGTCCATGATAATCCCGCAGGTTCTCCACCACCGTCTCTCCCTCCAGGCCGCAGCGGCTGATGCAGGTGGCCCGGTCCAAGAGATCCAGTTCCTCCAGGGTCCGGTAGATCTCCCGGAAGTTGCGGTAGGTTTTCAGCATCACGATATTGTCGCTGTTCTCCACCACTTCCCGCAGCCGGGCGGCGCCCTGGGCCCCGGACACCAGCACGAATGATTCCTCCCCTTCGGTCAAGGGGATCTGGGTGCGGGCGGCCGCGGCGCTGTAAGAGGTGATCCCGGGAATGGTGACCACCCGCACCTCCGGGCACAGGCGCTTCAGGGTCTTCAAGAGATAGCCGAAGGTGGAGTAGGTGAGGGGGTCCCCCAGGGTGACGAAGGCGGCGTCCACCCCCGTGGCCAGAACTTCCAGGACCCGCCCGGCGTTGGTCTCCCAGGCCGCTTGCAGAACCTGGGGGTCCCGGGTCATGGGGAAAGGGAGACGTTCGATCCCGGCCCCGTTCAGGTGGCGGCGCACGATGTTCAGGGCCAGGCTGTAGCTGTTTTTGGTGGAGCAGGAGGCAAAGAGGTGGGGGATGCGCGAGAGCACCTGCAATGCCTTCAGGGTGATCAAATCCGGATCACCCGGTCCCACGCCGATCCCGTAAAGAGTCCCGATCTTCCCGGTCATGCCTCGGTCTCCTCTATGGCCATAATGGCCAGGGCATTAACCACCGCGGCGGCCACCGCCGAGCCTCCCTTGGGCCCCAGGGCCGTGATGAATGGACAATTCTGGCGGCTCAAGGCCTCCTTGGATTCGGCGGCGTTGACCCAACCCACCGGCAGCCCCACCACCAGGGCAGGCGCCGGGGCCCCGGCGGCCAGCAGCTCGAGGAGGCGCAGCAGGGCGGTGGGGGCGTTGCCGATGGCCACGATCCCCCCGGCCAGCCGCAGCAGTGCGGCCTCCATGGCCGCGGCCGCCCGGGTGGTCCCCTGGCGCCGCGCCTCCCGGGCCACCTCCGGATCATCCATCAGGCAGAAGGGGGTTACTCCCAGCCGGCTCAAGCGGCCGCCGGAGACGCCCGCCAGCAACATACGGGTATCAGTGGCCAGCGGGCCTCCCTGGCGCAGGGCCGCCACCCCCGCGGCTATGGCCCGGGGATGCAGCCGTATGCTGTGGAGGTAATCCAGGTCGGCGCTGGTGTGGATCATCCGCCGCACCACCATCCAGACCGGCGGCGGAAAATGATGGCCCCCCACCTGGGCCTCGATGCGGCGAAAGCTCTCCGCCTCGATCTCTTCGGGTACCCGCGGCCCCCAACTCATATCTTCTCCTTATAAGCGCGGCAATGGTCCACCAGATGGCGGGCCACATCCGGGTTGCTGCCGAAATGGAGGTGCACGTAGCTGGCCAGCACGTTGCCCAGGCAATAGCCCTCCGGAGGCGGCGCGGTTCCCTGCCGGTCGGTAATCAGGTATAGCCGGGGCAGGTCTTCGGTTTCCGCCTCGATTTCCGAGTAGTGGAATTCATGGCCCCGGGCCCTGGTACCCGCCGGACCCAGCAGGCCGGCGGTCCTCAGGGTGACCTCCCGGTAGCCCAAAGCCTTTAGCCTTGGCAGCATGCGGACCCGGAAGGGGAGCAGCCCGGCCATGGGGTAGCCCTGGCCCTTAAGATCCCGGATCTCCCGGGACAGGTACATCAGCCCCCCGCATTCGGCATAAATGGGCAGGCCGGCTGCGGCCGCCTCCGTTAGCTGGCGCTTGATCCCCTCATTGGCCGCCAACTGCCCGGCAAAAAGCTCGGGGTAGCCGCCCCCCAGGTAGAGGCCATGCAGGTCGGCGGGCAGTTGCCGGTCCGTCAGGGGGGAAAACGGCACCAGTTCGGCCCCGAAATGCGCCAGCCATTCCAAATTTTCCGGGTAATAGAAACAGAAGGCCCGGTCCCTGGCCACCCCCAGGCGCACCAGTTGGGGGCGGGGAGAGGCCGCCGGCGGCGCCGCCGGCGGCCGCGGCAGCAGCGGCAGGGACGCCAGCAGCCGGTCCAGGTCCAGATGGCCTTCCAGCCAGGCGGCCAGGCGCTCCAGATATTCCTCTCCCAAAGGATGATCCTCGGAGGTGACCAGACCCAGATGCCTTTCGGGGATGGACAGTTCCGGTTCCCGGGGCAGGCCGCCGAGGCATTTCACGCCCGGCAACCCCCCCATGGCCTCCTGAAGATATTGCCGATGGGCGGCCCCGCCGACGCGATTGAAGACCACCCCGGCCAGGGCCAGGTCCGGGTCGAAGGTAGCGAACCCATGGACCAGGGCCGCGGCGCTCCGGGCCATGGCCCGGGCGTCCACCACCAGGAGAGTCGGCAGCCCCAGCCACTTGGCCATTTGGGCCGTGGAACCGGCTTCGCTGGCGCCGTCATAGCCGTCGAACAGGCCCATAACCCCCTCCACCACGGCTATCTGGGCCTGGGCGGCGTGGCGCCGGAACAGGGACAGGTTGGCCTCCCGGCTCAGCATCCAGCCGTCCAGCGAGCGGCAGCAGCGGCCGGCGGCCCGGTCATGGTGCCCCGGGTCAATGAAGTCGGGACCCACCTTGAAGGGCTGCACCGCCAGGCCGCGGCGCCGCAGGGCAGAGAGCAGCCCCAGGGTGACGGTGGTCTTGCCCACGCCGCTCTGGGTGCCGGCGATCACCAGGCCGCGGCAGCCCATCATTTATGGTCCTCCCAGGCCTCGGGGTGGAGAAAGCGGGCCAATTGCTCCACCGCCGCCGCGGAGCGGGGGCCGGGGTGCGAAAATAGGCCTTCATCCACCAGCAGCACCCGGTGCGCCTTCACTGCTCGCAGCTCCTTAAAGTAAGGCCGGGAATAGATATCTTCGGGACTCTTGTTCATGGGCCCCTGCTGGATGACGTAGACCTCCGGGTCGGCATGCAGCAGGGCCTCCAGGTCGAAGCGGGTCAGCTCTTGGGGGCTCTCCACCACATTGACCCCGCCGGCCCGGGTAATGATGTCGTTCACCATGGAGCCGCGGCCCGCGGCCAGGAGATTGAGATAGCGCACTTCGAAGAAGACCCGCACGGGCCTCAAGCCCTGAAGGCGCCGGGCGGTTTGCGCCAAGTGGTCTTCCATCTCCCGGATCAGGGAGGCCGCAGCCTCGGACCTGGCGGTGAGGGCCCCCAGGCGCCGGATCATGCTGAACAGCCCCGGGAAGTCGTGAGGCGCGAACATGGCAACCGGCACCCCTTCCGCCTCCAACTTCCGCAAGGCCGGCAGGCCCTTGGCAACGCCCCCCTGGACCACCAGGTCGGGTTTCAAAGCCAGGATCATCTCCACGTTGGGCTGGAGATGGGTGCCCACCCTGGGGAGGTCGGCCAGGCGGTTGTCACCCTGGATCCCAGCCACCAGCTTGTCGGCCAGCCCCAGGGCCGCCAGGACCTCCGTCAGCCCCCCGTACAGGGAGACGATGCGCTGGGGCGGGACCGCCAGGGAGACCTCCTGGCCCAGGTCATCCCGGATCTGGGCGGCCCCGAGGTCCTTCACCACTAACGGCGTCAGGGAAATAAACAAACAGATGGAAAACCACCAGGGGAAGCCCCAAACTCTCCCGCCTCCTTGATGGGGGAGGGCTAAGGGGCGGGGGTGCGGCTGCCGGGTTTTCATATGTGGGCCGCCTCCAATGTTTCCTCTGCTTCCTGAATCTCCATGGGCAAGGGCAGCAGCACCGCGTACGGCCGCTGATGCGCCGGGTGGCGGCTGACCTCCATGGGGGTATCAAAGACCTGGGCCAGGACTGCCGGGGTGAAGACCTCTTCCGTGGGGCCATCCCGGAGGATGGCGCCGTCCTTGAGGAACATCAGGCGCCCGCAGTAAAGGGCCGCCAGATTCAGGTCGTGCATGGCGCAAAGCACCGTGAGGCCCTGGGTTTGGTTGAGAAGATTGAGGAGCTCAAAGATCTCCAGCTTCTTGCGGACATCCAGGCACGAGGTGGCCTCATCCAGCAGCAACAGCCGGGGGTCCTGGGCCAAGGCCCGGGCGACCATCACCCGCTGGCGCTCCCCGCCGGAGACCTCGGTGATCAGCCGTTGCTGCAGGTGGTCGGTGGTGGTGCGGCGCATGGATTTCAAGGCCCGCAGCAGGTCGTCGTCCGCCAGGGATTCCAGCCTCTTGCGGTGGGGATAGCGCCCCATGAGGACGATCTCCAGGCAGGTGAAGGGAAAACGCACCTCGCTGGACTGAAGCACCACCGCCCGCAACTGGGCCCGGCGGCGGCTGCTCAGGCTCTCCAGCGGGCGGCCCCCCATCAGGAGGCGCCCGCCCCGGGGCGGCAGCAGGCCGGCGAGGGTGTTAACCAGAGTGGATTTGCCGCTGCCGTTGGGGCCCAGGAGGCCCACGAATTCTCCGGGGCCCACCTGGAAATTGAGGCCGCTCAGGACCGCTCGCTCGCCATAACCCACGCAGAGTTCTTCTACCCGAATCACCACATCCCCCTGGCGCGCCGGGATTTCAGCAGGTAAAAGAAAAACGGTCCACCCAACAGGGCGGTGACCACCCCCACCGGCAGTTCCTGGCCCCCGGGCAACAGGATCCGGGCCAGCACGTCGCCCCAAATAAGGATCAGGGCCCCGCTCAGGGCCGATAAAACCAGGAGGCGGCCGTGGCTGGGGCCGGCCAGGACCCGCACCAGGTGCGGCACCACCAGGCCCACGAAGCCGATGACCCCGGAGACCGCCACGGCCCCGGCGGTGAGCAGGGAGGCGCCCAGCAGCAGGCGGAGTCGCACCTTGGAGACGGCTACCCCCAGGTGCTCGGACTGCTCCTCCCCCAGGGCCAGGAGGTCCAGCTCCCGGTGGTGGCAGGCCGCCAAGGCCAGGCCGGCGGCGACGTAAGGCACCAGAAAACCCACGTGGATCCAGCCCCGTCCGGAGAAGCTCCCCATGATCCAGAAGACGATGGCGGACAACGACTCCTCGTCCAGGCTCTTGACCAGGCTGATAAGGGCCGCAAGGAAGGTGCTCACCACGATCCCCGCCAGGATCAGGGATTCCTTGCGGATGCGCCCCGATTCCCGGGACAGGACCACGACCGCCGCCATGGTGGCCAGAGCCCCCACCAGGGCCCCCAGGGGCAGGGGGCTCAGACCCAGATAAGAGCCGCCCACCCCCAGCATCACCAGCAGGGCCACCCCGAAGGCGGCGCCGGTGGATACCCCCAGGGTGAAAGGGTCGGCCAGGGGGTTCAACAGCAACCCCTGGAATACCACCCCGGCGGCGGCCAGAGAGGCGCCCACCAACCCCGCCAGCACCACCCGGGACAAGCGGATGTCCCAGATGACCACCTCGGTGGTGTGGTCCAGGGCCGGCACCGAGAAGCCCAGTTTTCCCAGGATGACTGCGTCCACGGTCTTCCAGCCGATGTCCATGCGGCCGATGCCGGTGGCCAGGGCCAGGGAGATCGCCAGCCCCAGACCCAGGACCAGGAGGGCCGCGGCAAAACGGCGCCTGCCGGCCCGCCGCTGGCTGCTAACCGCCATCAAGTCCAGGGAATCTGGCGTGGAGATGGAATAATCCTTCAATCCTGCAAACTCCTCAGGGCCTCCAGCCGAAGGCGGTAAAGACTAGGGCGGGGCCCGTGGTCCGGACCTCGGCCCGCAACCCGAGGGGCAGCCCCAAAATCACCAGGAAAACCGGCAGCCAGCGCCGCGGTGAACATCTGGTCGTGCTTCCTCATCCCAAAAAAAAATCCTCAAGTCCATATGGACTTAAGGATGCACCCAGTTTCTTAATCCTTAAGGGAAGGAGGCGCTTGTCCAGGGCGTCTCCAGGGTCTGGGCCCTTTTACCAAAAGGCTCCAGACCTCCGGGCAGGTCTTCTGGCTCCCGGATCGACCTAATGCCTGCGCCTTCCCATCCCACTCCGGTGGAACAGTGGCTCGTGCAGGGTTCGTCCCCGGTCACAGCGGCGGGACCGCGACGGCTAGTTCTCCGTCTTCCCTATTAAACCCCCAAGGGGTGCCTCGGATAACGAATCATACCCGGCGCCGCCGGGTATGTCAACCATAATCAGACTGGCGGTAAGCTAGGATAAATCTTCCTTCAAAGGACCTTGCAGCCGCCGGGTATTTTGTATGGCGCCAAGGCGACGAGCAGTAATAATTATTCAGTAATAATCCTGAGGCCCCTTGCCAGGGGCCGTGGTCATGCCTAAAAGAACATCAGATAATGCGGAAACGGAGGACAGCTCGCCATGGACGTCCTGATGCTCTCCCGCCTGCAGTTCGCGGCGGCCACCATTTTCCATTTCCTCTTTGTCCCGCTCACCCTGGGACTGTCCGTCCTGATCGCCATCATGGAGACGGTGTACGTCAAGACCGGAGATGAGGAGTACCGGCGGATGGCCAGGTTCTGGGGGAAGATCTTTATCATCAATTTCGCGGTGGGGGTGGTGACCGGCATCACCCTGGAGTTCCAATTCGGCACCAACTGGTCCCGGTATTCCCGCTACGTGGGGGACCTCTTCGGCTCCCTGCTGGCCATCGAGGCCACCCTGGCCTTCTTTCTGGAATCCACCTTCCTGGCCGTGTGGGTCTTCGGCTGGAGGCGCCTCTCTCCCCGGCTCCACGCCCTGTGCATCTGGCTGGTGGCCCTGGCCTCCAACCTCTCGGCCCTGTGGATTCTGATCGCCAATGCCTGGATGCAGCATCCGGTGGGCTACGTTCTGCGGAATGGCCGGGCCGAACTCCAGGATTTTCTGGCGGTGGTCACCCAGCCCTTCGCCTTCCAGATATTTTTCCATACCATTTTCGGCGCTTATATCCTGACAGGCTTTTTCGTCATGGGAGTCAGCGCCTACCATCTGCTGCGCCGACAGCACACCGCCTTCTTCAGCAAATCCTTCCGCCTGGCATTGAGCCTGGCCCTGGTCTTCTCCCTGGGAGAGCTGGTCCACGGGCATATCCATGCGGGGGAGGTGGCCAAGATCCAACCCGCCAAGCTGGCGGCCATGGAATCCTTTTGGGAGACCAGGGCCGAGGCTCCCCAGACCTTGTTTCTCATCCCCGACGAGAAGAACCAGCGCAACCTGGTGGAGTTCGGGCGCCTGCCCGGGGTTTTGAGCCTGCTGGCCTACCATTCTACCAAGGCCACGGTCAAGGGGCTCAAGGACTTCCCGCCGGAGGACCGGCCCCCGGTGACCGTGACCTTCGTGGCCTTCCGGCTGATGGTGGCCCTGGGCCTCCTCTTCGTGCTGCTCACGCTGGTGGGTTGGTTCAAGCGTAATAAGTTGGAATCGAGCCCCGGCTATTTAAAGGTGATGCTCTATGCCATGCCGCTCCCCTATGTGGCCTTGCAGGCAGGCTGGATAGTCACCGAGGTGGGCCGCCAGCCCTGGATCGTTTACGGGCTGATGAAGACCGCGGCGGCGGTCTCTCCCATCGCCGCCTCCCAGGTGGCCATCTCTTTTGCCGCCTTCATCGCGGTCTACGGCCTGCTGGGGGGAGTGGCCTTCTATCTGATCATGCAACATGTCCGGCGGGGGCCGGAGCCGGCCACGGTCGTCGCCGTCCGGGGGGAGGAATGAGAGATGCTGGGAGCCATCTGGTTTTTCCTGTGGGGAATCCTGTGGGCCGTCTATTTCATGCTGGACGGCTTCGACCTGGGGTCGGGGGCCTTGCTGCCCTTCATGGCCAAGAACGACACCGAGCGTAAGCTGGTCTACCGGGCCATTGGGCCGTTTTGGGACGGAAATGAGGTCTGGCTGATCACCGCCGGCGGGGTGACCTTCGCCGCCTTCCCCACCACTTACGCGGTGATGTTCAGCGGCCTCTACTCCGCCTTGATGCTCATCCTGTTTGCCTTGATCCTGCGGGGCGTCTCCTTCGCCTTCCGGAATGAAGTGGACCACCCCGGCTGGAAGGCCCTCTGGGATTTTTGCCTCAGCGGCGGCAGCTTCTTGGCGGCTTTCCTCTTAGGGGTGGCCTTCGCCAATATCTTCCGCGGCCTGCCCATCGATGGGGCCGGGGTTTACCAGGGGGGCCTGCTCACCCTGATCAATCCCTACGGCCTGGCTGGGGGCGTGCTCTTCCTCCTGCTCTTCCTGGTGCATGGCTCCCTGTGGCTGGCGGTTAAAACCGAGGGGCCGCTTAAGAGGCGGGCCGCGGCCATGGCGGCCAGATTGTGGTGGCCGCTGTTGCTGGTGGCGGCCCTGTTCCTGTTCGCCAGCCAGCGGGCCACCACTCTGTTCGACAACTACCGGAACCACCCGGCCCTCCTCCTGATCCCCGCCCTGGCGGTGGCCGCCTTGATCCTGGTTTATCTGTTTATGCGCCGGGGAGCGTGGTGGCGGGCCTGGTTCGCCTCCTGCGCCGCCATCGTCGGAGTTACCCTGTTCGGGGTGGTGGGACTCTATCCCAGGCTGCTGCCCTCCAGTATCGATCCGGCTTACAGCCTGACCATCGCCAATTCCGCCTCCAGCCCCCTGACTTTAAAGATCATGCTGGCGGTGGCCTTGACCTTTGTGCCCATCGTCATTGCCTACCAGGTCTGGGTGTATTTTCTCTTTAAAGACAAGGCCAAAGAGGAGGACCTGGCCGGGGAAGGAGGCTATTGAGTTTCGAGTTGCAGGGGCGACAGTGGCACAGGCTTCCAGCCTGTGATGGGGTCGCCCAGTTTCGAGTTTCGAGTTTTGGGTTTCGATAACCACGGTGAGAACGGCCTGCGCCAGGAGCGGGTTTTAAACCTGCCCCTGCCTTTATGGAACTCACCGGCGCCGCGAAGGAGAATGCCCCTGACGAGATCGTCGCCATGATCTCCAAACGAGATATCACCGGGTATTACCATTCTCGAACCGGAACAGTGGGGCCCAGCATTTAATGAATACCTAGGGTGGTTTGGCAGTGATCTCGATTTTGTTCGGGCATTCCAGGTCTCAGGGGGCGGCTACAGTCGCAACGAGGACCCTTACCGGAATCCAAGGGTCTGGCGGCGTTAGCGCGGTAAATGGCGGGAAGGCAGCGGGGGCCGGCACTCAATGGGAGCCGGCGAGCTCACTCCGGCGCGCCGCGGGGGACACAGCTTTGCTATTATTTCTTCTCTGTTTTTTCATATTTCTCTCTCTCTTCACGGTGCCACTTTTTTAAAGCCATGAGAAACTTCCCCCTCTGCACGGGAGTCAAAAGGGCCATCTCCTCCTGGCGCTGAGCCTTAAAAGTTGCGAAGAGTTGGTCTTGCCCTGCGATGGCCGCGGCCACCAGTTCATTGATTTTGCCTTCATCAGGCTGAGGAGCGGCCAGGGCTTTTTCCAGCTCGCTATCATTTTTTTCAATTCTCCCGATGATTTCTACTCGGCTCTGGTCGTATTTCTCACTCACCGCCTGAAATTCTTTGGCTTTATCAGGCGTCAGGTTCAACTCCTTTACCAGCCTTTGCTGCAACTCAGAGTAGCTGCCCTCGCGTTTCTCCTGCGCCTGCCCCAGGCTGGGCGCCATGAGCGCGGCCACCAAAAGGAGCCCTAAGCACCTCAGGCGGAAGTCCGTTTTCCTTTTCATATTTTTTCTCCTTTGCCAAAAATTGTTTTAAGCCCTGCCCGAGCTGTAGAAGTCTCCCGTTTAGTCCAGGATTTAATCCGAGATTTGCGACAGCTTTAGCTGCGTCCGCCCAGCGTTTCATCGGCCATACGCACCGCCGCCGCCACCGCCGTGCCCACCACCACCGTGCCCGCCGCCGCCGCCACTGCCGTACCCACCGACACCGCCACTGCCGTACCCACCGCCACCACCACCGCCGTGCCCACCGCCGTGGCCGTGCTCACCGCCGCCGCCTTTTCCCTCAAAGCCCCCTACCTGTCCGAAAGATCCCGCATGACCCGTATACCGGCTGCCAGTGGGATAATAGTAGTAGGCATGTGGATAATAGGTATAAGGATAGTAATAGTTGGGGTAGCAATAGCCGTAGGGACAGTAGCCCCCATAGTAACCCCCGTAGTAGCCTCCATAGTAGCCTTCATCATAGCCCCCATAAGGCACGCAGGCGGCCAGGGTGACAACGAGACATAAGGAAAGCAAATAGCGGGTACGCATTATCCTCACCTCAAAGCCTTACCCGGTTTCGCCTCGGGCCTTGGATTGATACCGACCCGAGGAGAGCGCAACCCATCGGGTCCCGCAAACTTTCTCATGATGGATTACCTTTCCTGGTGAAAAAATCACTGATTCCAGGTTTAATTTAAGACCTGGAGGGAGGTTTTGCAACTGTCCCTGCGGAAAAGAAGGAAGGTCGGCCTCACCCTTTCGCGGCTATGCGGTGCTAACGGCTTGCTTCCTCTTGCCAGGTTATGTGCAGGTGGCCTCCGCCTTCCCCTGACTCACCAATACGGGTGGTGCCGGCCTGGAGTTCATCATGGGTGGCCTGCTCGGGAAGAATCTGCTCAGAAGGGGCTGGTATGCCAAAAATCTGGAAAATTTGTTTTTTCAGGGAAAGTCATGCTATCATGCGGCTGATGAGAGGATTAGGCTCCAAGAACAGAAACCTTCGGGGATTTTCCCCGGGCAAAGAGGTCCCCAAAACCATTTTAAACTGTGGTGGCCAGGGTTGCCGCATAATCTCGGAGCTAATGGCTTCGGATTAAGGGGAAAGCCCTGATGGAGAGAATCCTCACCGGGGATTGCGGCGACGGGTACGGGCAAAATTAAAGTGCGGGCTGGCGGGGAGGTAAAAAGTGGACGAGCGATAGCTTTCATTGAAAGTCATCGATTAATCGTATATTTGTAAATAAAAAATTTTAAAAAAGCAGGCGTCCATGGGAGAAGTAGTCCATACGTCACGGATCAAGATTGTGCGGGAAACGGGACCTACCCGCAGGGCCATGATTGAGGGCTTTTCAGAGCCGATTTATTATGGTGTTCACGGGGGGATCAAGAGGTTCTACAAGGTGGAGCCCGACAAGGAGTATGCGGCGACCCTTGATCATATCGTTGCCGCCACGGCAGGGTGAATGATGGGAACACTGGCCACGCTGATGGCCGGAAAGAAGATCCCAACGCCAGAGCATCTCTACTGGGCTGAGGTGGAAGGGGACATCGAGAACGTAAACAATGTCCTCAAGATCACGACGATCCGGGTAAAAATACATCTCAAGTGCCCAGATGAGAAGATGGCCGATGCGAAGGAGGCCTTTGCAAACTATATTGCCCGTTGCCCGGCAGGCCAAAGTGTCAAGGATTGCATCAAACTTGAAGACGAGCTAATCTTCGAGAAGTAGGCTGATATTAACGGGAGCATGGAAGAGGTTCCAGCTTTATCCCCTCTCCCCCGATGGGGGAGAGGGTTAGGGTGAGGGGGAATTTAATCTCTTTTCCGCTCCCATTAATAACACGCGAGCCTTCCAATGCAGGTATTATGAAAAGGGAGATCATATCCACACCCAGGAATCTTGAAGAAATTTGGAGAAATGGCGTATGCAAGAAATTCGCTTGACGAACAGATGGTTGTGGTCCTCGGCTTTGATTATCCTTGCCATACTACTGGAACTTGTTGGTCCGGCAGCGGCGCAATGGGGTGGTTTTGGTCGGGGTGGCGGACGAGGCGGTGACTCAGGGGCACATGGCCGCCAGGAATACAATCCCCAGACAGTGACGACGGTGAAGGGGCAGGTGGAGAGCCTGGGAAGTTATGGAATGACAGGATGGAAGGTCACACCAGGCATGCAGGTCCAGGGATTGCTCCTAAAGACCGATAAGGGCAATATTACAGTTCACCTGGGGCCACCCTGGTATGTCAGGAAGCAAGGCTTTGATTTAAAACAAGGGGACTCCCTGGAAGTGACCGGTTCTCAAGTTACCAGAGACGACCAGTCCCTGCTTCTCGCGGCCCAAGTCAAAAAAGATGGGCAGACCTTGAAAGTGCGGGATGAGCAGGGTGTGCCGCTTTGGCAGGAGCAGGATCGTGGCGGGCGAGGGACCGGAGGCAGGGGCCCGGGAGGAATGCGCTCTGGTGGGGGGAGTCCCGGCGGCCAAGGGATGATCAATTGGTAGCCGAAGGCCCGAGGCCTTATCAAGATTACCGCCATTTACCGATTTCTTATTAGCTGAACAGCATATTTTGATATTGTCGTCCTAGTTGTGCCTCAGAGCCGGCTGGCTCGCTCTGGTCAAACCTCATCTTGGCGCCATCGAAAGGGTAGGCGGCTTGCTGAGCACCCAACTGCAGGCGGGTACAACATGGGCCGAGACCGGAGGGCTTTCAGCCTTTCGGGGGCGCGGTGCGCCCCCGAAACTTCCTTAGATCATTAATCTCTGGCACCTTCCCGGTCGGCTGTCAAGCCCGGAAGCCGAGAAAAGCCATACGCCGGCATGGTCTCTGTGGTTGACCCTCCCTAACTTTTTAGATAAAAATAGTGGCGGGTTCCATTGTTGGGGCTTTCGCAGAAATTTAAAGATTCCGAAGTTATGGAAAAGATCCTGTTGACCCGGTCGGGCTATGAGAAGCTGGTGCGGGAGTTGGACCTCCTGAGCCGGGTGGAACGGCCGCAGCTAGTCCAGGAACTCCTGGAGGCAGCCCAGGAGGGGGGGGAGAAGAATCCCGATTTCCTCTCCGCCCTGGTCCAGCGGCAGCGCCTGGACCGGCGGATCCAGCAGTTGCAGCAGACCCTGGCCAACGCCGAGGTCCTGGTGGGGAGCAACCTGCCCCCCAATCGGGTGAGATTCAATTTCCTGGTCTTGGTTCGCAACCTGAGCAGCGGCCGGGAACGGGAATTTAAATTGGTGTCCACCATAGAGGCCAACGCCGCCCTGGGGCATCTCTCCACTTCGTCGCCCCTGGGCCGGGCTCTGCTTGGGCGGCACCTGGGAGAGAGGGTGGAGGTGCACACCCCCTCCGGCCTGAAGTTCTACCAAATTCTGGAAATTCGCATGGATAAAGGATGAATACCGGCCAGCACCCCGCCCACCGCCAGCGGTTCCATAGCAGCCAGGCCCGCCTGGGCCTGGCCTTCTGGACCCAGTCGGCCTTTTTCGTGGTGGAGCTGGTGGCTGGGATTATGAGCAACAGCCTGGCCCTGCTGGCGGACGCCGGCCATATGTTAAGCGACGTGGCGGCCCTGGGGCTCAGTCTCTTGGCCCTGAGCTGGGCAGGGCGGCGGCCCACGGCCCAGAAGACCTTTGGTTACCGCCGCCTGGAGATTTTGGTGGCCCTGATCAACGGCCTGGTCCTGTGGGCCATGGCCGGCTATATCTTCTATGCAGCCCTGGGCCGGCTTTTCCAGCCCCGGGAGATCAGCGGCAAACCCCTGTTGATCATCGCCAGCCTGGGCCTGTTGGTGAACCTTCTGGGGATGTACGTCCTCAGGCCCACCCGGGAGCACGGCCTCAACCTGAGGTCCGCCTTTATCCATCTGCTGTCCGATTCCTTCGCCTCCTTTGCCGCGGTGCTGGCGGGCCTGGCCATCCTCTGGCGAGGCTGGCAGTGGTTCGACCCCCTGGCCGGGATGGTGGTGGGGGTGATGATCGTGGCCAGCAGTTGGCAGTTGGTCTGGGAGGCCACCGAGATTCTGCTGGAAGCCACCCCCAGGCACATCGATCTGGCTCAGGTACAAAAGGCCCTGGAGGGGCACCCGGAGGTGAAGCTGGTCCACGATCTGCACATCTGGACCATTGCCTCGGGGATTTTTGCCGCCAGCGTCCATGTGACGGTGGACCATCCCCCGGACCGGGACTGCCTCACCTGGGAACTGGAAGAGATCCTGCGACGCCGCTTCGGCCTGGAGCACAACACCATCCAGCTGGAAGGCCCCGGTTTTCACGACCCCCAGGTGTGCCCGTTGACCCGCTTGGAAGAATTGACCGGCTAAGCCGCCGCCCTGGTCCCCGGCGGCCCCTTAAAGAAATTCCTGATCAGAGCTAAATTTAAGGAGGGCTCATGGCAGCAAAAGCTAACCGCTGGGAACTGAAGCCGGAAAATCTGCGAGCCGTTTGTAACCCCGACAATCTGGGTTTCGAAACCACCCTGGAGCTCACTCCCTTGAAGGAAAGAGTGGTGGCCCAGGACCGGGCGGTGCACGCCCTGGAGTTCGGCCTGGGAGTCAAGGACCTGGAATACAACATCTTTGTGGCCGGGCCGCCCCGTGCCGGGAAAACCGAGACCATCATGGGCTACCTGGCGGAGCTGGCGGCCAAGGACCCTTCTCCCTGCGATTATATCTACATCTATAATTTCCGCGACCCAGAGAAGCCCCAGAGCCTCAATCTGCCTAAGGGCCTGGGCCGGGTCCTCAAGGCCGACATGGAGGAACTCATCTCCACCCTGCGGGTGCAGGTCCCCGAAGTGTTCGAAAGCGAGGATTACTCCAACCGCCGGGAATCCCTGATGCACACCATCACCCAGGAACGCAACGCCATTCTCCAGGAATTGAACTCCAAGGCGGGAGAGGAGGGCTTCATCCTCAACATCTCGCCCACCGGGCTGATGATCTTCCCGGGCAAAGAGGGCAAGCCCTTGGGTGAAGAAGAGCTCAAGGCCCTGAATGACGAAGATCGGGAAAAGCTGCGGCAGAAGTCGACCCAGCTCCATGCAGTGATGAACGACGCTATCCGCAAGATCCGTAAGATGGAGAAGGAATACCAGGAGAAGGAGAAGAAGCTGGACCAGGACGTGGCCCTCTATGTGGTGGGACACCTCATGGAGGAGCTGCGGGAGAAGTATAAGGATCTCCCCCAGGTCCTGGTTTATCTCAACGATGTCCAGGAAGATGTCCTGAAGAACATTGAAGACCTGAAGCGGCGGCCGGGGACCCAGGGCCCCTTTCCCTTCCCCATGCCGGAGCCCAGTTTTACCCAGTACCAGGTGAACGTCTTCGTGGACCACAGCGAAACCACGGGCGCCCCGGTGGTCTTTGAAAACAATCCCACTTATCCCAACCTCTTCGGCGCCATGGAACGCCGGGCCCAATTCGGCGCCCTGGTGACGGACTTCACCATGATCCGCAATGGCTCGCTGCACCGGGCCAACGGCGGCTACCTGGTCCTGAAGGCCCTGGACCTGCTGCGCTGGTCCATTTCCTACGAGGCCTTGAAACGCTGCCTGAAAAACGGGAAAATCGGCATTGAGGACCCGCTGGAAATGTTCGGCCTGATCACTACCCGCGCCCTGCAGCCCCAGCCCATTCCCCTGAACATCAAGATCATCCTCATCGGCGACCCATATATCTACCAGATTCTCTATACCTACGATGAAGACTTTCAAAAGTTCTTCAAAATCAAGGCCCAGTTCGACTGGCGAATGCACAAGACCGAGGACCACCTTAAGAAGTTCTGCGCCCTGGTGGCCGGGTATTGCAAGGAACAGGAGCTCCTGCCCTTGCACAAGACAGGCATGGCCCGCCTTATCGAGTATGCCGGCGAGTTGGCCGGTCACCGGAGCAAGCTCACCCTGCAGCTCATGGAGGTCCTGGACACCTTGAAAGAGGCCAACTACTGGGCCCGGAACAATACCCACCAGGAGGTCTTGGGCACCGACGTGGAAAAGGCCATCCAGGAGAAGACCTATCGGGCCGACCTGCCGGAAGAGAAGCTGCAGGAATTAATCGACGAAGGCATGCTCTTCATTGAGACCTCGGGCCAGGTGGTGGGCCAGATAAACGGCCTCTCGGTCTATGCCCTGGGGGACCACGCCTTTGGGCGGCCCAGCCGCATCACCGGCACCATCGCCCTGGGCCGGGAAGGGGTGGTGGCCATCGACCGGGAGTCCCAACTCTCCGGAAGCACCCATAACAAGGGGGTGCTGATCCTGGCGGGTTTCCTGAAGAGCCGCTTTGCCCAGGATAAGCCCCTGACCCTGAGCGCCAGCCTCGCCTTCGAGCAGAGTTATGGCATGGTGGAGGGCGATTCCGCCTCCATGGCGGAGCTGGCCACCCTGCTCTCCGCCCTGGCGGACGCGCCCCTGGCCCAGAATATCGCCATGACCGGTTCGGTGAGCCAGCGGGGCGAGGCCCAGCCCATCGGCGGGGTCAACTGGAAGATCGAAGGGTTTTATAAGGTTTGCAAGGCCCGGGGTCTGGATGGGGCTCAGGGGGTCATCATCCCCAAGGCCAACGTCCAGGACCTGATGTTGAAAACAGAGGTGGTTGAGGCGGTGGCGGCAGGGCAGTTCCACGTCTGGGCCGTGGGTCACGTGGACGAGGCCATAGAGCTGTTAACCGGCCTGGCCGCGGGGCAGCGTCAGCCCGACGGCTCTTTCGAGGCCGACACCCTCAATGCCCGGGTGGACCAGAAATTGCGCCAGATGATGGAACTGGCCCGGGTGCTGATGAAGGGGGAAGAGGAGGCCGGCAAAAAATCCGAGACCGGGGCCCCGGCCCCGGCCTGCGGCAGATGATGAGCGCCGGGAGCGGGTTGGCGACCGCGTCCGGCAGCCCCAAGCCAGTGGTCTGGTTCGTAATTGACTATCCGTTGAAAATGACTGATTATTAACCCCTCTTGGTAAAAGGGGGGGTAGGGGGGATTTAATATAACTTCTTGAAATCACCCCTAAATACCCCTTTTTCCAAGGGGGACTTAACTCAAGCCAAGTCCAGCGTTCCGGGCCTGATATTATGTCCAGCTAATAATGAAACACTCCCTAGCAAATATCTAAAGGCAAGCCGGAGGTTAAGATGCACCGTCGCGATTTTCTCAGGTATATGGCGGCCTTGGGCCTGGCGGCCGGGGTCGGACGCCGCCTGGTGTTGCCGGAGGAAGTTTGGGCCCTGGACTCCGGACCCGGGCCGGCGATCTCCGCCGATGAGGCCCTAAAGATCCTCCAGGACGGGAATGCTCGCTATCTGGAGGGAAAGCCCCAATACCCCCATCAGGGCCGGGAGCGCCGGGCCTTGACCGCAGGGCAAGGCCAACACCCCCTGGCCGCGGTGCTCTCCTGCTCCGATTCCCGGGTGCCGGTGGAGCTGATCTTCGACCAGGGGCTCGGCGATCTCTTCGTGGTGCGGGTGGCCGGTAATGTAGCCGCCACCGATGAAATCGGCTCCCTGGAATACGCCGTGGACCATCTCAACACCCCGCTGGTGGTGGTCCTGGGTCATAGCCAGTGCGGGGCGGTGACCTCGGTGCTGGAAAACGCCAAACTCCCGGGCAGCATCCCAGCCCTGGTGGCTCCCATTAGGGCGGCGGTGGCCAGGGCCAGGGAGGAGAATCCCGGGGCCGCCGGGGAAGCCCTGTTGGAGGCCGCCATCAAGGACAACGTCTGGCAGGCCATGGAAGACATTCTGCAAAAGAGCCCCCTGATCAAGGCCGGGGTGAAGTCCGCCAAGACCAAACTGGTGGGGGCCTTCTATGAGCTGGACACCGGCCAGGTGCAGTGGCTGGGGCCGCACCCCAACCAGGAGAAGCTGCTGGGCGGCAAGGGCAGGGAAGGCCCCAAGACCCGTGCCAGGGAGGGAAAAAAGCGGCCAGAGCCGGAAGAATTAAGGTAATAGCTCTCAGCGGTCAGCTTTCAGCTTTTTGATAAACGAGGTTAGCATTAGGTCAACTTCTACAGTTTTTTTGATGGCTTTTTTGCCACACATTTTGTTTTTTGAAACCTTCATTAGCTTTCGCTTTTGGTCTTTTGCCCTTAACTGAAAGCTGAAAGCTGAAAGCTGATCGCTGAAAAAATTGGGGAAGGCCCGGAACTTAATCCGAACCTTCCCTTCCGGCCGACTCCCAGGTGGATTCCTCAGGCCGCCGCCCCACCCCCGGCCCCCGAGGCCATTGCGGGTGACGGTAGCCGGCAATTCCGTAATGGCGCACCCAGGTGCGCCCTCAGGGCGATTCCTGCGCCCCGCCCCCTACAGAACCAATCAGCAGCACTTATATCCCTTACCCTCTTGTATCTCCACCACCGGCCGTTCGCAGGCCGACTCGGAGCTGGCGCACCAATCCGGCAGGGGTTCTCCGGTGCCCTCCACGGGGCGCTCGTATTGGGTTACCACCTGCCAACCCTTGCTGGTCCAGGCGGACAGGGGCGGCGGCGGGGAGCCTCCGAACTTGAAGTTCTTGGGGCCCCGGGTGTCCAGCATCTGCACCTCCACCTCGTGGCCGTCCTTCTTAACCTTGTAGCCCCACTCGTAGTTGTTGCTGGTGGAGGGCGTGGTATTCTTGCCGAAATACTTGATGGTGTCGCCCGCGACTTTAACCCGGGAATAGGTGAAACAACAATCACCCGTGCCGGAGCCCCCGGGGCCGGTTAACCCCCCACACCCGCAGTTGGCGGCCTTCAGCTCCAGACCGTCCACCTTGTAACCGCCGTGCACCTTCTCAAAGCAACTCATATTATTCTCCTTAATCAATATTTGAAGTCCTTTGGATGAAAATTAGCGTGGCAGACGCCGGCATCGCCACGTTAGCCACGGCGCCCGAGATCGTTAACCAATTAATTTAACAACATTATTACCATAATCGTTGTTAAAAGGTAATAATCCCCGGGAGTAAAGCCAATAGGCAGAAAGACCTATTCCGAACTAGGCAAAATTACCTAAACGGAAGGGAGAGGAGGCTTTCTTTAAAGGAGGATGAGCTGGGAACCGGCGTGCCCCGGCAGGTGATCGCCAACGTGAGCGGGAATTCTTGGGGAGTCCTGGTTAGGGCGGCGGGCACAGCCCGCCCTGGAAGCGGGTAGGAGAGGGGTTTTCTAGGGCGGCCTGTGGCCGCCGGTTATCGAGGCTAGGAATTGCGACCTGGGTGGCGGCATACCCCGGTTATCCAGCGGCGAGGGCGCTTGCGGCCATTTTGCTTAACCAGGGAGATTAAGTGGATTTTCGCAGAGGTTTCGCTAGTTCGGGGATTCGATACAGGCGTAGGCGGAATGGTTGTGAATCGACTCGAAGTTTTCCGATTCTACCGCGAACCAGCTAAAGTTGTCGTTCTGGCCGAGGCGGTGGGCAATCTCCCGGACCACGTCTTCCACAAACATGGGGTTGGAGTAGGCCTTTTCGGTGACGAACTTCTCGTCCCGCCGCTTCAACAGGGCATAAACCTCACAGGAAGCCGATTCTTCCACCAGGCGGATCAGGTCTTCGATCCAGAAGAATTTGCGGTAACGCACCTGCACCCGCACCTCTCCCCGTTGGTTGTGGGCGCCCACCTTGCTGATTTCCTTGGAGCAGGGGCACAGGGTGGTGATGGGCACGGTGATCCCCACCGTCGGGTCCAGGCGGCCGTCCTCGTAAAGCGCCCCGGTGAAGGTGCAGATATATTCCATCAAACCCCGGGCCCCGGTAACCGGAGCCTCCTTGTCGATGAAATAGGGAAAGGTCATCTCGATGTGGGCCGATTGGGCGTGCAGGCGCCGGCGGGTCTCTTCCAGGATGGGGCCGATCTTCTTGAGGCTGATATCCCGGCGGAATTCGCTGAGGATCTCGATGAACCGGCTCATGTGGGTGCCCTTGTGGCGATGGGGCAGGTCGACGTACATGTTGATCCGGGCCACGGTGTGTTGGGTGCCCTTGAATTTATCCAGCACCACGATGGGGTAAGAGATGTTTTTCACCCCCACCTTGTCGATATCGATGGTGCGGGGGCTCACGTGGTTTTGGACGTCGGTGAGGTCCGTGACGGTGGTGATCTTGGTGGGAGATTTATCGCTGGGCATGGCTTTTATCCTTCAGGCTCGGTTAGGCGCTAACAAAAAATTCTCAGGTCAGGTTTACCTGAAGCGCTCGGCCACCGCCCGGGCGTGGAGCGGCAGCCCCTCACTCTCCGCCAGGGTGATCACCGTGTCCTTAAGACTGGCCAGGGCCTCCCGGGAGAGATGCTGAAAAGTGGGCTTTTTGATGAAATCGTCCACCGACAGACCGGAAAACATCCGGGCGCAGCCCCCCGTGGGCAGCACGTGGTTAGTCCCGGAGGCATAGTCCCCCACTGGCACCGGGGCGTAAGGCCCCAGAAAGATGGAGCCGGCATGGCGGATGCGGGGCAAGAGGGCGAAGGGCTCCCGGGTGACGATCTGCAGATGCTCGGCGGCGTAGAGGTTGGCGAACTCCACCGCCTCCTCCAGGGTCTCCGTAACCAGCGCCGCGGAGTATTTTGTATTTTTTGTCAGGGAAAGGGCCGCCTCGATGATCTCCCGCCGGGGCAGGTGGGGGAGCTCCGAGTTGATGAGCTCCACTACCTTTTGGGCCAGCTCCGCCGCGGGGGTGACCAGGACCGCGGCGGCCTCGGGGTCGTGCTCCACCTGGGACAGGAAGTCTATGGCCAGCAACCGGGGCTCGGCGGTCTCATCCGCCAGGATCAGGACCTCGCTGGGGCCGGCGGGGGAGTCGATGTTCACGACGCCGAAGACCAGGAGTTTGGCGGCGGTGACGTACTTGTTGCCCGGCCCCACGATCTTGTCCACCCGGGGCACCATCTCCGTGCCGTAGGCCAGGGAGCCGATGGCCCAGGGCCCGCCGATCTTGAAGAGGCGGCTGGCGCCGGCCAGATGGGCCGCCACCAGGGTGGCGTGGTTCACCGCCATCCCCGGCCCCGGCGGGGTGGCGGCGATGATTTCCTGCACCCCGGCCACCTTGGCGGGGATGATGGTCATCAGGGCGCTGGAGGGGTAAGAGGCCAGCCCTCCGGGGATATAGCAGCCCACCCTCTCCAGGGGTCGGCTCAGGCGTCCGGCCAGGATGCCGGGCTGCACTTCCATGGCCCACATCTCTCGGTCTTGCTGGGCCCGGTGAAACTTTTCGATGTTGGCCGCGGCCGCCTTAAGGGCCGCCAGCACCTCCGGGTCCACGGCCCGGTAAGCGGCCGCGATCTCCTCCGGGGCGGCCTCCAGGTCGGCAAGGGTGAGATCGGCCTTGAACTGCCGGTGCTGCCGCAGGGATTCGGCGTCCCCCTCCCGGCGCAGGGCGGCCAGGATGGGAGCCACCTGGGCCAGCACCTCGCTCACGTCTCCCCGGGAGCGCACGAGGATGGTCTGCCGGCGGGCCGGGGAAAGCCTCTTCAAGTATTCGATTTGCAAACCTGCCATGCGCAGGCGCCGCCTTTCCGGGCAATAAGATCCTGGCAGAAAAAATTATATAGAATTGTTGGTGAAATCACAAATTTTAACGCAGCCGGAATAGGGCACAGGTTGGAAAGCCTGGGCGAACTCCGGCTGGGAACGGGAGGAAAGAAAAATGGTGGGCAGCGCCCGTCCTACATTTTTGCTTCCGGCGCAAGCGTCAGGCGCCTCTTGGGCGCCGTTATTTACCGGTTTTCGCCAGTTGGCCTATGGCAACACCGGGCATTTATTCTTATTCTTTTCCCACCATCATCAGGTAATCATCAGGGATTTGCGAAAAGAGGCAGCTCAGCGGCTGAATTTGGTTGGAATGAATTGACCTTTATAGAGGGATACGGTAAAAACAGGGACAATATGCAATGTAAAAGTGAAAATCTACCTGCTTGCCTTAAGCTAATTAGCGTCATTATCCTGCTGGTTGGCTTGGGTAGTGCCATCCTGATTTATCAGAGCGCTGGCAACTATACCAGCACTGTTTTGGGTTATGAACAAGGGAATGGAACAATTTATCCGATGGACCCTGAAGATTACAAGACGTATTCACGGGATATGGAACTCTACGGCGGCACGGCAAATGTGCTTCTGGATGAGTTAAGGCGATGGTTTGACGGGTTATGGCATGGGAAGTCACTCGCCTTCATAGTAGCCTGTACCACCATTTTATTATCTTCCGGTCTTTTCTATGCTGCTAACCATTTGGCGCCCCTGTTAAAAACTGACGGCGGCAGTGAGAGCAATCGGGATGGAACCGGGTAAAATTATCCTCGCGCGGCCGTGAAAGCAGGGAGGTCATAAATGGTACACAGGCGGGACGCCTGGGCTGCCTCCGGCGTTACCAAATCCTCCTACCTTAGCACTATTTCGGCGGCAAGTTGGCTATTTCTGATTACCAGGTTTATTTTGTGGCCAGATCAGTCTCGTGACCAGGCCGGGACGTAAAAGCCCCGGAGTAACCGGCAAAGGTTAAGAAATGAGTCCCAGAAGACGGCAAAAGCGGCAGCCCTCCCGGGAAGTGCAGGTGATGCGCGCTTTTCAGGAGGCGGCCCGACCCTTACTACCCGCGGAGTTGCTTCAGGCAATGAAGGTGGACGCGGCCCAGGCGGAGGCGGTCAACACCGCAGTGGAACTCCTGGTGGCCCAGGGCCGGCTGGTTTCCCTGAAGGGCGGCCGCTATGGCCTGCCGGAAAAGATGAACCTGATGGCCGGGGAGCTCTCGGTGCACCCCGACGGCTACGGCTTCGTCACCCCGGAGAGCGGCGGCGGACAAGACATCTACCTTACCGCGGTGAACTTGAAGGAGGCCTGGCACGGCGACCGGGTGGTGGTGCGAATTGAGGGCCGCCGGGGCCGCCGCCGGGAGGGCAGGGTGATCCGTATCCTGGAGCGCCGCCTTCAAGAGGTCCTGGGCCGCCTGTGCCTGGCGGACCAGGTCTATTACGTGGAACCGGAAGACGAGCACCTCCTCTTCAACCTGATCATCCCCCCGGAGCAGTTGGCAGGCGCCGAGCCCGGGCAAATGGTGCGGGCGGCGGTGACCCACTATCCCACTGCCCACCTCAACCCCCAGGGGGCCATCACCGAGATCCTGGGAGCGGTGGAGGACGCCGAAGTCCAGACCCGGTTGGTTCTCCTTAAATATGGGCTGCCGGATGAATTTCCGCCGGAGGCGTTATCCGAGGCCGAAGGCATCCCTGCCGGGCTGTCCTCCCAGGTTCTCAAGGACCGTTTGGACTTGCGGCGTCTGCCCCTGGTGACCATCGACGGCGAAAGCGCCCGGGACTTCGACGACGGCATCTGCGTCGAGAAGAAACCCGGGGGCTCTTTCACCCTGTATGTGGCCATCGCCGACGTCAGCCACTACGTGGCCCCGGGCTCGGCCCTGGACCGGGAGGCCTGGGAGCGGGGCAACAGCGTCTACTTCCCCCAACGGGCCGTGCACATGCTGCCGGAGCGGCTGGCCACCGACCTCTGTAGCCTTAAGCCCGATGTCGATCGCCTGGCGGTGGTCGTTATCCTGGATTACGACCGCCGCGGCCGGCTGCAGCGCTTCGAGTTCGACCGGGCCCTGGTGCGCAACCACGCCCGCCTCACCTACCGCCTGGTGCAGCAACTGCTGACGGAAAAAGACCGTAACCTGCGGCGGCCATACCGGGATTTTCTCAAGATGCTGGGATGGATGGCGGAACTCTGCGCCTTGCTGCGGGAGCGGCGGGGGGAGCGGGGCAGCCTGCTGATGAGCCTCCCGGAGGCGGAGGTGGTCCTGGATGAGCGGGGCTGGCCGGTGGACGTGCGCCGGGTGGACCAGCTCACCTCCCACCAGATTATCGAAGAATTCATGATCGCGGCCAACGAGGCGGTGGCGGTCTTCATGGGGGAGCCTTCCCTTTTCCGGGTGCACGAACGGCCCAATGCCGACAAGCTGACCGCCTTTGGCGCCTATCTCAAAAGCCTGGGTTTCGTTCTGCCCAAGGGGGCCCAGAGGGACCCCCGGGTGTTGCGGGGCTTCCTGGAGGAGGTGCGCCGCACCCCCCTGGCCCCCATGGTGCAGCTCATGCTGCTGCGCTCCCTGAAGCAGGCCCGCTACGCCGGGGAGGCCCTGGGCCACTACGGCCTGGCTACCGAGTGGTACACCCATTTTACCTCCCCCATCCGGCGCTATCCCGACCTGTTGGTGCACCGGCTGTTGCTGGCCAGGCTCGCCGGCGGCAAGGTTAAAACACTCTCCCCGAAGCCGGAGGACCTGGAGGCCGCCGCCATCCACCTGAATAAACGGGAGCGCTTGGGGATAGAGGCGGAGCGGGAGATGCTGGCCCGCATGCAGGTGCGCTGTCTGGCCCAGCGGGTGGGGGAGACCTTCTCCGGGATGGTCACCGGAGTTAACGCCTTCGGGTTTTTCGTCTCCCTGGACGAGGTCTTTGCCGAAGGGTTGGTGCGCCTGGTGGACCTGCCCAACGACTACTACCGCTACGATGAAGTGCGGATGCGCCTGACGGGCCGTAAAACCGGGGCCAGCTTCGCCCTGGGGGATCGGGTGCGGGTTAGGGTGGCCCACGTGGACCTGCGGCGGCGCCACGTCAACCTGGTGCTGGCCGGGGAGGTGGCCGGGGAACCGGAAGAGCCTTGAGAGGAAGGGAAGGGTGGGGGTTCCGGGGGCAGCTTAAGCGCGGTCAAAGGTCACCGCCAGCCGGGTGGCCGGGACGGCAGCACCGGCGTCCCGCGCGGGTCCTGGTCTAACAGCCCCGCAGTTCCACCGTCGGGTGGATGGCCTGGAGCCTGGTCAGGAAGACATGAAAATCGTCGAATTGTGCCAGAAGCCGGATCTTGGCGCCATCGGTTCTGACCAGGAAAAATCCAAGGTGGGATGAGGGTTTGATGGACCTGATTTCCCCGGCCCGCACCACCCATCTCCGCAAGATACTGCGAAACTCTATGGCGCCATCCGGGGTCAAGGTTATCTGGTGCGGCAGGCGGAGGATAGAAAACAGGGATAGGCAGATAGCGGCAAGGAAAAATACCCCGAACAAGGGAGGGGGAGCCTTGGGCGTCTTAACCAGTAACGGCAACCCTATCATTGCGAAGCCGACCCCGGCTAATGCCAAAGCCACGAACCCCAGCTGCAGCTTCACGCCAGGCGACAGGTATAACTTATAAACCGCCGGTTCTTCCGTGCTTCCCATCTTCGTTTCCTCAGATTGTCCCTCATAATTCCGGGGCCCCGGACGGGACCAGGCAGACGATGATCAACAACTCCTTACCGGGGTTGCGGATTTGATGTTCCTCCTGGCCCGGGATGAAGACCACGTTGCCGGATGCCACCCGGCGCCACTGGCCCGAGCCGTAGATCTCGGCTTCCCCCGCATGAATGAACATCTCATGCTCCCACGGGTGGGCGTGCTTCGGGGTATGCCCTCCCGGGGCGATCTCAAAGACGCGCATGCAAAAATTCTGGGCGCCGTCCTGCTTGCCGATAACCACCCGGGCCGCGATTCCCTGGGCTGCGCCCTCGGAGAACTGGGTTGCCGGGGCGGCGGTATAGGGCATGATCTTCATGATCTCCTCCTGGTCAGGCTAAAGGATGTCCTTGTGGGGCAGATAGTGGTTTGTTTCGCAATTGATTATCCATTGAAAATGACTGATTTTTAACCTCCCCTTTGGGAAAGGGGGGAAGGGGGGATTTTGTAACCATTTCAAAATCCCCCTAAATCCCCCTTTTTCAAAGGGGGACTTTAAACCAGCTTTTGGTAGGACTAGGCAAAAAAATTGCCATATATTTTATGAAGCATGACACTAGTGGTTGGGGGGAGAACTCGAGCCATGTTTCCCACAGTCAGTCCCGTTTCTCGACAGGCGGGGACGCCCGCTCCACTGGCGCCTGTCCGCCCAGCAATTTAAGGGATTGTAAGAAGGCCTCGGGCTCAGGGCGGCTTTTCTGATCCTTGGGGGTCACCACCATGATTTGGTACATGCGGTTGCCGACGATGAACAGCCGCCCCTGCAGCCGCCGCATCTCCGGCCCCGTTTGGCCGCCGGTTTCGATGACCAGCTCCCGGCCCGGGTTGCCCATAAGGGTGAGCTTGCCTTCCCGGATCAGTCTGCCGCTAACCTTGGCTACCGAGCCATCGCGGCTCGCGTCCAGCATCTCCTCCAGCCTGTCCGGATGGACCAGTCCCGGGGGATAATCCCAATAACTCACAAAGTAACCGGTATCCCCCCGTTGGCCCGAGAAAATATGGAGTTCGATCTTGTCGCCCTGGGTCTCCAGCGATTGCACCATCTCCTCCAGCGGCGTCGGCGTCATCACCGAAAAGCGGCCGGCCTCGGATTTTAACTCCCGGGGCTGGGGAGCCCGATTGCAGGCTGACAGGCAGAAGGCGAGCAGCAGAGAAATTAAGATGATGACGCTCTTCCTCATTGGACGGCTCTCCCGCGGTTTATTTGGGTTTCGCATGTGGTTTCCCTGGTCTTATGCTTATTCCAAAGCCCGCATGAACTCTTCCAGAGAGACCACCCTGGCATAAAAGGAAGCCAGGGCTGCCATGAAGGCCCCGTGTACCTGGCGGGCCGGGATCAGCGTCTCCGCAAACACCAGGTCCCGGGTGGCGCAGGCGTCATGGATGACCATGCAGGAAAACCCGTGGTCCACTGCGGCCCGGGTGCTGGCATCGATGCACATGTGGCTCATGGCCCCGCAAATTACCAACTCCCCCACCTCGGCTGCGGCCAATCGCTCCTTCAAGCCCGTGTCCCGGAAGCTGTTGGGGAAGTGTTTGTTAATGACCGTCTCCCCCCGCCGCGGGGCGATACTGGCATGGATTTGCACCCCCGGGGTGTCGGGAAGGAAGAAGGCCGCGCCTTTTCGGAGCGAAACGTGCTGGATATGATAGGTGGGCCATTGCCGGCGGCGAAAGGCTGCCAGCAACGCCTGGGCCTGGGAGGCCGCCTCCTCCATCCCCACCAGCTCCATCGGGCCGCCGGGAAAGTAATCGTTCTGGATATCCACCAACAGCAAGCCCTTTTTCATTCGGACCTCTCAACCGCCCCGGGGATACTGGTGGCCGCACCACTGGTTCTCGAGGCGTTCCCCGAGGCTTCCTTAATTTTCCGGTGCAGCGCATGGCCCCTGCAAGTCGCAGATGGGAGCCGACAGCCGCCGATGCCCTTCCACCAGGCGGATCAGGTAGTTCTGCCATTCCTGCCAGGAGGCCTTAGGGGTGAGGCCCAGGTTTTCCAGGGGGACCTCGGCCCGGGCGCTGGCCAGGTGGCCGCCGGCCTGGCCCATCTTGCCGAAGGCCTTGACCGCCAGGTGGTTGGCGTCCTTGTGCAAGCCGTTATTGCGAAAGATCACCACCAATCGCTTCTCATAGATGCCGCCCACGATGGTCCAGGCGATCTCCCCGACCTTGAGGAAGAAGTCCGCCAGGATGACCAGGATGTCCGGGGTGGCGACCTCTCCCAAAAAGGCATAGATGCGGTTTTGCCGGATGCAGTAACGGTTCAGGGCCAGTTGGAAGGAGCCCAGCATGACCAGGTTTAATTCTGAAGATTCGAGACGCCGCACCAGGGATTGGCGGGTGAACTGGAAGAGGTAGTGAAAGGCCCGCATGTCAGCTTCCACCGCGGGACGATCAAAATTGGCGGTGTCGGTCTTGATGGCGTAAAAAAGGGCGGTGGCCAGCTTTGGGGAGGGTTTGATGCGGGCCTCCCGTAAATACTCAGTCATGATGGCGGCAGTGGCCCCATACTCCGGCCGGATGTCCACAAATCCCCCCCGGGTGTCGGGCAGGCGGGGGTGGTGGTCGATGATCGCGTCGAAGGGAACGGCGCCGAAGGCCTTCCAGTGCCCCGGCTGGCTGTCCACCATGGCCTTGCGCGGGAAATCCCTGGGATCGATCTCCTGGAAGGGGTTCAGGGTGATTTCCAGGAGTTTCACCAGGCGCTGATTTTGGGGACGGGTGATGGGGCAGATGGGGGAGATGATGCAGGCCGCCAGACGACGCCAAAGGAGGCGCTTCAAGGCCAGGGCGCTGGCGATGGAGTCCGGGTCCGGGTAGATGAGGATCAGCAGGCGGTCCTCGCGGGAAAAAAGCTGGTAGAGTCGCTGCACCGGCTTGCGCATGGGGGTGGCCGTTCCTGCCGGCCATTGTAACCCAGGTAAGCGGCCCCGGGCAAATTACTTTTACGGTTTTTCTTTGCCATCAGGGTTCCGGTGCCATATATATATCGGATAAGTCTGGGCCGGGGATGCTGGAAAGTCTCTCGCCCCCCGCTAGATGGGAGGCTTCATGGACAAGACCCCCAAGGTGGTGGAGCAGATCCTCCGGGGAGAGGTGCGGGCCGCGGCCCGGCTGATGCGGGAGCTGGACGATGGAGAGCCGGCGTCCCGGGAGGTTCTTAAAAACCTATACCGTCATGGCGGCCGGGCCCATATCCTCGGAATCACCGGGGCTCCGGGAGTGGGCAAGAGCACCCTCACCGACCGCTTGATTCAATATCTGCGCCGGGAAGGCAAGACCGTGGGGGTAGTGGCGGTGGACCCCACCAGCCCCTTTTCCGGCGGGGCTATTTTGGGGGATCGCATCCGTATGCAGCGCCACGCCCTGGACGAAGGGGTCTTCATCCGCTCCCTGGCCACCCGGGGCCATTTCGGCGGCCTCACCGCCTCGGCCCGGGCGGTGATTATGGTGCTGGACGCCATGGGCAAGGACTACGTCCTGGTGGAGACCGTGGGGGTGGGCCAGGATGAGGTGGAGATCGCCGCCACCGCCTATACCACCATCGTGATCACCGTGCCGGGTCTGGGGGACGATATTCAGGCGATCAAGGCCGGCATCCTGGAGGTGGCCGATATCCTGGTGGTGAACAAGGCGGACCGGGAAGGGGCCTCCCGCGTTTACCAGGATCTGCTGCGGATGCTGGAGCTGCGGACCAAAGGAAGGGAATCGGCCTGGCGCCCCCCGGTGCTCCTCACCCAGGCCAAGGACGATCAGGGCATCGCGGAACTGATGGGCGCAGTGCAGCGGCACCGGGAGTTCTTGCAGGGGGACCAAGAGGCCTTCCAGGCGGCCCGGATCACCAGGGTGCGCCAGGAGTTTCTGGAACTTCTGAAGGAAGGGGTCTTCCGGCAGTTGCTGCGGCAGCTCACCGCGGATGGCCGCCTGCAAGGGGTCCTCCAGGAGATCCTGGCGCGGCGGAACGACCCTTACTCTGCCAGTGAAGCCTTGATCCAGGATATCTTAGGGGCGGGGTGATTTATGGTATCAGCTATCAGCGGTCAGCTTTTTGAGGTAATAAAACAACGGCGAGGTGGGCCGGAGCAACTCTACGGTGCAATACGTCGATGCCGGCCTGCGTTATCTGAAGGACCCAAGATATCTGCTATTTACAGCTATTTCGTGCCCCCCAAAGATCTTCTGATATATATTTCATACCTGGAATTTGGTCTATCTGCAGATATTGGCAAGTAACTTGGAATTTTTTTTATTCGGAGATATGAACTGATCACGGCCCTTTCGCCTCCATCTTACAGTTCGGTGTTGGCATGGGGTTCTTTAAGCTCCACGGCAGCGAGGTATCCGGGTTCTGAGGGTGTGGCCTGCTCAAAAATTTGGGAAAATATCCTTCTTCAGGGAAAGTTGTGCTATAATGGCATCGACGAGAGGACTAGGCTTCAAGAACAGAAATTTTGAGGGATTTTTTCCAGGGAAGGAGGTACAAAAAACCATTTTGGGACATCGGTGGTCAAGGCTGCTGCATAATCTCCGTTAAAGATTAGGGGGGATTGATCATGAAGAAAAAAACGTACGTAGTGGGTGTGGCAGTGCTTTTGGCTGTTCTGCTGGCGTTGTCAGGAGTAGCCCAGTCTGCCATGTGGGTCGGCGCGGAACTTGGGGGTAATTTCCCGATGAGTCCGATGGCTAAAGCCGCCGGAATTGAGTTGGGTGGCGTTAATTTTGATGGTACGGTCATCGGCGGTGGGACCATTGGGTATGATTTCGTCAACTCTGGGACTGGGGCCTATGCCTGGCCTGACTGGATGAAATATTTCAGTATTGCCACGGATATTACTTATAACCCCCTGAGAGTTCACTCCATAGGCGGGAATGCTGTATCATCTACGGATAAAGGCTATTGTGTGGCCTGGGCTTTTCTGCTCATGGCCCATTACGGCCTGTTCCCCGATTCCGTGGTTCCCAGTGGCCGGGTGAATCCCTACATCGGCGTGGGGCCGGCGATCGTCTGGAGCGGCTTCAATCTCGGTCCATTCAGCAGTAACTCAACCAACGTCGGCCTGGTGGTGGAGCCCGGCATCCGGTGGGTGGTTTTCCCGAACGTCTCCATAGACACCTCCTGCCGGTACCGTATGGCCGAACCAAGCTATACTTTTAACGGAGTCGACACGAAGCTTGAACCGCTGCATCAATTGTCCTTCCTGGTCCGGGCCAACTATCACTTCTAATCCTGGCAAACTTAGGGGTTCAACGGGCGGCCTTTCTGGCCGCCTTTTTTATTATCATATTGACTGGGGGCCCTGTCCCGAGGTGTCCGCTTTCCAACTCAGACTAAGGCCAGCGGGGACTGGACCGGGTTGAGAAAAGAACGCCTCCACCCGAATCATTCTGTCTGATGGTGCTGATTACTGCTGAGGCTGTCGAAAGAGCAAAGCCCCTCGATCAGTGCATTCCTAATTTTTTTCTTCATCAATCCACCTAAAAGTACGTACTATACTTGCGAGAACGAGCCACCGGCAAAGTGCCAGGTATGTGGCACCAAGGCCAAGCAATTTTTCAAGGTGGGGTAAGACCAAAGCCATTTCCAACATATCTTGCGATAGGGCATTTTCCTATCGCCAGCCAATTGGGTTGTACCCCTTCTGACGGAGACAGTCCTCAGCATAACGCTGCTGCCCGGCATCCAAATCACTCGATCTGAAGAGTCCACTCAAAAGACCTGCCGTGGCTCCGCCGGCTGCCCCGGCCGCAGCACCAATTCCAGGACCTCCGGAGATTGCTCCCGCGACAGCACCAGCCGCTGCGCCAACAGCTGCGCCCCCTGCAGTTTGGCCAGCCATTTGCTTGCCCCATGTCGCCCCTGGTCCGGCCTCGGCGGCTTGACGGATGCACTCATCTATATCGTGCTGGGCAGCCTCTGGTCCCATTTCTTTGAGATGCTCATTGGGAGCCAAAATTGGGCGTTTAGCCGCACAGGCAAGACAGGAAAAAACAATTGCAAAACTTATGACTAATCGAAAGAGATTGTTATGCATTTTCTAATTCTCTCCAGGCAGTGCCCATTTTGCCAATTAGGCCGTTGTGGGCTGATATTTGTTAACATAACCTTATCAGGTCACAAGAAATTCTAGCTATAGAAAATTTCTTCACACTCATGAACGATAAATTTCTGACTTCCCCTGGCGTTCTTGACTGCTTCTATCACCGACATCCGGAACCAGGCGCACTAGAGATGCGCGCGCAGGATACGCAAATCATCCTGGATTATTCCGCATGAATTGATGGAAACTTACCTAACCACCAGCACTGTCCGGTCCCGCACCTATGGCTTTGGTCTGAATGCGGAAACCTCGGGCCTGGACTCCCTCTCCCTGGGTAAATATGATCGCCCCTGAGATTTTTCAATTTTTTGAGAAAATTGCCAAATCCGAATTATATTTGCAAAGACTTTTCAATAATTGAATCATATGGAAAAATTAGCCGAAGGGCGTATAGTGGCAAGCTATCAACTATCCCTCCTTCCGTAGATGCTGCCTATTCGTCTGATGAGGTGGACCTCGGGTCGCTTATCCACCCCGAGAGGGGATAGGTTTATGTCGATTAAGCCTTTTTCACAGGTTCACCCCGACCTCGGGGGGAGGAGATAGGATCACCCTATCCAGATATAGCCGGTCTGCGCTGAGAAACCATTTGGATCAATGCAATGGGAGGTTTCCCTCCTTGACACTACTAGTTATGGTTCTTATTTTATTTTTAATTTTCGAGTGGTTGTCCTCAAACTGGAGGGAACTATGAACAAAGCAGAACTGAAGAGTTTTGGGGAGCCAGATGAGGTTCGTGTGTTCCCCAAGGGCCGGCTTGAGCTCATCAAGATCGGCGGTGTGACGGTGGGCCGTGCCACCTTAGAGCCGGGCTGGAGATGGGCAAGCTCAGTCCAGCCCCTCACCAAGACCAAGAGTTGCGAAGCCTCGCACTTTCAATATCACATTTCGGGTGTGCTAAAGATCCGGATGGACGATGGTACTGAGTTAGAGTGCCGGCCTGGAGATGTTTCCTTGCTTCCCTCAGGTCACGATGCGTGGGTCGTGGGAGATCAGCCCGTGGTCGTAGTGGACTTCCAAGGGATGATTGACTACGCAAAGCCTCGATAACCAGATCATATCTGCAACTTTTGCGGGTTTGAGGATAATTCACGGTTTTGGCAAGCTAGTGGCAAAGCCTAGGCGTTCACACGGTGAGGGGCCCACTGGATGGAGCAGGAATACCCACCCACAGACTTCAGGACTTCCACCTAAGCCAATCCCTTTGACATTTCTCTTTAATCGTGATAAAAAATATTTGGAAAGGATCCCCCTGCCGCAGGAGGGGAGCCATGATTTGCGGTTTCACGCGATAGCCGAGTTGCCCGAAGGAGGGCGCTCGGCCATTTTTTTGAACAAGATGATCCTAGTCTCAGATGAGGTGGATCATGAAAAACAGGGTGGGCCGCAGAGAGTTTCTGAAGTATTCTCTTGCCCCAGGTGTTCTCATCGCTACCGCAGAGGGGACCGTGACCAACCCAATGGCACAGACTGCCAGGGGTGTTACCGAGGTGGACAAGTTGACCGTTTGGGTGGTGACCGACAGGTGAGATTTGTTTTTTTCCCGAAGCCCTTTCTAGTTTTTTCTACCATTAAGAGATGAAACTTTTTAAAATTACCTGAATTTGCGCACGAAGATCAAAAGAAAGGAGAAGAAAATGAAAAGACTTTCATTCATAGTGGCAATTCTTTTAAGTCTTGTCATGATCAGTGCTATTGCTGAGGCCCAGAATATTTCACAAGTCCTTCTCATCCCGCGGGAAGGGAAATCCTCTAATTTAGACCTTATGCTTTCCAAACAAGTTGCTGTCATGACCGAATTGCTGCAGAAAGCAGGGTTCAAAGTAGTGGTAGCAACTGTTTCTGGACAACCTATCGAGGGAGTCATTTACAAGCTTAAGCCCGATTTGAAGTTATCAGAGGTGAAGGTAGACGACTATGCGGGAGTTATACTGCCATGCATGGCTACAGGTCTCTTCCCTGGGCCGCCGATATCTCCTATCGTTGTTTCAATCGTTAAACAGGCTGTAGCGAAGGGGAAACCGGTAGCAGCTCCGGGTGGTTCCCCTCACATCTTAGCTGAAGCCGGGGCTTTAAAAGGCAAGCGTTATGCGTTTGTGGATGATCCGCTCAATCCACGTCCTCCTTATCAAAAGGTCCCGAGATTTGAAGGGGCCATCTATAGCGGCTCTGGTCTTGTCCAGGATGGCAATATCATCACTTCAGGAAGATGTCCAAATATTGAAGCAATGACGGGAGTGCCTGATAACACTCCTGAACTTACCCGGGCATTTATTGCAGAACTTCGCCGAGAAAAGTAGGAATCAAAATCATCCAACACAAGGCTAAGATTTCGTGAAACAATTATCTCCTCGTTCCCTTTATGGAACATTCAGGAGATGATCCCATGGTCAGACAAGGTTTCAAACGCAAACTCGCTGCCATCCTCAGCGCCGACGCGGCCGGTTACAGCCGCCTCATGGGTGAGGATGAGGCAGCAACAGTGAGGACCCTGGAGACCTATAAAAGGGTTATCTCGGATCTGATCCAGCAGCATCGAGGCCGGGTGGTGGATTCTCCCGGGGACAACATCCTGGCCGAATTCGCCAGCGTGGTGGATGCGGTGCAATGTGCCGTGGCGGTGCAGAAGGAGATTCAGGTCCGTAACCTGGAATTACCCGAGACCCGGAGAATGCAGTTCCGCATCGGGATTAACCTGGGGGATGTGATCGAGGAGGGAGATCGCATCTACGGCGACGGGGTGAACATCGCGGCGAGGCTGGAGTCCCTGGCGGAGCCCGGTGGGATCTGTGTCTCCAATACCGCTTTTGATCACATCGAGACCAAGCTTCCATTGGGGTACGAGTGTCTTGGGGATCAGACCGTCAAGAATATCGCCAAACCGGTATGCGCTTACAAGGTCCTGATGGAGTCAAGGGTAACGGTAAAGGCTCAGACAAAGCCGAAGGAGGGGGCAAGGTACAGGTTTAGGTTTATCGCCCTTGTAAGTTTCCTTCTAATGGCGGCGGGTGCCGCAGTGTTCTGGCGGTTCGCCTTTCCCCCTGCCGAACCTAAGGTGGAGAAAGCCTCCAAGGAGAAGATGGCTTTCCCCCTGCCGGACAAGCCCTCCATCGCTGTGCTCCCTTTTGTCAACATGAGCGATGATCCCAAGCAGGAATATTTCAGCGACGGGATGACTGAGGACCTGATCACAGATCTCTCCAAGCTCTCCGGTCTCTTGGTGATCGCTCGCAACTCAACTTTTACTTACAAGGGAAAGCCGGTAAAGGTCAAGCAGGTCGCCGAAGAGCTCGGCGTCCGTTACGTCCTCGAGGGGAGCGTGCGCAAGGCCGGTGACGAAGTCCGCATCAATGCCCAGCTTATTGATGCTATGACCGGCAATCACCTATGGGCAGAACGATATGACGGCAAAATAGACAGGATCTTTGCCTTGCAGGATCAGATAACCAAGGAGATTGTTTCTGCCCTGGCGGTGAAGCTGAGGGGGAGTGAAAAGGAACTGGTCGTCCAGAGGGGAACAGATAATGTGGCGGCCTATGATGAGTTTTTGAAAGGATGGGGGCACTACCTCCGGCTCACCCCCGAGGATTTCGTGAAGGCAGCAACTTCCTTTAAGAAGGCCATCGAGTTGGATCCAAACTACGGACGGGCTTATGCGGCCCTGGCCTTGGTTTGTTGGACTGGCACTGCAAATTGGGCATTGCTCCAGGGATTGGGGATGTCTTGGCAGGAAGCTCGTTTACGGTCGCGTGAATATCTGAAGAAGGCTATGAAGCAACCCACATCCATTGCTTACAATGTTTCCTCGCAGATGTATCTTTACCGGCGTCAGCATAAAGAGGCGATTTCCGAACTGGAACGGGCTCTCTCCCTTGATCCGAATGATCCTTCCTGTCATCAATCGATGGGCTTTGCCTTGAGCATGGCTGGCAGGCAGAGGGAAGCAATTGAATATGTCAATAGGGGGATGCGGCTGGATCCACACAACCCCTCCAGATATTTAGCTTTACTGGGGATGGCGCACTTTTGCATGGGGGAATTGCCAGAGGCTGCAGCTTTGAGCGAAGAAGCGCTGAGACTGAACCCGGAAAACGAGGGGATAGGGGTCCAGCTTGCGGCATTTTATGGGCTTCTGGGCCGTGATCAGGAAGCCCGGGCCGCGCTCGAAACTGTCGGGAAGAAATTATCTATCGCTGTCCGCCTGGAGTGGATCATGTTTGGCTATCCCTTCAGGGACCGCGCAGTTGCTGATCGATACGTGGATGGCCTTCTCAAGGCCGGGGCATCAGTCCATCCACCGGGATACTTACCCGCGTTCAAGGAAAACCAGCTGACTGGAGAAGAAATCAGGGCCTTGCTCTTTGATTCGACAATCACCGCAACGGCACCCCTCCAGATAAGTGGTGGATTTAGTTCTGAAATGGACTTCAAAAAGAATGGAGAATTTACTTGGCGTGGGGCAAATAGTTCTGATATTGGTAAGAGCCGGATTGAAGGCGATATGATCTGCACTCAATACCAAAAGAACTGGTGGGGGCTTGAGGATTGCGCGACTGTTTTCAGAAATCCCTCAGGCACACCCGAAGGTAAAGACGAGTATTTCTTTGAGAGTGACATTGGATTTCTGACATTCTCGCCGGTGCGCTGAATGTGTTCAAACCCTTAAATCCCCTTCCTGTGACGGTAACGCCCCAGTGGTCGACGCCTTAAAAACTAGGATCTTTTCGGACGTACACCGCTTGCTCGTTTATCAGGATTTTCCCAAGAACCTGGTCGGAGTTTTATCGCTCTCGGATATAGCCCGGTTCCGCTCGGGCACCTGCCGAGCCTGCCTGGCGAGCCGGATTATTTCTTGAAACGAAGGTCTATGAAATAGAAGATAACTGCTATGGTCCGAAACTTATCACGGCTCTAAAAACTTCCCATATCCAGAATATATGTGCTCTTTGGTGGACGGCCCCGCTGCTTTCTCGGACTTTTATCGGCTTCCTCTTGCCCCCACGCCCATGGGGGTGAAGTTTCCTCGGTTATCACGCCCAGAGCGCAGGCTTACCCCCAGCGTCAACGGCCCTGGGTGATAGGTTCGTCTCCTTTGGCCAGCCACGGCCATGACCGGCCCCGGACCCCCGGCGTCCATCATGCGCCAGCCGCTCGCCGCGGTCCCGCCACCGGCGCCGCCACCAGCCTGAAGGATTTTCGGCCCCGAAAGGCAAACCCCGGGATGGGTCCCATGACCCCCCATGTCTAATAAGCCCCGTCCGTAAAAATTTTCCCAAAAAATTTTTCAGACTTTAATCAGAGGAAAATAGGAGCAGGCCCCCCCGGGTGATGGGACCCGACCCAAAAATTTTAAAGGCAAATTTTGACCCATCACATGGGATGAGTTAAACTCGGGAAGAGAGGTCCCCAAACCTATTTTTTGACTGCGGTGGCTCAGGCAGTCACATAATCTCGGTTTAAAAATAGGAGCTTTGAGGGGTTAAACTCCTTGAGAGGGCTCCCAAAAACCATTTTTAGGCTGCGGTAGGTGAGTCTGCCGCATAATCTCGGAGAACATCCGAGGCAACCTCTCTACCAAGTTGGGCAACATAGGATCAAAAGGAGCTCTAACATGGATGCCGGGAACAGAGGTTCTTTTCAGGCCCATTCTGGGGCCGCGGCCAAGGCCAGCTGGCCCCGCCTCGTCTTCATAGCCTTGCTGTTAGCGGCATTTTGCTCCCTGGGCCTGGGACTTTGGGCTGGCTCGGGAAATTCCCAGGAACACCGGCCGGCCCAGGCGGGCACCACCGCGGCCGGGGACCCTCAATTTACCATCCTTAAGATCGAGCCCGACGCCCAAAAGGAAGAGGTCCGCATCTTTTTTGACAAACCCGTCCTTCTGGAGGGCTTGAAAGACAACTTGCGCCTGCTGCCCTTGGTCAAGCTTGACTGGCGCCACGCCGCCATGAGCCCAGAGGGTCAACTCACCCTAAAGGGGCGCTTTAAATTCGGGGTCGGATACGTGGTAACCTTGCCGGAGAATTTTAGGTTGGGCAGCCTGACCTACCGCCCTACGGCGACCACCTTCTTCCTGCCGGATCGGCCAGCCAAGCTGGAATTCGTCGGACGCAAGAGCCTCATCGAGCGAGATAGCCGGGAGCTCCTGCACGTCCGTAGTCAAAATGTCAAGGCCCTGATCCTGGAAGGCATAAGAATTCCGCCCTTGTTGCTGCCCCGGGCCTTGGCCGTGGAGGAATCTCCGTCCGACTGGGGCCGGACCCTGGATGAGCTTAAGTCCGGGGCGGAGCGCCTTCATGATCTGGCCAAGGGAAACCAGGCCTTAACTCCCTTCCTCCTGGAACCTTTTGCCGAAAGGCAGCTCTTCCCTGCGCCCGGTGAAAGGAACAAACCCCTGGCGGTGTCTCTACCCCTGAGTTTTCGCAAGAACAAGGAAGTCGGGGGTCTGGAACTTATCCGGGTGAGCGAAGATCGGGCCGAAGGGGCCACCGCTTCCAGCCCCCGGGTCTTTGCCATCAGCGACCTGGGCCTGACTTATAAGGTGGGGGGCAACAGTCTGCTCCTCTGGGCCACCTCCCTCAAAACCGGGATGCCGGTGCCTGGGGTGCAGGTGGTGGGCTTCACTCGGGAGATGGAAGCCTTCCCCCTGGGACAAACGGATGCCGACGGCATCCTAACCTTTCAGCAAAAAGACCTGGATGGGCTGTCGCTGAAAACCTTGGGAGACTTTCGCCCGGTAAAGCGCCACCTGAACCATGGGCAGGTAGTCTGCCTGCTGGCCGCTACCGCCAACGACGTCTCCTTTATCCGGATGACGCCGGCGGACAGCCTCAAACCCCAGGGAATCTGGCAGATGAAAGCCGGAGAGAAGATCCGCCGCCTCAAGGGCCAGGTCTTTACCGAACGGGGGGTCTACCGTCCCGGAGAGACCTTACATTTTAAGGGCCTGGTTCGGGAATACCAGGAAGGCCGCATCCTCTCACCCCAGGGTGAGGTCTGCTCTTTTGAAATCAGCAGTCCCAAAGGGGAGCAGATCTATTCCCAGGAATTGCCCCTGTCGGATTTTGGCAGCGCCTCCGGTGAGGTGACCGCCGCGGGCCATTGGCCCCTGGGCACCTACACCATGACCATGTCATTCGGCCCTAAGCCGCCGGAGACGCAGGCCCCGGCCAATAGCGGCCGGCAAGGTCCGGGCCAGCTTGACGAGGAGGATGAGGGGGAGAAGGAGCAGGCCAACGGGGAGCAACAGGATTCCGGCCAGGCGCCCAACAATGCCGCCACCTGCACCTTCCAGGTCCAGGAATTTAAGGCGCCCCGCCATTTCGTGGAGATCGACTTTAAGAGGTTGAGCCGGCCGGATACCAGCTTTGTCAATGACCAGGGCCGCCAGCGGGACTTTGTCCGCATCGGTCTCAGCGGCGCCTACTATGCCGGAGGGCCGGTGAAACACGGACAGGTGCGCTGGAAGCTGCATAAATCCAAGACCAGCTACCAGGTGCCCGGCCACGATAATTTCGAATTTGGCTATACCCGGGACGAGCCAGGTGAACTGATCGAAAGCGGCCAGGCCATCTTGGACGAGAAAGGGCGGGCCGAACTGGAATTCCCCCTGGACCGGGAAGTTTTGGCGGGAGAGTCGGGCTATCTGGTAATCGCCACGGTGGTGGACTTTGACGGGCGTGCCGCGTCCAACAGTAAAACTTACCAGCTCGTGCCAGATTATCTGGTGGGCCTCAGCCGCCATCCCGGGGAGGTGCCGCCCGAAACGGAGCAGTTGCTGAAAGTGGTGGCCGCGAACCGCGACGGCAAAAGGATCGGCAAAGGACAAATCCAGGCCGAAGTCCTGGAGCGGACTTGGGTCTATGTGGTCAAAAGAAACGAACAGGGTGACATCTATTGGTCCGACCAGGAGACCTGGAAGAGGAGCTACGCCACCAACCTGCCCATAGAGAAAGGCGAGGCCAGCTTCCGCTTCGACTTCGGCTGGTCTGGCCGCTACCTGGTGACCTTCACCTACCGGGATGATCGGGGCCGGAACTTCACCTCGGCCACCATTTACCAGGTGGCCAGCCCCGGCCGCGATGAGGAGGGCGGAAAAAAGGAAAATGCTTATCAAATCTTGTCGCTGTCCGCGGATCGCCCGGCCTATGAACCGGGCCAGACGGCCAGGATCGCCCTGCGGCCCAAGCGGCCGGTCTCCTGCTACCTGGTCACCCTGGAACAGGAAGGCCTGCTGCAGCACCGGGTGGTGACTGCCAGGAAAGATTTGCCGGAGCTAGAGATTCCCATCAAGGCCCAATTTGCCCCCAATGTCTACCTCTCCGTGCTGGCTCTTACCCCCAGGGGGGAATTCCCGGTCTTTGCCGGGCGCTATGATACCGAGGCCCCGGGGTTTTATTGGGGAAATATCAACCTGCCGGTTCGCCTGGAAGTGGAGCATTTGCAGGTGGCCATCAGTCCGGAGGTCAAGGAGCTCAAGGCCCAACCGGGGGCCGAGGTCACCCTGGACTTCACTGTTCTCAACAAGCGCGGCCAGGGGGTTCTCGCGGAACTGGCGGTGGCGGTGGTGGATGAGGTGGTACTGGCCCTCACCGCCTTTAAAACGCCCACCCTGGAACAATTGACCCGGTTTGACGGACCCCTGGGGGTCTTCACCGGCGAATTGCGAACCCTTCTCCAGCATCAAACCCCCTATTATCTGGCCCACAATGAACCCCTAACCGGCGGCGCCGGTCTGAACGCCGAAATGATGGCCAAACTGCGGCGCCGCTTTGAGCCGGTCGCCTATTTCAACCCGTCGCTGCGCACCGCTGCCGATGGCCGGGCCCGGGTAACCTTTACCTTGCCGGACAATATGACCAGTTACCGGGTTTACGCGGTGACCGCGGATCACGGCAGCGGCTTCGCCAGTCCGGAGCGCTCCATGGTAGTCAGCAAGGATTTTTACCTGGAGCCGGGCCTGCCCAGCTTTTTCAATCAGGGGGACCGTTTCCGGTTTCAGGTGGCAGCCTTCAATAACACCGGCGACCGCGGGCCGCTGAAGTTCAAGGCCGCGTCTGAAGGTGGGCTCTCCCTCAAGGCGGAGGAACCCTTCCCAATTCTTGGACCCAAGGATAGCGTGAACCTCAAGGTCAGCGGCGAAGCCACCCAGGCTGGATCGGCCACGGCCCGGTTCGGCGCTGAATTCCAGGGGCGGCCCGACGCGGTTGAGCTTAAGATTCCAATTAAATCCGGGCACGTCCAGGATACCGCCATCCACTTTGGGAGCCTGGGGGGCGCCACCTCTATCAAGATCAGCCTGCCTCCTTATCTCACCGGCGAGGCTGCCCGCAAGCTCAACCCTGAAGAGGTCAAGGCGGTTCTTACCCTCTCAGGCTCCCCTTTCCTGCGGCTGAGCGAGGCCTTGCATTATCTGCTCACTTATCCTTACGGTTGCATAGAACAGACCTCCTCCGGGGTCCTGGCCCTGGCCGCCGTGCGGGGCGTGGTCCAGGACAACCAGGTGCCCGGCATCAGTCTGCCGGAGGTGGATAAGTACCTCAATCGAGGAGTGGGGCGCATCTTGGGCATGCAGACCGAGAACGGCGGGTTCGCCTACTGGCCCGGACAGTCGCAGGCGGACGGCTGGGGCTCGATTTACGCCGGGGCTGCCTTGAGTATCGCCAAGAAAAACGGAGTGGAGGTCCCAGAAGTACCCCTGACTAAGGGCCTCGATTATTTTCATGCCCAGTTGCGCGACCCCAAGACCCCCTACCCCGCCAAGGCCTTCGGCGCCTACATCCTAGCCTTGAATCACCGTTTGGAGCGGGACGAATTTAAGGGGCTGAGGCAGAATTATCAAAACTTTAACCGGGAGGGCCAATTACTGCTACTCCTGGCGGCTCGGGAAGCCGACCTGCTGCCCGTGGCGGAGTTGCAGCGGCACCTCAAACCCCTGTTAGGCCCGGACCTCGCCAAACAGACCAGTTGGAGCCATGATGAATTTAACGCCCTGGCCCGGGGCCCGGCCCTGGCCCTGCTGGCCGGGAAAGCCATCATGCCCGAGGACCCGCTCACCAAAGAGGCGGCGCTGGTGCTCCTGGGAGGCCTGGACCAGCAAGGGGTCTGGATCTCCACCAGCAGCACCGGTTGGGCCTTGGTGGCCCTGGGGGAATATTTCCAGGGGCAGAAATTTAGCAGCCAGGGCGCCGAGTTTGCCATCAGCCAGCCCGGCGCCACCGCCAAACAGCGGATTAAGCTCGATCCCAAGGGATTTCGCACCGTGGACCTCGACCCCAGGGCCCTCCTGAAAAACCCGGTGGTGCAGGCGGAGACCCCAGCCGGCCCCACCTGGCTCTACGAGCTGGCAATTAGCGGCCCGCGGCTGGACCTGGCCACCTCCGGAGCCGATCAGGGCTTCAAGGTCAGCAAGACCGTACAGAATACCGACGGCTCCCCGGAGATCAAGGTGGGGGATCTGGTCAAGGTCACGGTCCTGGTGGAGGCCTGGAAACCCCAGCGCTACGTGGTCTTGGACGATCCCTTGCCTGCCGCTCTGGTGGCGATCAACACTGCCCTGAAAACCGAGGAATCCACCCCGCAGGCCAACGACGAGGAAAACGGCGATTTCCAGGGTTACGTCCTAATGGACGGCACCATACTTTATCACCCCAATTTTTTTGAAATCCGCGATGAGCGGGTACTGGCCTTCCGGGATTGGCTCTACTCCGGGCGCTACCGCTTCGAGTATTATGCCCGGGCAGTGTGCGAGGGCCATTTCCTAGTCCCGGCCACCAAGGTGGCGGCCATGTACTCTCCCGGCGTGAACGGCTTCACCAGCCAGACCGATATCACCATCAAGGGGCGGTGAGATTGGTACGGGCGGCACTGGCTTCCAGCCTGCGCTAAAGCACCGGCAAGATGCCGGTGCCGCCAAGGAGGTTCAAGATGGCCGCTGGCCCGCCATGGAGTTTCCGGGTGGCTGCTCTGCGGCGATTGCGCCGCCTCTGGCGGCTGTGGCTGGCGGCCGGTCTGTTTATCCTCCTGGCATGGGGCATGGAGATCGCCACCCGCTTCGATCCCGCGGCCCTGGCCCCCACCCCCGGCCCCCTGGTGTTGGACCGCGACGGGCAAATTCTCCGTTTGGGTCTGGAGGCCCAGGGGCGCAAATTGATCACCCTGCCTGCGGCTGAACTTCCCGAAAAGGTGGCGGCGGCTTTTATCTCTGCGGAAGACCAGAGATTCTGGCGGCATCCGGGGGTCGACCCGCTGGCGGTCCTGCGGGCCCTGGCCGCCAATGTGAGCGCCGGTCGCATCGTTTCCGGGGCCTCCACCATCACCATGCAGCTGGCGCGTTTGAGCTTTACAGAAAAAACAAAAAATCCGGGGCCGCGCACTTATTGGCGCAAACTGATGGAAATGGGGCGCAGCCTCAGGATGGAATGGTCTTTAAGCAAACCCCAGATTCTGAGGTGCTATCTGGACCGGGTTCCCATGGGCAATAACCTCATGGGGGTGGAGACCGCGGCCCGCCTCTATTTCGGGAAAACGACAGCCCAGTTGAGCATTGGCGAAGCCGCCCTGCTGGCGGCCCTGGTCCGGGCCCCGGGAACCCTCAATCCTTACGGTCCCCACCTGGCCTGGCTACTGCAACGCCGGGAACGGGTGCTCTCGCGGCTGGCCCAACTTGGCAGCTTAAGCCCCCAAGATGCGGCCGCGGCCGCCGCCGAACCCGTAATGCTTCAGAAGGCCAGGACCTCAACCCCCAGGTTTCCCTTTGAGGCGCCCCACTTTACTACCCTCATCCTCTCCAGGGGTGTCCCGGCGCCAAGCGGCGGCGCCATTGACACCAGCCTGGATCTGGAATTGCAACACCGGGTTGAGGCCGTCGTCGCCTCCCACCGGGCCGCCTTGATGAAATACGGGGCCTCCCAGGCCGCCGCGGTTATCGTGGACAACCGTTCCCTGGAGCTTTTGGCCCTAGTGGGCTCTTTTCGCTACGGCCCCAAGGACCGCGGCTGTAACAACGGCGCCGCGGCCTGGCGCTCACCGGGATCTGCCCTGAAGCCATTTCTTTACGCCCAAGCCCTGGACCTGGGGTTCACTCCGGCCTCTATTCTGGAGGATGTCGAACGGCGCTACCAGACCCCCAGAGGAGAATTCACCCCAGCCAACTTCGACCGCCAGACCAACGGTCCCATCTCCTTCCGCGAAGCCCTGGCCAATTCCTTGAACCTGCCCACCGTCAGCCTTCTCTCCCTCATCGAGCCCCAAACCTACTACGACACCCTGACCCGCCTGCAACTCATTAATCATCCGGAGCATGGCCCAGATTATTACGGTCTGGGACTGGTGGTGGGCAACCTGGAGGTGAACCTGCTGCAAATGGCCGCGGCGTATGCCTGTTTGGCGAACGGCGGCCTCTACCGGCCGCTGCGACTCCGGACCGCTGAGCTCGCCATCCAGCCATCCGTGCGGGTCTTCTCCCCCCAGGCTGCTTACATCATCAACGATATCCTTTCCGATCCCATGGCCCGCTTCCGCATCTTCGGGGCTTCCAGTGCCATGAATCCGCCCTATCGCCTGGCCATCAAGACCGGCACCAGTTCCCATTATCGCGACTCCTGGGCCGTGGGCTACAACCCGGAATACACCATAGCGGTCTGGGTGGGCAATTTCGATGGACACTCCACCTTGAAATTGAGCGGCGCCGCGGCTGCGGCCCCCATCCTGGCGGACCTGGCAGCGGTGCTGTTTCAGGGGCGCCCGCCCCTGCCCTTTATGAGACCCGCGGGGGTGATCGAGGCCGCGGTTTGCCATTTTTCCGGGATGAAGCCCGGCCCGTTTTGCCAGCATGTGCGGCGGGAGCTATTCATCGCCGGCACCGAGCCCAACGTCACCTGCACCTATCACCGCCCAGGGCAGCCCTGGCACCAGATCCCCACCCCCTTTGCCGGCTGGCTGCATCAACGCCTGGATCAGGGAAGCGAGGGGCGATTCCGACTGGCCGACCTTGACTTCGATCTGCCCAGGTTATTTCAAGGGCAGGTCGGGGCAGGGCCAGGGGTTACCATCAGTCCAACCCACAAGGGCAAAGTGACCCTGGGGGCTCCTCGGGATCGGCCCCTGATGCCGGACTCGCAAGAGCCCTCGTTGACTATCGCCTATCCCCTGGACGGCGACCGCTTTCTCCTGGAACCCTGGGCGCAAATGCTGACCATCCCCCTAAAGGCCGTTTCCCGCGAGCCCCTGAAGTCGCTTACCTGTTTTGTGGATGGCATGGAAGCGGCCACCCTCGGGCCGCCCTACGAAACTACCCTGGACCTTGGCCGGGGCCACCATCGCCTCCTGGTCGTTGGTCCGGATGGTCTGGGCGCGGCCGTGGAAGTCGAGATTCAGTGAGTTGAGAAGCAAAGGGAACCCTTACCGTAGGGCGCGTCTTACGCGCTAAATTCAAAATTAAGGCGAGCAGATGACAACGAAGCAAGTTAGTGTGCAGCGATTCAGCGTGACTTCTTCTAAATCATTCGAGGAAGTTGTAGCAGGGCTCGAAGCGGCTGTTGGCCATCCTAATATGCAGGGATTCTTACGGGATGTCGCCTCAGCAAAAACCTACGCGGATTTAGAGAAGGTCATTCGCAAGGTCATTGGAGTGTCAGGTTTCATGGAGTTCATCCGCTTCAACCTCGGCGGGATCGTGCGGAAGGAACGCGGAGAAAAAGCGCCACAAAGTCTGCGTCTCTTAATCGGCAACCCGCTTATCATGAAACAGATGATCGAGCATGCACCAGACGCCGGCTCTTACGCGCCGGTGACAATTCTAATCGATGAGCGAGCAGATGGAGTGCACCTGTCCTACGACAAGATAGCTAGCTTACTGGCTCCCTATGGAAGTGCGGAAGCTATGAAAGTCGCCCAGGATCTGGACTCCAAAGTCGAGGCCCTACTAACGGCAGCAGCTACCTAACATGCGGTCTCCGAGTGATGCAGGAACTTTTTCTCTAACTATCTCCATGGCAACCCCGGCCGAAAGAGTTTCTTCAGCATCGGGGTGTCACAAGGATTTTGGAGCTGAGCGTCCAAATTGTTGCGGATAAAGTTAAAGAGGGCCTTGAGATAGGCGTAGCGGGTGTGCTTGGTGATCTGTTTACAGGTATTGTTAAGGCTGGTTAAGAAAGAGAGCACCTCCTCTGGCGATATGGAAGCCAGGTCGTGGTCAGGAAAATGGCCCCTGAATTTGGCCAAGAGCGAGCCGTAGGCACTGATCGTATTTTTTTTGGGAGTTCATCTTGTGGTAATCCAGGAACAGGTTGACGGCCTTGGAAACTTTCATGCTCCACCTCCAGGTTTGATTGCATCGTGCCGATGCGGAAAGGCAAAGCATATCAAAATTTTCCCAAGCAATCCGATAAGTTTCTGGCCTGGCAAGCTATCGATATGTTGATCTTGCTCTGAATCGGCCGCCTCTGGGCGCCCCCCTTGACTTATCCAGTGTGCATGTTTAACTTAATTTCATCATGAGGTTAGCCTCATGTTTTCCCCCCTTTAACCGGCCTGGTGCACCTCCCCCGCATCAGGCCGCTTTTTTAACTTCCCTTTCTGGGCTGAGGATTCTCCTGCATTCTACCCTAGAGTTTTTGCTTTCCCAGCCCTGGATTTCTCGATTGCTTCTAATAAAACAATCCTCAACGATCCTCAAATTGTCACATATGGTCTGTCACAGCGTTTTGACACCAGATTAGCTGGTATAATTGGGGGGCAGTCGCTAGGTGTTGGAGTTGGCCGGCTTCCGGGGGCAGCGGTTCCCATTGCCAGGCCACTGAATCAGGACTGGCTCTCTCAGCTTCAATGATCCCGGCTTTGGGCGTTAGGATTTAGGGGTGATAACTGCGATCCTGGCAAGAAGTGCGCCACGGGTGCGCTTGCGGACTTCCCGGAGAGAACCGGTCTCCAAGTGATTATTGTCCCGGTGGGCGAGTTCCCCCAGGATTGTCAATAATTTTCTGGCTGACCACCCTGCCTTTCTCCACGGTGATCATGAGATATTTTTCATAAATAGGATGGGGCACCGCGGGTTTGAGGATCTTGCCCTGGGGGACCCTGAGCTTCCCGGTAAACCAGGTTGAGGCCACTGGGCCTTTCTGGCCGGGAAATAGGGACTCCAGCCCCACCTCACGCTGATCGGTCCAAGCCCGGATGGCCTTTAAATAGAGGATGCCCCGGTCGATCTCCCAGGTGGCGATGTAACCGCGCCAGGTGGCGGTGTTGGGCGCACGGAACTTGGGGCGGGGATTCCCGGGGCCGTAATACTGTTCCAGGGGGAGGCTATCCAGGGAATGTTTCTGGCCATTAAGGTACAGGATGTCCGAAAACTGCGTGGTGGCCAGGGCAGCCTCGGGAACCAGGGAACAAAGCACACCGAGGGTCGCTATCATGATCTTTAGGCTCGGCCTCATTTTATCCAGAATGGGAATCATAGATGACTCTCCCTTCGCTTACTGTAATTTTATCCAGTCACCAATCTTTTCCACTCCGCCTAAAGCTACTAATGATAACATGGAGGATGCATCCCATAGCCAGGCCAATGTACTCACCGGCCATAAATGAGTAGGCCGAAGCCAATAAACAGGGCTGGGTAAATAGTCTTATCCTCAATCTCCAAATTTGCATTTCGCTTCTCCATTGATTTTCCCCCTGTTCAGCAGGCCCCGCTCATATATGGAAAGTCTCCTGCCAGTCTACTTTTAGCACAGGCCCGCCATTAGCACGTTAAGATCAACTTTATATCCGCAATGGGGGCAGGTTGCGCTAGAGACCTGAGATTATGCGGCCGCCTTGGCCCTGCAGTCGAAAAATGGTTTTGGGGACCTCTTTACCTGAGGAGGATTCCCCGCCTGATCCTTTTCACGAAGGTATATCTTCTCTTTGGCGGCATGATAACACAAAGCCCTGGAAAGTGAAGAGCTCTGCTCTCGGGGATCCACCAAAATCACCCCTTAACCTTTCCCACCTTAGTCAGGTGGCGATCGCCTCACCACGGGGCTCTCCTGCGGTCAGAGGTAGAGATAGGCGCTGGAATGGCCAAATTTCAGCGTCCAGGGCCGGATAAAAGCCCTATTTTGGGCGAAAACCACCAGACCCCTATCCCTCCCCCTTGCCCTCCCCTGGATCGTCAGAAATTGGCCGTCTAAAAGCCTTCTATATCAGTTGGAGAAGCAGAAAGCCCTGCCTGGACCTGAGAAGTCTGAGCCTGAGCCCTAATCATACCGAGTCCCTGGCCTCGTCCCTGGCCTTCCCCGCCCCCGCCCGATCCTGGCCTGAAGGATTTTCGGCCCCGGAAGGCAAACCCTTTGTGGGACTCCTACCGCCCCCCCGTAGTCAATGCTTTGTCCGCCAATTTTTTCATAATTTCTTTTTTCAGCCCCCCCCCTGATAAGTGGCCGCTCTAAAATTTTTTTGGATAAAAATTCTCCCCAGTTGAGTGGGCATCTATGATCGTGGGAACACCCCTACAAATGTATGGCCTATTTTCTGAGAGGCGATTGGTGGTAGGTCAATGGGGAAGGTAAGGGGTATGCATGTTCTATGTGGGCAAGGTCGGCCAGGAGAATGGCGACGGCACCTGTGTAGATTTCTTAATGCCCGCCATTTCTGGCGCCGGCACTGTCCGGTCCCGCACCTATGGCTTTGGTCTGAATGCGGAAACCTCGGGCCTGGACTCCCTCTCCCTGGGTAAATATGATCGCCCCTGAGATTTTTCAATTTTTCGAGAAAATTGCCAAATCCGAATTATATTTGCAAAGGCTTTTCAATATATGAATCATATGGAAAAATTAGCTGAAGGGCGTATAGTGGCAAGATAGTAGCTATCCCCTTGTTTTCCAAGCAGGATAAAATTCTTTTTCGGCAAAGCCCATGCTAATATGGTTCTATCAAAACCAAATCTCAAGATTTATGGTCATCGGAAAACGCCATGCAATGGCGTCTTATACGGGCAGGAAACCGAATCTCCGCATCTTATACGGATCAATCTAATTATTGTTGGCCATAAAGAGAAAAGGACGCAGCATATGTTTACGCTGTATGTAGCCCCAAGAAAATCTATCTTTCGAAGGACCCCAAAATGAAGCGCAGGAATATTGTCTATGTCATAGGGGCTGGGGCGTCAAAGGATTTTGGCTTGCCACTTGGAAATGAAATATTCGACTATGCATACCGTATATCTACGCTCAACAAAGAACCTATACATGAGCAGCTCAGAACTGTGATAGATGAGGTCGAAAAGAGTCTAAGATTGATTTTTGTTAATTTGCCGCAAGACAAAAAATCTTTACCGCCGTTTGAAGAAGTCCTTACGTTTATTTGGGACAGTAAAAGGGAAGAATCCTTCGATTATGAAAAGAACAAATTGAAATCCCTATTCAATACGGATCTCGGTGCCGAAGAAGTATTGTCACATTATATCCGAATGCTGGTACTGACCATTGCCGGGAGCATGCTCTATAATTTTCGCAGACGTAAAAAAAACATTGATCTTTATAGAGAATACATCAAATCGATAGACTTCCGGAACAATGATGTCTCATTTATATCTCTAAATTATGACTTGATACTGGATAATCTTCTCAAAGAATGCGTGGCTGAGAAGATAATTGAGGACTATACATATGAGGCACCGTTCCTTGCTGATGCATCCATAAGGCTTGATTATTCCAACCGGAATCGAGAGGTCATAAGAGACAAAGGAATATTTCTCTTGAAGCCTCACGGGTCGATAAATCTGGTTTACTGTTCGCACCATCAACAGGCGCGATATGGTGCAGGGTACTTCTGTATAACTGATGATTTGAAGATCGTTAACGGTGATGGAATATTTTGTCCGTGTTGCGGATACGAGATGAAGTGGCTAATAATACCTCCCCTTTACAACAAAAGAGACTTCATAGACGATACCAAACCTAAATCGCAGCGCCTTATTTGGAGGAGCACGCCAGAGAATTATCGTCAGTATGTCGATCGCCGCATCAAGGAAGTTCTCATGAAGGCTGACGAAATAATAGTGATTGGTTATTCAATGCCCGCTTATGACTTTGATTTCAAAAGCCTGTTGATAACTAGCTTGATATCAAACAGCAAGAGGAAGGATGTTAATCTCAAGATAATCACGAAAGGCCGCAAATCCCAACTGGAAGCTCTGAAGGCCCAATATAGATACTTGATTGGCACGGTCACAATTGAGGGAGGAAATGGATTCTACAACTACTTGAAAACAAGAGAGTGAAGTGGCAACGGCCATAGAGTTAGCTAATCGACGGATTCATACTGGACGGAGTATTCTCTGAGGGAGGCCAACAAATCATTCAAGCGGACTCCGCGGCCACGTGGTGCTATAATATTCATCGGTGCAAACATCACGTCAGTGCCAGTAACGCGGAGCCGCCTAATTTAAAATTGGCCTTCTCCCGTACTTTCGCTTAATCGCCAGGGAATGTCCTTGGCCCCTCGACTGAATAATCCCCCTATAAAATATCTGCTATGGTCCGAAACTTATCAGGGCTCTAAAAACTTCCCATATCCAGAATATATGTGCTCTTTGGTGGACGGCCCCGCCGCTTCCTCGGTCTTTTATCGGCTTCCCCTTGTCCCCACGCCTATGGGGGTGAAGTTTTCTCGGTTATCGCGCCGAGGGGGCAAGCTTACCCCCAGCGTCAACGGCCCTGAGTGATAGGTTCGTCTCATTTGGCCAGCCACGGCCATGACCGGCCCCGGACCCCCGACGTCCACCATGCGCCAGCCGCTCGCCGCGGTTCCCTCCCCGGCGCCGCCCCTTGCCCTGAAGGATTTTCGGCCAGGAAAGGCAAACCCCGAGCCTGGGACTCCTGCCCCCCATGGTCAGTATGAGTGCTACGGAAATTTTTTCACTTTTTCATCGAGGGATAATTAGCAGCAGGCCCCCCCTGGTATTGGGCTGGCCCAAAATTTTGAGGAAAAATTCTCCCCGGTTGGGGGCACCTGTGCCCGTAGGAACACCCCCTACAAATGCGTCACGAGGAGTGGGCAGGGCGTTTGGTAAGGGTCTGGGAGATGCCCCCCAGAGATAGGCCCGGGCCATGAAATTTTGCAATAGTTTTTACCTAATAGTTTGTGCTATCATGCCTTCCATAAGACAATTCGGCTACAAAAGAGGAAACTTGTCGGGATTAAACTTGGGGAAAGATGCCCCCAAAACCATTTTTTTCTTGCGGTGGCCAAGGTTGCGGCAAAATCTCGGTTTAGTATTTGATTCTCCAAAGATTGTATTTTTCATGTCACATTGTCACATCAAACTCTTTTCTTAAAGTGAGGGACATTTTTTATGGTAGCCAAAAAGAAGACCCCGGCAAAACCCGTCGGCAAGCCTGCTATCGGCTC
>Ga0116127_1000071_pt1 | contig 101873 bp, 89 predicted proteins | sample June2015DPH_16_1_FD_89731 | JGI IMG/M metagenome (GOLD analysis project Ga0116127, IMG submission 89731) | Peatland microbial communities from SPRUCE experiment site at the Marcell Experimental Forest, Minnesota, USA - June2015DPH_16_100 | ecosystem: Environmental > Terrestrial > Soil >... | reverse complement strand
GGGATATTGTAGTGCTCCGAGGCTTCCAGGAGGATATCCCGGGAAAGGACTTGATAGCCCAAATCCTGGGCCAGTTTTTCCGCAACCTCCTTGCCGCGGCTGTAAGATCCCCTGGAAATGGTAATAATGGGCACGTCTCTCACTCCTGGCTCAATTGCAGATGATTATTTAACTCTCCTGCCAATTTGGTAGTTCATTTTGCGGATTGTTGATTTTAGCCAAAAACAGAAAACTATTTCGGCGCGGGCTGGGAAAATTCCTTGGCCACCACCTTGCGATTGACAAACTTCACGGTGATAAGCATGTCCTCCTGGACCCATTTGAAGGTGGTTCCCGAAAACACCGGAATCTCCAGGCCGGTGGCTGCGCTGGGCGGTCCCAGGATGCCCTGCACTTCCTCCTGGGTCATGCCCAGGTTGATCTGGTCGAAATTATGCTTGCTGATCTTGGAGGGGCAGCCGGCCAGGCCGGCGATCACCAGGGCCACCAGCACCAGTCGGCCCAGCCCCCGCAAGGTAACGAACTTCGAACCAATCCTCACGGCCACCACCCTCAGCTCGGGGACGCCGCGATCCCGGCAGCCTCCGGCCCCTTCTCCGCGATCTTCTCAAACTCCTTTATATAAATCAAGTTTCGCACCCGTTTTCAGAGATTAAGCCTCAGAATTACCGGGTTACCAGCATAAATCAGGATAAATTTCTTGATGGCCCAGGCGTCCCGCCGGCACCTTGGAACAGGCTGGAAGCCGGTGTCACCAAAGAACCGCCGAGGGCGGCGGTTCCACATTTTTTTCTCTAAGGGTGAGCGGTTTCGGCCCCCAATTCCCCTGAACCGTAAAAACTCATCGGCTCTGGGGAGGCGAGCCCTGGTTTTCTAAATCAACCCTTAAGCCATCCTCGGCCCGGAGGATCTCCCCGGAAAACTCCCGGGCCGCCAGGGCCACCACATCCACCTCGTCGCACGGCGGGTAAAAGTGGGTCAGCAGCAATCGCCGGACCCCGGCCCGGGCCGCCAGGCGTCCGGCCTCCGTCGGGGTCAGGTGTCCCGGGATCTTGATGGGGTTGGCCGCCTCCAGCGCCAGGAGGTCGGCCCCCTGGGCCAGGGCCACCAGGGAGTCGCTTTCGTCCGTGTCCCCGGAATAGACCAGGGAATGGGACCCGGCCTCCAGGCGGAAGGCCAGGCTGCCGTCAATGTGGTTGGTGGGGGCGCTCTTAATCCGCAAACCCTCCCAAGCCGCTTCATCAGGGCCATCAGGGGAGAGCTCCCGGAGTTGCAGGAGGCCCGCCGGCGGCTCCAGCCAATCGCCGAAGGCTGACTTAAGCCGCTCCAGAAACCCGGCAAAGCCCCGGGCCGCCAGCAGCCAGAAAGGCTGCCGCCGGGTATATCCAAGGGCGTAGCGGGTGGCGAACAGAAAGGGAACCAGGTCCCCCACGTGGTCGGGGTGGCGGTGGCTCAGGGCCAGGATGTCGATCTGGTTGAAGTTGAGGCCCTGCCGCAGCATGGACCGCAGGGTGCCGGCCCCCAAGTCCAGGAGCAGGACCCGGCCCGCGGCCCTCACCGCCAGGGCCGGCGAGCCCCGCCGCAGGGAGGGCACCCCGGTGCCGGAGCCGATGACGATCAGTTCCACCCGGTTATCTTCCTGAAGCTTCCGCCTCTTGCCCTCCGTTTAATCACTGGCCATCCACATTGCTCATCTGTTTCACATAAAACCAATCTTCCGGCTGGGTCAGGTAGTTGTGCATATCCATCAGAGTGAGGTAATGGCCGCGCTCCTCATGGGCCACGCTCATGAAGAAGCGCCGGGCCAGGGGGTTCTTGCTCTCCCGGGCCAGCTTGGTGTAGTAGTCGATGGAGCAGTCCTCCATCTTAATGCCGGTGCGCAGGGCCTGGAGATCGTCCTTGCCGCCGGTTTCCTGGTCCGCCTGGGCCATGGCCAGAACGCAGATATAGGGTTCGTGCTGGGGCGGGCTGAAGGTGGACATGGACTCGGTCCAGGCCGGGTCCTTCTCCAGGTCTCGGTAGATTTCGTTGAACTTCTCGATATGGTACTTTTCCGATTCCGCCAGATACTCCAGGATCTGGCGCACCCCGGGGTTTTGCACTTTCCTGGCCGCTTCCAGGTAGAACTGCCGCCCCTCCAACTCCATCCGCAACGCGTCTTTCAGGGCCTGGAGCATGTATTCCTGCACTTTCATGGGGCCTTCTCCTTGCAAATATGAGAGACGGCTCAAGGGATTCAGACCGGAATCGGGCTGCTGTTAAAATAGCCTTGCCGCCGTCGGGTTTCTCTCAACATAAGGTTAACAACTCCCATTGTCAATCGGGATGGCCCCAGGCCGAGCAGGCGCGGCAGTGGCACGGCTTCCAGCCGGTGAGGGGCACAGGCTTCCAGCCGGTGAATCGAGCCGCCCAGCGGCCTGCGGCTTCACTTCTAGAAGCTATTGCAAAACCCCGGTCTTCCTAAAAATGTCATTCTGAGCGAAGCGAAGAATCTCATATTTTTAGTGACTTGAGATCCTTCACTTCGTTCAGGATGACAGTGAAATCAGGTTTTGCAATAGCTTCTGGATTATCGCCTGAGAGAGCCGGCCGCTCTCTTGTCTGAAAGGGATTCCCGTGATAAGTATGGCCATGACCCGCCCCCTGGTCTCTTTGTTGAAATCCCGCCTCGCTCTGAATCCGCCTGAACCTGCCGCGGCGCCTGACCTGGTGTCCGCCGCGGTGCTGGCGCCGCTGTTTTTCAAAGAGGGGGAGGAAGCTCATCTGTTATTCACCCAGCGCACCCTTACCCTCAAAGACCACCAGGGCCAGATCTCCTTTCCCGGGGGGGTGCGGCGCCCAGAGGACCCGGACCTGCTGACCACCGCCCTACGTGAGACCCGGGAAGAGATCGGCCTCGACCCCCGGGTGGTGGAATTACTTGGGACCCTGGCGCCGTTGGCCACCATGACCGGCTATCACATCACCCCCTTTTTGGGCCTGATCCCCCACCCTTACGAGTTTCACCCCAACCCCCAGGAAGTAGAAAGGTTGCTGCTTCTGCCTCTGGAGGGCTTTTTTGACCCGGCCCGCTGGAGCAGCAGGGCCTACCATTACCAGGGGCGCAACACCAGGGTCTGTGACTGGCGAGGAGACGGGGAGCTGATCTGGGGGGCCACCGCCCGCATTCTGTTGAACCTGCTGGCCCTGTTGGACCAGCATCCCATTCCGGGAGACCGCCATGCCACCTGTCTGGACTGATCTGGCCGGGGCCGCGGCCCTGGTGAAAGACCGCGACCTGGTGGCCCTGGCGGCAACCGCCACCCTCCCTTGAGCCAGGGGGCGACAGAAAACCTAGGGTGCGCTCGAGCGCACCATTTGGTATTTGGTGGCACAGGCGTCCCGCCTGTGATGGGGTCGCCCGGCGGCTGGCGGCCACAGGCCGCCCTATTCGTTTACCGTTTTCCGTTTTCCGTTTTCCGTCTCTACTAATGGGGCTTTGACTTTGATTTGGCCTTTTTATCTCGTTCCCAAGCTCCTGCCTGGGAACCCCTTTTTTGCAAAGCTCCGCTTTGCTAAAGGAACATCAAGTTGCAGTTAAACATCAGGCAAAGTCGCCCCAGCAGAGCTTGGAACAAATCTGCGTTCCCAAGCAGGAGCTTGGGAACGAGTGAAAGCATTTACCTATAATCCATCACCCTGCCGCGGCGCCGTTGACCCCGCCGTTCAGCAAGCGCACCACCGCCAGGTCCGGAAAGTAATCGATGATATTGAGGCAGCCGTAGTTCTGCTCCAGCCGGAAGAGGTGGTTCAGGGACAGGCCCATGGCCTCGCAGAGGATGACCCGGTTGATGCCGGCGTGGGCTACGATGAGGAAGGCGGCGTCTCGGTGGCGGCCCAGCAATTCCCGGAGCCGGGGCAGGGCCCGGGCTTCCACGTCCTCCAGGCTTTCGCCCCCGGGGATGCGGAAACTGGGGAGGTCCCGGAGGCGAGCCTCCAGTTGACTGGGGTACTGCTCCAGGATCTCTCCGAAGGTCAGGCCCTCCCAGGCCCCAAAATTAACCTCCCGGAACTCCGGGACTACCTGGGGGGTCAGTCCCCGGCCCCGGCTGATGATCCCGGCGCCGTTTAAGGACCGGGTGAGGTCCGAGGCGTAGATTCCCTGCAGGGGCGCCCCCCGGAGCTGCGCCGCCAGTTCCTGCAATTGCCTTTCGCCCTGGGGCGAGAGGCTGATGTCGTTGTGCCCGTGGTAGCGATGGGTGTGGCCCTCGGCCACCTGGCCGTGGCGCACCAGGTAGAGGCGGGTGGGGGTCAGGGAACCTTGGGCGCTCATGGCTTGGAGACGCATTATATGTACCCTTTTCTACCGCAGATGCACGCAGATGAATACAGATAAAATCGGCATTTTCTCACCTCGTTCTCAAGTTGTACTTGGGAACGAAAATTGTTGTCAAGCTTAGCCTGGCGGTTAGAGGGCCGTTCCCAAGCTCAGTTTGGGAACGAGAGGAAATGCCAAATTAATACATCTTGCCGAATAACCTTGCAACTGAAACAGGGGGCATTCTCTGGCTTCAAGCTCCTGCCCTGAAAGAATACTTAAAAACTCCCTCTCCCCCAACGGGGGAGAGGGTTGGGGTGAGGGGGGCAGCTTAATCAGGTTGTTGAACCATAAAAACCTGATTCCACCCCCACCCTAACCCTCCCCCCTCTCAGGGGGAGGGAATATTAACAAGCCGTGGCGCACCAGGTAGAGGCGGGTGGGGGTCAGGGAACCTTGGGCGCGTTAAGCTTGGAGGCGCATAGTAGCCCATATTTTAACCGCAGATGAATACCGATGAACAGAGATAAAATCCGCGTTTATCGGCGTTCATCTGCGGTTAAAAATCCCTGATCTGGTTCCCAAGCAGGAGCTTGGGAGAGAAAAAAGGCGGGATGCGCTACGCTTTCCCGCCCTACAGGCTCAGAATGACATTTAGCTCAAATTAGGGTTTTGAAATAGGCCGCTACTCTTCCAGGATGACGTTGTTGGGGACCACCACGATGCCGTTTTCGGTGACGTGGAAGCGCCGGGCGTCTTGTTTGAGGTCCTTGCCGATGGCAAAGCCGGGAGGCACCTTCACCCCATCCTCGATGATGGCCTGGTTCACCGTGGCCCCGGCGCCGATTTCCACCCCGTCCCAGAGGATGGCCCCCTGAATGGTGGCCCCACGCCCCACCCGGACCCCTGGAGAGAGCACCGCCTGGTTCACCGTGCCCTCGATGGTGCAGCCCGCGGCAATCAGGGAATCGCCCACGGCCAGACAGGCGCCGGGGGAGAGGTACCTGCTGGGGGGATAAAGCTGCGGCCGGCAGCGAATGGGCCAGGCCGCCTCGAACAGATCAAAGGTGGGCTCTTTGCCCAGCAGGTCGGCATGGGCGCTATAGTAGGCGTCCAGCAAGCCGATGTCCCGCCAGTAGCGGGGCTGGCCGCCGGCGTCCCGGAAGTTGTAGGCGAAGACCTTTTTGCGTCCCACCAGCTGGGGGATGATGTCCCCCCCGAAATCGTGTTTGCTGCTTTTCTTTTTGGCGTCCTTGATGACCTCCTCCACCAGGGTCCGGGCCCGGAAGATATAGACCCCCATGGAGGCCAGGGAGAAGCTGGGGGCCCCGGGCAATCCCGGGGCCCTGGCGGGCTTTTCCAGAAAATTCTCTACTTCGGCCGCGGCGTTCACCTTGAGGATGCCGAAGGAGCTGCCTTCCTGGCGGGGCACCATCACCGCGGCCACCGTCATGTCGGCGTCCCGGGAGAGATGGAAGTCCAGCATCTCCAGGTAGTTCATCTTGTACACATGGTCCCCGGAGAGGATCAGCACCTGTTGGGGGCGTTCCTGCTGCAGCAGGTTAAGGTTCTGGTAAATGGAATCGGCGGTGCCCCGGTACCAGCGGCTCACCATAATCTGCTGGGGCGGCAGCGAGTAGATGAACTCCCCCAGGTCCGGGTGCATGATATCCCAGGCGGCCCGCAGGTGCTGGTCCAGGGAGAAGCTGCCGTACTGGGTGAAGACGTAGATGCGGCGAATGCCGCAGTTGAGGCAATTGGACAGGGTGAAATCGATGACCCGGTAGAGGCTGCCGAAGGTGATGGCCGGCTTGGCCTTGTCCCTGGTCAGGGGAAAGAGGCGCTCGCCCTTGCCGCCGGCCATGATGATGGTGGTGAGCTCTTTCAGGCCGTCCATTATTTGGCGATCAAGCCTTTGACCTTGGTCTTGAGTTCGGTGAGGTCCGAAGATTTTACCACATAGGCGTCGGCGGCCCAACTCATGAAACTTTCCTGGTATTGGGTGTAGGCGCTGTTCAGGATCACCGGCAGGCCCTCTTTCAGACCGAGGATGCGCGGCAGCGCCTCCAGGCCGTCCATGCCGGGCATGCGGATGTCCAGGATCACCAGGTCCAGGGCCTCTTCCTCCACCTTCTTCAAGGCATCCCGGGCATTGCCGGCGAGGATCACCCGATATCCTTCGTCGCTTAACTCCTCCTGCAACAGGGTGCGGATGGCTTCGTCATCATCCACCACCAGGATGGTTTTCATCAGGGATTCCCCAGGACGGTCGTTCTGTTCACCCTGAGCGCCGCCAGGCGGCTTGTCCAGGTATAATGAATTAAAATTACCAGTGCTACGCTTCACTCGGAATGGGCCTGCAAATGAACTACGGAACGAGCTTGAAGCCCATGGTTGCTGGATATTTTAATAATATGCCCTCCGGTGGCCTGGGGCAACCTCCATCGCAAAAAAAATCCACGATTAGGGGTATCCGGTATCAAGGAATGACGCCGCCCGGCGGCGGCTGCCACTTATCCCCCAGGAACAGGGGCAATTCGGCGGCGCAGATGGGACCCGGGCGGATGGTCCAGCCGGTGTAAGCGGCCAGTTCCTCCTTGAGGGGCGCCAGCACCCCGGGGATGATGAGCTGGCGCTGGCGCAGCCGTTGGGCCAACCGGTGAGCCTCCAGGGCCTGGTCCAGGCGCTGCGGGGTGAAGCTGCGGTAGATCATGGCCATGTCCGCAGTATCTCCCCGGGTGTCCACCAGGAGCAGGTAGAAGGGGCTGATGGTCAGGGCCAGGAGACCGCTGAGCACCGTCAGGGTGAATTCACTGTTGCCGCTGACCAGCAGCGGCGCCTCGGGGCCCGGCTGGTTGAGCTCGAAGAGGTCTGGCGGCACCGGCCGCGGCAACTCCAGAGACGGCACCGGCGGCAGGACCTCCTGGGCCCGCAGGGCCAGGGACAGGGCATAGCGCTTCCCGGGGGAAAGGTTGGGGCAGTCCTCCGGACGGATGAGGCCCTCCTTGAGCCTGGCGGCCAGCATGGCGCAGTCGGACGCCCCGGCGCCCCGGCATTCCTCCGGGGTCAGGTACGGGCGGATGTCGATCTTGTCCAAGTAAAGATTGGCATAAAGCATAGAGGCACCAGGGAAACCGATGAGACCACCCTAACAGGAATGGCCTCCCGGGTCAATGCCCCCGGGCCCGACTCGTTTAGCCATCCCGCTTCCTGAAGATGAGGTCAGCGGTCCCCTGGGGGAGGCGCCGGTGCTCATCAGCCTGGTGAACGTGGCCCTGCGAATCTGCGAATCAAAGAAAAGTATTCCGGGGCCAGGAGCTGACTCCGGCGCCGACGGACCGGTAATCCGCAAGCTGGGGCGAGCACCACCCCCGCCAGGCCAGGCCCCGCAAAATCTCTTGCTTTTTTAAGCCAGTTACTGTAAAAAATATTTGTTAGGCAAGTATTCCAGACGAGACCTGGTAATAGAGGAGTTCTTCCCAAGAGTAACCGGCTGATTTTTAATAAAATATCAGGTAAAGGAGCAGTCCCGGCCCGAGGTCGACGTGGCTTCGGGGGTACGGGTTTGGCCCAAAATTCGGTTTTGCCCGCGCGCCCACCGCCCATCCCGGTTCCCCTTTACCCCAGACCCCGGAGACTCTTGGCCTTAACCCCATGGCAACGAATAACCCACTCACCCAAATTCTGCCGCACCTTACGCAACTGACGCCCTACCAGGCCGGTAAACCCCTGGAAGAACTTGAGCGGGAATTGGGGCTGACCGACGCCATCAAACTGGCCTCCAACGAAAACCCCTTGGGGCCCTCGCCCAAGGCCCTGGCCGCCATCAGCGCCAATCTGCAAAGCATTCACCGCTACCCCGACAGCCACGCCTATTACCTGAAGGAGGATCTAGCCGCCCACCTGGGGATCTCCCCGGGGCAGCTCGTTCTGGGCAACGGCTCCGATGAGATTCTGGACCTGCTGGTCCGGGCCCTGGTGCCCGCTGGCGGTGAAGTCCTCAGCACCACCCACACCTTCCTGATGTACAGTCTGTTAACCGCGGCCGTGGGCGGCCTCTTCCGCCCGGCGCCCCTCAAGAATTTCCGGGTGGACCTGAAGGCGGTGGCCGGGGCCATCACTCCCCAAACCCGGCTTATCCTCCTGAACAATCCCAACAACCCCACCGGCACCACCTTTTTGCGGGAGGAATGGGAGGAGTTTCTGGCCGCCCTGCCGGCCCAGGTTACCGTGGTTCTGGATGAAGCCTACCTCGATTTCGCCGACGACCCCCAGGTGCCCTCCGGCCTGGCCTACCTGGCCGAGGACCGGGCCCTGGTGGGGCTGCGCACCTTCTCCAAGGTTTACGGCCTGGCCGGTCTCAGAATCGGCTACGGCTACGGCCCCAGCAAGTTAATCGATTGCCTGAACCGCCTGCGCATGCCCTTCAACGTCAATCGGCTGGCCCAGGTGGCCGCCCGGGCCGCCCTGACCGACACCGACTTTCTGGCCCGCACCCGGGAACTGGTCCAAACCGGCAAAGCGAAGATTTGCCGGGAACTGGGACGCCTGGGCCTGGAATACATCCCCAGCCAGGCCAACTTCATCCTGATCCGGGTGCCCAAACCGGGGCGGGAAGTCTACCAGGCCATGCTGCGCCAGGGAGTGATTATCCGGGCCATGGACGCTTATGGCCTGCCGGACCACATCCGGGTCAACGTGGGGTTGCCCCAGGAAAACCGGCGCTTCCTCCAGGTACTGCAACAGGCGCTGGAGACCATGGGCTGAGTGGCGAAACGGGCCATCATCACCATCGACGGCCCGGCCGGGGCCGGCAAGAGCACGGTGGGTCGGCGGCTGGCGCGATCCTTAAATTATCTGTACCTGGACAGCGGCTCCCTGTATCGGGCCGTGGCCTGGCAGACCCGGCGCCTGGGTCTGGAGATAAACGACCCCGGAGCCCTGGGCCGCTTGCTGCCTGGTTTTAAGCCGGGGCTCCGGACCGACGCTTCCGGTTTTCACCTGTTCATCGACGGACGGGAGGTCACCGCAGAACTGCGGACCCCCGAAGTGAGCCGGGCAGCCTCTCTGGTGGCCAAACTGCCGGCAGTGCGCCAGTGGGTCAAGGGGCATCTGCGCCAGTTGGCCCGGCACGGCGGGGTGGTGGCCGAGGGCCGGGACCAGGGCACTGTGGTCTTTCCGAAAGCCGGGTTTAAGTTTTATCTGGACGCCACCCTGAGCATCCGAGCCCTCCGCCGGCAACGGGACTGGCAGGGGGACCATGATCCGCCTTCCCTGGAGGAGATCAGGTGCGATCTGGCGGCCAGGGATCGTCAGGACCAGGCCCGGGAGGAGGCGCCCCTGAGGGTGCCGCCCGGCGCCATGGTCATCGACACCACCGACTTGACTGTGGACCGGGTAGTGGAGCTCTGCTTGCAGGAAATCGGCGCCAAAACAGCCGGCGCAGTATAGCGGCGATCCGGGAAACCTTGATGGCTTGCCCTTTCGGAGCAGGGGCGCCAGTGGCACAGGCTTCCAGCCTGTGATTGGATCGCCCGGCTGACCGAAAGCCTAACCGGGAAGTCTTCGGCCGTGAAACCGGCCGGTGGGAAAATAACCGAGTAAACCTGTTTAAGGGGGACAACCTGACATGGATGGTATGGAAAAAACGGAACTGCCCAACCACACCCAGCCGGAGGAAATCGAGACCCGGCCGCAACCCGAGGACGAAGCTGCCACCTCGGCGCCGGCAGCTCCGGTAGAGGCAGCCCCAGTGGCAATTTCCCAGGGGGAGGCCGCGCCCGAGATGTCGGACATGGAAACCATGAGCGAACTCTACGAAGAGAGCCTCAGAAGGGTTCAGGAAGGGGAAGTGGTCAAAGGCCGCATCGTCTCCATCACCAAGGACTTCGTCATGGTGGACATCGGCTACAAATCCGAAGGCCAGATTCCCATCCACGAATTCACCACCCCGGAAGGCGAAATCACCGCCCGGGTCGGGGATGAGGTCGAGGCCTTGATGGAGAGCAGGGAAGATGAAGAAGGCGCGCTCATGCTTTCCAAAAACAAAGCCTCCAAGATCAAGGTGTGGGAAGATGTCAGTTTCGCCTACAACCACGATGGCGAGGTGACAGGCACCGTGGTGGCCAAAGTCAAGGGAGGGCTTTCCGTGGACCTGGGGGGCATCATCGCCTTTCTTCCCGGCTCCCAGGTGGACCTGTCCCCGGTACGCCATACCGACCACCTCATTGGGGAGAAGTTCTCCTTCCGGGTGCTGAAGTTCAACCGCAAACGGCGCAACGTAGTGCTGTCCCGCCGGATCACCCTGGAAAAGGCCAAAAATAAAGCCAAGGCCACCTTGCTGGCCACCCTGGAAGAGGGCAAGGCCCTGGATGGGGTGGTGAAGAACATCACCGACTACGGCATCTTCGTAGACCTGGGGGGCCTGGACGGCCTGTTGCACATCACCGACCTCTCCTACGGCCGGGTGCGCCACCCCGGCGACCTCTTCAAGGTGGGCGATCCCATCACCGTCAAGGTGCTGAGCTTTGACCGGGAAAAGGAACGCATCTCCCTGGGCCTGAAACAATTGGCGCCGGACCCCTGGACCACCGTGGAAGAAAAGTATCCCCTGGGCGCCCGGGTTCATGGCAAGGTGGTAAGCCTTACCGATTACGGCTCCTTCGTGGAGCTGGAACCGGGAGTGGAGGGCCTGATCCACATCACCGAGATGTCCTGGACCCGCAAGATCCGCCATCCTTCCCAGGTGCTCTCCGCCGGCGACATGGTGGAGGCCACCGTCCTGGAATTGGAGCCCCTCCGCAAGCGCATCTCGCTCAGCCTGAAACAGGTAGAACCCAACCCCTGGGAAGTCATCGGCGAGAAATACCCGGTGGGGTCGGTCATCGAAGGCAAGATTAAGAACATCACCGACTTCGGCATCTTCATCGGCATCGACGAAGGCATCGACGGCCTGGTACACATCTCCGACATCTCGTGGACCAAGCGTTTCAAACACCCCTCGGAGATCTACAAGAAGGGCCAGGTGGTACAGGCCAAGGTACTTTACATCGATAAGGAAAATGAGCGCTTTTCCCTGAGTATCAAGGACCTGGCCTCCAATCCCTGGGAAACCATCGATCAGCGCTTTCCGGTGGGTTCCGTCGTGTCCGGGCCCATCACTAACATTACCGACTTCGGTCTCTTCGTGGAAGTGGAAGAGGGCATCGAAGGCCTGATCCACATCTCCGAGTTGGGGCGGGACAAGATAGCCGGCCTCAAGGTGGGGGACGCCATCCGGGCCAAGGTGATCCATAGCTCGGCCACCGAACGACGTATCGGCCTATCGGTCCGCAAGCTGGAAACCGACGAGGAACAGACGCATTACCGGGATTACCTCCATTCCCGCACCGAAGCCACCACCAACATTGGGGACCTGATTCGGGAAACCCTGGAAGAGAAGCAGACCAAAGATAACGGGTAAGAGCCAAGGCGATGAAATCACCATCCCTGTTGAACGGCATCCTGATCGCCGTCCTGGCGGTCCTCTTTCTGGTAGGCGCCACCGTCCTCGTCTCTCAATTTCTGGGGAAAGGCGCCAGGATGACCTGGGGGACCAGCCAGGAGAAGGTGGGCGTGGTGGAAATCAAGGGGATCATCTCCGATTCCCGGACCACCCTTAAACAACTGGACGACTTCAGGGATGACGCGAGCATCAAGGCCATTGTCCTGCGCATCAATTCTCCGGGAGGCGCGGTGGGCCCCTCCCAGGAAATCCTCCGGGAAGTGGAGAAAATCCGCAGTAAGAAAAAGGTGGTGGCTTCTCTGGGAACCCTGGCCGCCTCGGGAGGCTACTATATCGCCTGCGGCGCCGACCTCATCATGGCCAATAAAGGCACCGCCACCGGCAGCATCGGGGTGATCATGGAGTTCACCAACGTCGAGGGCCTCACCAAGAAGATCGGCCTGGATTTCTTCATCCTGAAATCCGGGCGCTACAAGGATGTGGGCTCCCCCTTCCGGCCTATGACCCCGGAAGAAAAAGAATATATGCAGCACCTGCTGGATAACATCTACCAGCAGTTTTTAAGCGACGTGGCCCGCAATCGCAAGATACCCCTGGAAAAGCTGAGGCCCCTGGCGGAAGGCAGAATCTACACCGGGGAGGAGGCCAGGCAGTTGGGCCTGGTGGATGTGTTCGGCAACCTGGAGGACGCCATCGAGAAAGCCGGACGCCTGGGCGGCATCCGGGGCAAGGTGGAAGCGGCCTATCCCCCAAAGGAAAGCACCCTCCTGCGCTACCTGGTGGGCGAAGATACCGAAGAAACCCTGGCCAACCTGACGGCCTTCACTTACCCCCAACCGGCCTTCCTGCCACCGTGGTTTAAGTAACAGTCTCGTAGGGTTAGGCAGGCGCCCGCCATCTGTAAAGATCAGATGACCATCAAGGCCGTCAGCCCCACCCTGCCTCGGTGCTTAAATGCGCCTGTGCCTTACCAGCCCCTTCCTGCCCGGCCATACCTGATATCCACAGAAATTTCGCTGGCGCCCGGGTATGCAAATGAATGGTATATTCCTAAATCCTTGCCAGTCCAAATAGCTCATTCCTCCTCACCCTGACCATCTCCCCGGGTGGGGGGAGAGGAATCGTAGAGTGGGTTATACGCACCTCCTTCTCGAGGGAGCCTTCTCATCGCCGCAGTTTTAGTCGGAGGGGCGAGTTTAAAACCGGCCCCCACCAACCGACAGGGCCCTAATGCTGCCTTCCCCTAATCAACGTCTGCGGCCGCCGCCACCGCCACCGCCGGAGGGCCGGCTGACACCGCCACCGCCGGAGGGCCGGCTGACACCGCCACCGCCGGAGGGCCGGCTGACACCGCCCCCTGATGGCCGGGAGGGTGCAGACGGCCGGTAAGCCGGGGCGCTTTGGGCCCGCTGGAAGTTCTGGGTGCGCGTCTCGCCCCGCTGCCGGGCGGTAAATTCCCGGTTGAGTTGACCGGTATTAAAGCTGGGCTGAGTTGCCGGCCGGGAGGGCGCGGGTTGGGGCCGCCGGGTCATGTCCACCGGCGGGCGGGGGGCGGTCGGCCGCGCTGCCGCAGCGGCAGCGGGCTTGGACCAGCTATTACCCTGGCGCTCCTGCCAGCCCTGGGGCGTCTTGCGGTAGACGTTACCGTTTTGGCCGGCAAAGACGTTGTTTTGACCGGGCCGGGCCGGGCCGGGTTTGACCTGTCCCGTTATGGCCTGGGCTCCGGGGCCGGTTCTGGCCGGCTGCACCTGGGCCGCGGGCCGCGTCGCCGGCCGCCGGGACGCCAGATTGGCCTGATTGCCGGGGCGGTTATAGAGATTGGGCCGGTTCGCCGGACCGGTCACCGGATGGACGATGGGCCGCCCGCCCGGTCGCCGCTCCGGATGCCGGTTGATCACGTTATTATGGATATTATTGATATTGATGTTATGATAGCCGCCGGCGCCCCACCAGCCGCCGCCACCCCAGTAGGGGCCATAGCCACCCCACCAGCGATGCCACCAGTTAGATTCCGCCGCGCCCACCACCACGCCGGCGACGAAGCCCACCAGGCCGGGGACGAACCAGTCGGCCGGGTTGTAATAGGCCGGCTGGTATCCCCAATTGCCGGCGTAAGGGTCGTAGGTGGCGTCGTAGCCGTAAGTGGCCTGAACGGGGATGTAAGTCGTGTCAGTGGCATAGGCCGGGTAGTCATAGCCGGTGCCGTAGACCACAGTGTCGTCCTGGACGTAGGAGCCGGTGTAGCCCGGGGTGTAGCCCACGTCGGCCACGTCGTCGGTGGCATCGTAGACCTTGACGTACTTGCAGTTATAATTGGGGTTGCTGGGTGGGATAGCCTCCACCTGGGCGGGAGGCTGTACCGACACCTGCCAGGGGCCGTTGGGGGAGTCCGCCTCGTACCACACCCCCTGGTCGCAGGCAAAGTATTTCGTGCCTTCCTTGAAGACCGCCTGCCCGGTATTGGTGGCATACTGCAGGTCAGTGCCGGGGATCTCCTGGAATTTGGGATCGCCGTCGTAGGTTACCTTGGTGGTGGCCTTTTTCCGGTCGATGGCCGCGGTCTGGGGAATGGAGTTGTCCAGGACCGCTTCCTGGGCCTGGGTAGTCCCGGCGACGTTCACCAGCACGAAGCCCTTGACAGAGCCTTCGGGAATCCGGGCGAAATCGCCTGGCAGCCGGCTCGGGGCCACATAGGTCCAGGGGCCGTCCTTCAGGGATTTGCTGGCAAACCAGCGGCCGGAAAACAAGGTGTAATAGAACTGGGAGGTGGTATCCAGGAAGACGTTGCTCTCCGTATTGCTGATATAGAGGAGGCTGGTGTCGTCGATGGGGGTATATTCGGGCTCGCCCTCGGTGGCGATGAGCTCCGCCGGCTCCAGGCTGACGATGATCTCGGGCAGCTTACCACCCGCGGCCTCCACCTTCTGAGGGGCCGGCTGCTTCCCTTGGGCCATCTTGGCCTCCAGGGCCTTAAGTCCCTCGGGCAGGGGGCCGGCGTCTTGCCAGGGACCCTTAACCTCGACCGCCTTGAGCCAGGTGTCGCCGCCCTTCAGAAAATAGGTCTTGCCAGCGGGATCATACACCATGAGGAACGGGGTATTGGCAACCCGCATGAGCTTGGAGTCGGGAAGGGGCAGCAGCTTGGGCTCGCCATCCAGGAGCACCAGGACCGCGGGGTGGGTGGCGAAGATGATCTTGGGCGGTTTGGTCTGCAATTGCTTGTCCGCCGCCTTTTCTTTTTCTGCCAGGTCCAGCATGGCCAGCATCCGGTCCAGGGAGATGGTGTGGCTGCGGCCCTCAATTTCTTTGGTCAGGAAATCCTGAAATTGGACGATCTGTTCCGGAGTGGCGTTAGGGAACTTGACGTCGGTGACCTTGGCTTCGTCGATGGTGACCTGGCGGGTGTCCCGGTCGGTCACGGCCCGGGCCGTGAGCCAGACCACTCCGAATACCGGCTGTTTCGAACCCTTTTTCTGCATCGACACTGCGGCCCGGGACGTGATGCGGTCGCCTTTGAAGGTCTCCAATTGGGGCTGGTATAGGAGCACCGTGCCCTTTTCATTCTCGAAGCGCCGGGGCCAGCCCTCGCCTTCGGCCTGGGCCGAACTGCTGAGGGCCAGGACCAAGGCCATGGCAGCCAGAACGATGATCTTTTTAAGAGCGGAAGCATGACGTCGATTTTTCATGGTCGACTCCTAAGTTTATTTGAGAGAAAGATAGTCATTTATCCTAGCTAATTATCAAAATAAGCCATCTTTATTGATAATCAATAGTTAATTATTTTTTTCAAATTTTATTACCTTAAATCTTATTCTTTTAAATCAGGTCCGTCACCTGGCCCGAACCATCGAAACGGCAGGTCCGCGGGGGATGACCGGCGGAAGAAAAGAACTGAAGGTCAAAGGCCGCCGAGAAGCCTTGGTGGTGTATGAGTTCATGGATTTACAGGCGGATTGAAGAACGCACGGGAAAATCCTGATGGAGTGAGTGGCGATGGGACCCCAGACCGGTATGAATTGCAAAATAATGATCTGCCTGGCCATGTTCATGGCGTTTCTGGCAGCACCCGGTTTGGCCCAAACCCCGCCGTAAAATTGGATCAGAAAAAGTTGAATTGGCTATCAGTATCTAAGATAAGAATTCAATAATTCTCTTCCAGCCATAGCCTAATTGCCTATTCAATAGTTGGCGTCTCTATATCGACATATTTATCTCTACTAAGTTACTGAATATACTGAGATGAAATTGATATAATTGGGGATATATAAGAAAGGATGTTCAAAATAACCGTTAGGGGGGGCGGTCCACACCCTTCAGTTAAACTTCATCTCTCCACCCTTGAATGACCACCGCGGTTTTTCCTACCTCGGCCCAATCAAATAGCCGTTCAATATAGGGCATCTCCACGTGAAAGCAACCGTGGGTGGCCCACTCCTCTCTTTCCGCGGGCGGGGGCACTTCCCCTCCATGAATGGCTTTTCTTTCTTTAAGATCGAAAAATATGGAATAAGGCATTGCTGTATCGTATTTTTTTGAATAATAATCTTCAACTTTCAATTTTACCAAATAGATTCCCGGATTGGTGGTCGTTTCATCATCACCGGTGATTACGGGAAATTCGAAAAGTTTTTTGCCGTTTTCCTGGGCCGCCCCCACTTGCTTGTGTTGGTTAATCCAGATTACTTTCTCATAGTACTGGAATACATTCATTGCCGCAGCAAGCGAAACGGCCAGATGAAGCAAAATAGGAATGCTCAGGAGATAAAGATATTTTTTCATCGGTCATTATTAATCAGAGCATTAAATAGATTATATTTTAATCGAGTAGCCGCAAGCTTTAGCATGCGCAGGCTAAAGCCTGCGGCTACGGTTAAATTCCCCATCAGGAACTTGTTTTTTGCTCTGATTAATAACTTTTCAAGATGAGGAATGGCTCACTGGGTCTCGGTTTAAATTTTTCGAGCGAAGAGGCCCACTGGCCCCTTGCCCTCCCGGATGACTTCCGGGGCGTCGTCGATCAAGGAGATGATGCTGGAGGGAGAGGGCAGGATGATGCCCGCGTCGATAACCAGGGCCAGGTGCGGCTTGAACCTGTCCTCGATCTCATAGGGGTCGCTCTCCACCTGGCCGTCAGAGAGGGAGGCGCTGGTGCTGATAATGGGATGCCCGAGAAGGCCAACCAGCTCCAGGGCAATGGGGTGGTCCGGCACCCGAATGCCCACAGTGCGCCGTTTGGTCTGGAGAATCTTGGGCACCTGCCGGGAGGCCTCCAGCACGAAGGTGTAGGGCCCGGGCAGCAGGCGCTTCATCACCTTGTAGGCATAGTTGCCCACCTGGGCGTATTCGCTAATATTCTTCAGATCATGGCAGATGAAACTGAAGGGCTTGCTGGTTGGCCGACGCTTGATTTGGTAAATTTTGGCGATCCCTTTGAGATTGTAGAGGTCGCAGCCAACCGCGTAGGTGGTGTCGGTGGGATAGGCGATGAGGCCGCCTCCCAGGAGGGCCTCCACCGCCTGGCGCAGCAAACGCTCCTGGGGGTTCTGGGGGTTGATCTTGATAATCATTGCCTACCTTTGAGTTTCGAGTGTAGGGGCGACCCGCTGGGTCGCCCAGCTATTATCGATCAGCTAAAACCAGGTTTTGGCTGGAAGCTGACCGCTGAAAGCTATGCGTAAGGCGCACCCTACAGGACGACCCGCTGGGTCGCCCCTACTCCTACGTCTTTTTTTTCGGTTTGCGCTTGGCCTGCTTGCCGCCCTGCTTCTTGCCTTTACCCTCTTTGGCCGCGGCCTGGACCGTCTCCGGAGCCGGGGAGGTAGCCTTGAGCCAGACCCCCTCAACCTGATCCTTGAGCCAGTGGGCGTCCCACCACTCTACGGGGTCCACGAATTCCCCCTGGAGGGCCACGGCAAAGTGGAGGTGGTCGCCCCCGGCCAGACCGGTGGTACCGGTCTTGCCCAGCACCGTCCCTTTCTCCACCTGATCACCCGGCTTTACGGCTATCTGGCTCAGGTGGCCGTACATGGAGAAGACCCCCAGGCCATGGTCGATGATCACCGTCTGGCCGTAGATGCCCAGGGGCTCCGCCAGAACCACCACCCCGCGGTTGGCCGCGGGCACCGGGCTGTTCACCAGGGAGGCCAGGTCCACCCCCAGGTGCACCTGCTGGTCCACGGCCTTGTTCTGATAGACATAGGTGCGCCGGTCCCCGAAACCGGCCTCGGTCTTGCCCAGAAAACGCTGGAAGGGGCCGGACCACAAGGGCTGGGGGCTGCTCCGGGAGCAGACCTGGCGCACCCGTTCATGGTTCTGGCGACGCGTCTCCCGATTGATCTCCAGGAAATTCCCCAGGAGGTCGCCAGGCTTGGACACCGGCAGGCTGGCGGCCATCTTGCCCAGAAAAGCATCCGAGAGCTTGAGCTGGTCGCGGCGCCATTTCCGGGGCTTCACCTTCAGGGGAATCGTCTGCTTCACCTCCTGGCCGCCGGAGCGGGCCACCATCTCCAGCTGCAGGGTGGCGGGGCCCTCCTGGGGAACCGGGAACAGCACCACGTAATCCCCGGGGGCCCCCTTGGGATTGGCAAAGCCCCAGTATAACACGCCCCCCACCAGCACCCCGGACTCCTGGACCGGCTTGTTGAGGCGGTAGGCCATGGCCCCGGTGCCCCCGGCGTACAGCAGGTGGCTCACCGACTGCATGGAGACGGTGGCCGGGGCCAGGTCGATGGCCACCTCCCGGCTCAAGACCGCCAGGCGGCCCCGGAACATCTCCCGCCAGGAGCGATCCCGCACCGAGGCGGTGAGGGTGGCCTTCCCGTCCTTGAAACCCATGGCCTTGGGCTCCAGAGTGAAGGGGATCTCCACCTTCTCCCCCGGCTCGCCGCCGGGAGGGAATTGGCGCTCCAGCACCACCTGCTCCCGGCCGGCCTGGGTGAGGCTGACCCTGACTTCCCGCAAGCCGCTGCCTTCATCCCCGGCCTCCAGGGTGAGGGCGGTCTTAGGGCCCACCACCTCCACCGGGGTCTTGAGGCGCACCCAGGGGGCGCCGAAGGCCAGATGCAGGTACAGCAGCCATCCCAGGGCGCCCAACAGCAGCAATCCCAGGATGCCCCAGAGGGATAGGCTCAGCTTTTTGCCGAAACGTGGGGTCGCAATCGGGCTCATGCCGTTAATAGTATCAGGGAACCACCCGCCAGGCAAGGCGGGAACGGGACCACTCCCCTCCTTCTTGCCATTAGACCCGGTGCGGATTATTCTATTATCAGGCCACTCGGCCGTGACGAAAGATGGACGTGCTTTTCACCTCAGGTTATCCGCCTGGTTGTGAAGCGCGCCTTAGGGCAGGAGATCATACCCGTGCCAGCGAAGACCGAGGAAATCACCCTGACCCTGGGAGGGCTGCACTGCGCCGCCTGCGTGGCCCGGGTGGAACGGGCCTTGACCGCGGCTCCCGGGGTGGAGCTGGCCACGGTCAATCTGGCCACCCGCCAGGCCAGGGTGCGTTATCAGCCTCAGGTCACCGACCTGGAGACCCTCACCGCGGTGGTCCGGGAGGCCGGCTATGAAGTGGAAGGCACGTCCCGGGAACCACACCCGCCCCGCTCTCCGGAAACCGAGGTCCTGGCCTTTCGTAACCGCTTCCTGGTGGCCCTGGTCCTGAGCCTACCAGTATGGGCCTTCATGATCCCCCCGGTGGCGCACGCCGCCGGTCTCGGGCACCGGGCCCTCCACTTCCTCCTGCTGGCCCTCTCCACCCCGGTGATGTTCTATTCCGGGGCTCCGTTCTTTGCCGGGGCCGCCAGCGCCGCCCGGCACCGGACCGCCAACATGGATACCCTGGTGGCCCTGGGCACCTCCGCCGCCTATCTCTATTCCGCCTGGGTCACCTTCTTTCCCGGGAGCGTCGCCGTCGCGGCCCGGGAGGCGGTTTACTATGATACCGCCCTGATGATCATCACCTTCATCCTGCTGGGGCGCTGGCTGGAGGCCCGCACCCGGGGACGGGCCTCGGAGGCCATCCGCCGCCTCTTCGCCCTGGCCCCGCCCCACGCCCGGGTGCGCCGGGACGGCGTCGAGCAGGAAGTGCCCCTGGAGCAGGTCGTGGTGGGTGATCTGGTGCTGGTGCGCCCCGGAGAGAAGATTCCGGTGGATGGAGTGGTGGTCGAAGGGAGTTCCGCGGTCGATGAATCAATGCTCACCGGGGAGAGCCTGCCGGTGGCCAAAGAGCCGGGGGCCGAGGTTTGGGGCGCCACCTTGAACCAGCGGGGCTTCCTGGTCTTTGAGGCTAGCCGGGTAGGTGAGCAAATGGTGCTCTCCCAGATCATCCGCCTGGTGGAAGAGGCCCAGACCAGCAAGGCCCCCATCGAGCGCCTGGTGGATAAGGTGGCCTCCATCTTCGTGCCGGTGGTCATGGGGTTGGCGGCCCTCACCTTCCTGGCCTGGCTCCAGTTCGGCCCGCCGCCGGCCATCACCCGGGCCCTGACCAGCATGGTGGCGGTCCTCATCATTGCCTGCCCCTGCGCCATGGGGCTGGCCACCCCCACCGCGGTCATGGTGGGCGCCGGCCGGGGCGCCGAGCTGGGCATCCTGATGCGGGGCGGCGAGCCCCTGGAGCGGGCCTATCGCCTTACCACCGTGGTCTTCGACAAGACCGGCACCCTCACCCGTGGCGCCCTCCAGGTTACCGACATCCTCGCCTGGGAGAACTGGAGCGCCCACCGGGTCTTGGCCCTGGCCGCGGCCCTGGAGGCCAGGTCGGAGCACCCCCTGGCCGAGGCGGTGACCCACGCGGCCGCCTTGAAAAACCTGGAGCTGCCCCCGCTGGCGGAATTTCAGGCGCTGCCGGGCCTGGGGGTGGAGGCCGGGGTCGAGGGCCAGGAGGTGCTCCTGGGCTCTCTCGCCTTCCTGGCGCAAAAGCAGATCATCATCGACACCCTTAGCGCCCAGCAAGAGGAGTACGCCAGGGAAGGCAAAACCGCCATCTTTCTGGCGGTGGCCGGGAAACCGGTGGGCCTCATCGCCGCGGCGGACACCCTGAAGCCCGGGGCGGCCCAAACCGTGCGGGCCTTGCAGGAGATGGGCCTGAAGATCGTGCTCCTGAGCGGCGATAACCGCCTCACCGTGGCCGCGGTGGCCCGGAGCGTGGGCATCGCAGAGGTGCTGGCCGAGGTGCTGCCCGGCGACAAGGCCCGGAAGGTGGCGGAATTGCAGAAGGGGGGCGAAGTGGTGGCCATGGTGGGCGACGGCATCAACGACGCCCCGGCCCTGGCCCAGGCCGACGTAGGCATCGCCCTGGGCACCGGCGCCGACGTGGCCGCAGAGGCCGCCGACCTCACCCTGATCCGGGACGACCTGGCCCTCATCCCCCGGGCCATCCTTCTGTCCCGCCAGATGATGCGGATCATCCGCCAGAACCTCTTCTGGGCCTTCTGCTATAACGTGGTGGCCCTGCCGGTGGCCGCCGGAGTCTTCTATCCCCTCTGGGGCTGGACCCTGAACCCGGCCCTGGCCGCCGCCGCCATGGCCATGAGCTCGGTGTCCGTGGTCAGCAACTCCTTGCGCCTGCGGCGCTTTCGGGCGTAAGACTATGTGGGGGAGGGCCAGGGGCCGACGGCCCCTGCCCTCCCCCACCCCCCCTCCCAACCCCTTATATAAAATAGAAGGGGCGACCCAACGGGTCGCCCCTACTTATGCTGGTTGGGGGATGGGGTTTGGGGAAGGGGGGAGGGACGGAGTCCCTCGCCCCCTTCCCCAACTCATTTATACCAACTGCCGATACAGCTCCAGGTAGGCCCGGGCGCTCTTGGTCCAGGAGAAGTCCTGGGCCATGGCGTTCTGCATGAGGCGCCGCCACAGTTTCTGATCCTTGTAGGCCTCCAGGGCGGTGTGGATGGCCTTCAGGAAGGCCTCGGGGTCATAGTCGTCGAAGACGAAGCCGGTCCCCGGTTCGATGGGTCTGCCCACCGGGGTGACGGTGTCCGCCAGGCCGCCGGTGGCCCGGACCACGGGAATGGTGCCGTATTTCATGGAATAGATCTGGTTGAGGCCGCAGGGCTCGTAGCGCGACGGCATGAGAAACATGTCGGCCCCGGCCTCTATGAGGTGGGCCAGCTTGTTATCGAAGGCCACCAGCACCCCCAATTTCCCAGGATACTTGGGGGCCTCCGCCGCCAGCCAGCGGTGGTAACGCTCTTCGCCGGTGCCCAGGATGACCACCATCAATTCCTGGGTCATGAGCTGGGGCAGCACCTGGGCCAACAGGTCGAAGCCCTTCTGGTCCGCCAGGCGGGAGATCATGGCCAGGATGGGGGCCCTGGCCAGCTTCTTGGAGAGTCCGAAGGCTTCCATCAGGGCCGCCTTGTTGGCGGCCTTGCCCTTGAGGTCGTCCCGGCTGTAATTGGCCGGCAGCAGCGGGTCGGTATCCGGGCTCCATTCCCGGTAATCCACCCCGTTCAGGATGCCGTGCAGGGCCGCGGCGCGTTGGCGCAGCACCCCTTCCAGGCCATAGCCGAACTCCGGGGTCTGGATCTCCTCACTGTAGCGGGGGCTGACGGTGGTGATGGCGTCCGCAAAGACGATGCCGCCCTTGAGGAGGTTGATCTGGCCGTAGTATTCCAGGCCGTTGATCCCGAACAGGGACCAATCCAGGCCCAGCCGGGGAAACCTACCCTTGGCAAACAGACCCTGGTAGGCCAGGTTGTGAATGGTCAGCAGGGACCTGGTCCCGGATAGCACCTCCTCTTTCCCGCCCCAGAGATTTTTCAGATAGACCGGAACCAGGCTGCTTTGCCAGTCGTGGCAGTGGATCAGGTCCGGCTTGAACTCCATGGTCCGGCAGGTGGGCAGCACCGCGGCGCAGAAGAAGGCGAAGCGTTCCAGGTTGTCGAAATAATCGCCCCTGGCGGTGCCGTAAAGCTGGCTGCGCTCGTAGAACTCGTCCCGGGCCACGAACCAGAAGGGATAATCCGGGGAGCTGGGGGCCATCAGGTCGAAGCTCAGGTTGAGGGGCTCCGGCAGGGGCGCCTCCAGGTCCTCGGCCACCGCCACGGTGGGGATCTTGCCCTGTTTCACCGCGCCGTAATAGGGCAGCAGGACCTTGACCTCTACCCCCAACTTCTGGAGGGCATAAGGCAGAGTGCCCACCACATCCGCCAACCCCCCGGTCTTGGCGAAGGGTATCCCTTCGGGGGCCACGAACAGCACCCTCAACTTCTCAGCCATAGCCACTCCTCCAGTCTACTGTTTTCTGTTTATCTGTTTTCTGTTTATTGTTTTCTGTTTTCTGTAAAAAACATATCCCGCTGACAGCTTGAGACTGTCGTGTTATTGAGCCTTAACACGGAAAACAGAAAACCGAAAACAATAAACAGTCAGTACTTGTAGATCAGATCGATATTCGAGGCGACGAAGCCTTTCTCCCCTTCGTTGAGGGTAAATTCAAAGATGAAGTCCCGGCTGGGCAGGTAATCAGGATGAATTCCCGGGGGCAGGTCCTTTTCCATGAAGAACACCGAGGCATAGGGCGATTCTTCCAATCGGGTGTCGGTCACCCAGACCTTGCCGAAGCTCTGCATAAACCGGAAAAACCCATAGGACCGGTCCAGGAAGTACTTGGTGCAGACCCCTCGTACCCGGCTGCCCACCTCGCCCCAGGGGGGCGCCCCGGCATAGGGCGGCGAAGTGGGCAGCAGGCCCGGGACCAGGTATCCCGGGACAAACAGGTCCACCTCCCGGCGCAGCCGCCCGGAGACGTTGGCAAAGGCAATCAGTTCCACCCGGCAGCCTTTGTTTTGCACCATGGTCACTACGCTGCAGAAATCGCCGTCACCGGTGAACAGGTAGAGCAGGTCCAGGCCCTCCGATTGCGAAACGATATCCAGGGCCATCTCCATATCCAGGTTGGCCTTACCGTAGGTGCGCCCGGAGTCGTCTGTGTACCAGCGGATGGGCTTCTCCACCGCTTTAAAGCCCAGGTCCCGCAGGGTGAGGATGAAATTCAGGGTATTTTTATAATTGGGATCGGAGATGGCCCGCTCTTCGTCGATGGCCACGTAGGCGTTGAGGCGCATCACTTCGTCGCCATCCCGGCCGACGAAACGGCGGATGACTTCGTAGCGCATACCATAGCCGCCGCTGCGCATGATATTCATGGAATCCACATAGACGCCGATTCTTCTGGTCATTTAATCAGGCTCCTTTTGCTACTTCACTAAAATTTGGGAAATACCTCTGCTGCACATCGGCAGGTACTCTGGTAAGCACAGTCCCTTCTCGCCAGGCTAACTAAGTACTTGATTTCTTAAATATGGTAACGTTTCTTGTCGACCCCCCCTCACCCCAGCCCTCTCCCCCCGCCGGGGGTGTTTGGACCGGGGAGAGGGAGCATTACAAGCGTTGGCTCTTTATCCCCTCTCCCCCAAAGGGGGAGAGGGTTAGGGTGAGGGGGAATTAATCACTTGCTCCCGCTGTTAATAAATAAGTTACCGGATCTATGAATCTCGGGTACTAAGATAACCGACGCGGTGCTGGCGCGTGACCCCGAGGTCAGCGGTCCTGGCCGGTGATTTTAACCCATCAAATTTTAGAGGAAAAACCACCGGGTCGCAAGTCGCCTTGACGAAAAGGGCGATTTCACCTGGCGCCAGTGCCGGGCCGCCCGCGTCCGCTGCAGAAAGGTTTTTGGCAGGCGGGCATCCTCGCCCGCGGCGCAGGGTGGGCGGGCGCCACCGCAGGCACAGGCGTGGGCCGGTTCTCTCAGATTTATGAATTTTCCGGAGCAGTCATTCATGGGGCTGCGGCCCAACTGTAATTTATGAAAAGTTCCATGTAGTTATGGTGCGCAGTGCGCACCCTACAAGAACTTTCCGGGGCGGGATCTGCGGTTATGGTAAAATGAGGGCCGGAAGGAGGAAGGATGCGGGAGGTCTGGCGCATGTGGAATTATGCCACCATGTTGGTGCTGACGGTGCTCACCGCCAGTCTCTTCGCCGCCATCCTCATCCCCTTCAAGGGGATTCCCTTGATCCCGGGGCTCACCGAGCTACGGCCGGCCAACGTCATTCCGGTGGTCTTCGGTCTGCTGTTCGGTCCCGCCGGGGCCTGGGGGGCAGCCTTCGGCAACCTCATCGGGGACTTCTTCGGCACCCTGGGCATCGGCAGTCTCTTCGGCTTCTGGGGGAATTTTCTGGCCGCCTACCTGCCTTACAAGATGTGGCAAGACCGGCCCCTGAGCCAGCTCTCCCAGCATCTGCCCCGGTTTTTCGGGGCGGTCCTGCTGGGAGCCTTGTCCTGCGCCCTGGTGGTGGGCTTCGGGCTGGAAACCTTCAAGCTTCTGCCTTTCTCCGTCATCGCGATGGCGGTCCTGGTCAACAACGGCCTGGTCTCTCTGGTCCTGGGGCCCCTGCTCCTGAGGCTGCTGGCGCCCCGGGTGAGCCGCTGGGACCTGGCCTGGCGGGATCAGATGGACCCGGAGGATTGCCCCGTCGGGGTGGCGCCGCGGCTGGGCCTGATCCTGGCCTGGCTAGGCGCCGGCGGCGGCTTTCTCACCGGCCTGGCCCTGGGGCTGGGTCTGGTGAGCCTGCCCGGCAAACCTCCCCTGGAGCTGGCGCTGGTTCCATTTGTGGCGCTGCTCTCGGTTGGATGTTTGCTGCTCTGATTTTTTTATAGCATTTTCCCTGACCATGGAGACGGTTCTGCAAGGAGTCGATCCCATCATCAAGATCACCGGCCTCCATTTCCGCTATAAAAAAGCGGTGGCCCAGGTATTCGCCGGCCTCGACCTGAAGGTGCTGGCCGGGGAGCGCTTAGCGATCCTGGGGCCCAGTGGGGCGGGCAAATCCACCCTGGCCCTCTGTCTTCAGGGCCTCATCCCCCGGCTTATCAAGGGCGAGCTGCGTGGCCGGGTGGAGGTGGCTGGCGCCGACCCCCAGACCTCCCGGCCCCGGGAGCTGGCCGCCCGGGTGGGCTTGCTGTTCCAGGATTTCGAGGCCCAGCTCGTCTGCACCCGGGTGGACCAGGAGGTGGCCTTTGGCCCTGAAAACCTGGGCCTACCCCGGAAGGAACTGCAGCGCCGGGTGAGCCATTGCCTCGGGTTGCTGGGACTGGCGGGCCTGGAGGCCCTGGACCCGGCCACCCTCTCCGGCGGCCAGCGGCAGCTCCTGGCCCTGGCCGCGGTCCTGGCCCTGGAGCCCCGGCTCCTGGTTCTGGATGAGCCCACCTCCGACCTGGACCCCCTGTGGGTGGAAGAACTGCTCCAGATCCTGGAGCGGCTGGCCCGGGAGCAAAACCTGACCCTGATGCTGCTGGGCCAGGACCTACGCCTGGCTCGCTGCGCCTCCCGCCTGCTCTTGCTGCAGCAGGGCGAGGTGCTGGCCGACGGTCCCCCGGAGCAGGTGCTCCGCCAGGTGGAAATCTTCCGCCGCCTGGGGCTGCAGGTACCGGAATTGCCGGGCCTCTTTTATGGTCTGGGGCAGGCTCCTTTACCTCTCACCCTGGAGGAGGCGGAAGCCCAGGCCCGGAGCCTGGGATGGGTCGGCGGTGGCGCCCCTATGGCGGCCGCTGCCGGTCCGCCGCTGGCCCCCAGCGGGGAGGCGGGCGACGGCGGCGCCCCTCCGGAGATCCTGGCCTTACGCCGGGTCAACTTTGCCTATCCCGGCGCGGCCCCGGTCCTTACCGACTTTTCTCTCTCCTTCCGGGAGGGCGAATTCACTGCGATCCTGGGACCCAACGGCAGCGGCAAGACCACCCTGCTGAAGCTGCTCCGGGGCCTGCTGCGGCCCCAGTCCGGAGAAGTCTGGCGAGCCGAGGGGGGAGGTACTGAGGCCGGCTTCGTCTTTCAGAATCCCGACTACCAGATTTTCTCGGAGGAGGTCTGGGAGGAGGTGGCCCTGGGACCGCGGCAGTTGGGCCTCGGCCCACGGGAGGTGCAAAGCCGGGTGGAAGAGGCCCTGGCCCGGGTTAACCTGCTGGAGCATGCCCGGGACGATCCCTTCTCCCTCAGCAAGGGTCAGCGCCAGTGCCTGGCGGTGGCGGGGGTACTGGCCCTGGCTCCCCGGCTAATCATCCTGGATGAGCCCACCACCGGCCTGGACTACCAGGAGCAGCGAGGCCTCCTGGACCTGGTGGGGAACCTGCACGCCCAGGGCCGCACCATCATCATGGTGACCCACTCCATGTGGGCCGCAGCCAGCTATGCCCGCCGGCTGGTGGTGCTTAAGGACGGGCAGGTGATCTTGGACGGCCCCACCCGGGAAGTCCTGGCCCAGGAAGAGATGCTGTTCAGGGCCCGGCTGCGGCCGCCGGAGGTGGTGCGACTCAGCCACCGCCTGGGCTTCTTGGCCCTGAGCAACGAGGAGTTCCGGGGGCTGGTAGGGGCGACCCGGCAGAGCGCTCCTACTTGAAATAGAGAAACTTCGCACCAAACTAAGCCTGCGCAGGCTTGCAACTTCGGTCAGGCCTCCTTAATATTTAGACTGCAAGGGTGACCCAATCACAGGCTGGAAGCCTGTGCCACTGTCGCCCCGATATCTGGCCCTGCAAAGGACGGATTATGTTCAACCACCGCGTGGATTCGCACCTGTTCGTGATCTTCGGCGCCACCAGCGATCTGATGCGCCGCAAGCTGCTGCCGGCCCTCTATCATTTCAGCGAGCATTACGGCTTGGAAAAACGACTCCTGCTGGTGGGGCTCTCCCGCCGGGACCTGGATGATCAGGCCTTTCGGGCCCTGGCCCGGGAGGCCCTGGCCGAGGCCGGACTTCCCCAGACGGGCCATGCCGACGCCTGGTGCGATCAGTGCCTCTTTTTCCAGTCCCTGGGAGGGGAAACCCGCGAAGATTACCGGGCCCTGGCGGACCGGCTTAAGGCCCTGGAAAAGGCCCACCGGTTTCCGGGGAATCGCGTCTTTTATCTGGCCCTGCCCCCAGAGGCCTTTGAACCGGCGATTACCAGCCTGGGCCAGGCCAAATTGAACCGCAGCCCCGGCTGGACCCGGCTGGTGGTGGAGAAGCCCTTCGGCCGGGACCCGGAGTCGGCCCTAAGTCTCAATCAATTGCTGCACCGCTATTTCGACGAATCCCAGATCTATCGCATCGACCATTACCTGGGTAAGGAGACGGTGCAAAACCTCCTGATCTTCCGCTTCGCCAACAACATCTTTGAGCCCCTCTGGCACCGGAACCTGGTGCAAAGCGTCCAGATCACCGTGGCGGAAGCCAGCGGGGTGGGCCATCGGGGCGCCTATTACGAGCAAACCGGGGCCTTGCGGGACATGGTGCAGAACCACCTCACCCAGCTCCTCACCCTTATCACCATGGAGGTCCCGGTGACCTTCGAGCCGGAGGCCATCCGCGCCGAAAAAGTCAAGGTCCTCCGGGCCGTCACCCCGGTGCGCCCCGAGGACGTGGTTTACGGCCAGTATACCCGGGGAACGGTGGATGGCCAGATGATGCCCGGGTATCGGGAATTGCCGGGAGTTTCTCCCGATTCCGCCACCGCAACCTTTGTCGCCTTGAAGCTGGCCATCGAGAATTGGCGCTGGAACGGGGTGCCCTTCTACCTGGTCACCGGCAAGGGGCTGCCCTCCCAGTTCACCCAGATCGCCGTCACCTTCCGCTGCCCGCCGGTGTTGCTCTTCCAGCCCCTCAAGGCTTCCTGCAACCCCAATGTCCTGGTGCTCACCCTGCAGCCGGATGAGGGCTTTGACCTTCATTTTCAGGTCAAGGCGCCGGGGGAGCCCCTGGAACTGAGAACACAGCGGCTAAGTTACCGCTACGGCGAAGCCTTCGGGCCCCTGCCGGAGGCCTATGAGACCTTGCTCGCGGACGTCATGGCCGGAGACCCGACCCTCTTCGTCCGGGCCGATGAGGCCGAGGCGGCCTGGCGCATCTATGCCCCGCTCTTGGGGGAGCCCCACCTGCCGCCGCTCCTCTACCCCGCGGGCACTTTCGGGCCGCCGGCTGCGGCCCGCTTCATGGAATGGCCCGACCCGGCTTTGCTTTCAGCGATCAGCTAAAAGCTAAACCTGGTTGCTGGTGTGCGAGACGTATCCTCTTGGTTTTTACCTTTGCTGACAGCTGATAGCTGACAACTCCTGGGAGACCCAGCGGGTCGCCCCAGGAATTTCGCAAAAACTTGTGGTTTACCGGAGGAACAGGCCCGCTTGCCGGTTCTTTTACAAAAAAATCTCCGCCGGGCGCCCCCTAGGGGCGGGTTTAATCCCGGACCCTCGTTCTCCTACGCCAGGGCGATCCGCCGGGGCGCGCCCTCAGGAGTCCAACTTCATGCCGGAAAGCCCTGACGAAAAAGGCGAAAAACTCAAATCCGGGGGCCGGGCCATCTTTCGCTGGTACCTGAGCAAATTCCCCCTGCGGGATGGCAAGGTTTTTTTGTATGAGCATCTCCACCAATACCTGATGCCGTCTGAGCGCCTGGTCACCGCCACCCTGGATCCAGGGTTTCGCATTTTTCGTATGAGGCTGGACCTTGGGGACCCCGAACAGCGGAAGGTCTATTTCTTCGGCCATTACCACGAACGCTACGAAGCTGCCCTGGTGGCCCGAGTCCTGGACCCGGGAGAGGTCTTCTGGGATGTGGGGGCCAACATTGGCTATTTTTCCCTGGTGGCGGCCGCCGCGGTGGGGGAGCGCGGGGAGGTGGCGGCCTTCGAGCCGGGGGCCGCGGCCCTGGCCCGTCTTCAGGAAAACGTCTCTCTGAACTCTTACAAAAAAGACAAAAACATCAGGATATTCAACCTGGCGGCGGCTGACGCCGACGGCGAGGCCGTGCTCTACCGCCGCGAGGGTATCGCCGACAGCAGCGCCAGCCTTTATATGGGCGCCGCCGGGGCCGCGGGGGGCGAGACTTGCACCACCGTCGCCCTGGACCGCTTTCTAAAGAAGGAGGGTTTGCGGCCGCCGGACCTCATCAAGCTGGACGTGGAAGGGGCTGAACTGGCGGCCTTGCAGGGCGCCGCCGCCATCCTCGCCGACTTCCGGCCCCTGTTGCTGGTGGAAATGGAAGAGAAGAACCTGCAGGCCGCCGGCGCTTCCAAGGCGGCCATCCAGACCTTCCTCAGGGATTACGGCTACCGGGCCGCCCACCTGAGAAAGGGTCGCTGGCGACTCCTGGACGACGTCCACAACACCCGGGGCCGCAATCTCTTCTGGTTCAACCCCGATATTCCCCAACACCGGGAAAAGGCCGGGCTGGTGGGGATAACTCTTTGCTCCAATTTGTAGCGGAAGGGCAACTCCGTCAATTCTTCGTGCCTTGCATCCTCTTATTTGCCAGGTACTCCCTTATTTCCTCAAAGAGCCTCAATTGCTCTGGCTCCTTATCTTTATATAAAACTTCCCCCATTGTAGAGATTACTTGACATACATATGCATCAATATTCTTTTCCAGATCCTTAAGGAACTTCTCCTCTAATTCTAAGTTTCTAATGCTATGCGCTTCGCACAAGAAGCGCCCCATCAAGATGACCTTCGCATCTCCGAGCGAAACCTGTATTCCAACCTTTCTAAGCGAGGATATTTGCGCCTTGGCCAAATCAATAGCGGATATAAGGGCGTCATCACCTGACTGGCCAATAATATCCCATTGGTCCTTGCGACATACCAATATGAGGTCTAAATGTATTGGAGACGATGTCTGCTGTAATGGCATAGAAACAGACATTTCAGCCTTTACTGGATATGCTTGGATGCAAACAAAACCTGCGTGCCTAATGGCTCGATGAACTGAGGTCCATCCTTCATGGCGCGAGTGATGGTAGGTAAATACAAATAAACCATTATCGCGGAGAACCCGATTGCATTCAGCGAATACGGATGTCAATTTCCTCGTGAATAAATCAGAATCCGTGTCCTGCACTTCACCGGGGTATCTCGTAGTAACATTTGTCGATATATCGAGAATTTGATTCAGCCAATAGTAAAAAAAATCTGCAAGCTGAGAATAGTGAACGTTGTCGAAGAAAGGCGGATCTGTAACGATCAAACTAACGCTCTTGTCTGGCAAGTCTACACAACTAGAATCTCCAGGGCTCAGGTACACACTACCCGTGTTAGAGGAAAACTCAAAGTAACTTCCGACCACCTTTGCCTCAATGGGATAGTTTATACCCCCCACCTTCAGGCTTTTCGATTTGTTTAAACGTAATTCGGTGGGGTTGGACTTATAAGCAAGCGCTCTTCTAACGCGGGAATCGAAAAGAGAAGAAAATGCACCTGAAGATTTATTCGCCCCCCAGATGTTGGCCTCCAATGGCATCATCTCCGGTTTAAGAACGTGGTGGGCGAACATGTGTCTCACGGCCCCAGTTCCCTCTCCTTTGAAGGATGTGAACAAATTGTTGAACTCCAGCACCCCAGAAAACAGGCAGGCAAAAAGAAGCTTTAGGCCGGGGTCTTCAATGCCCCTAATGGCCTGGGTCATTTTCTTAATGCAAAGCAATTGTCTGTCTGAAAATAATTGGTGCCAGTACTTATAGTTGTGCTTAAGTATCTGGTCAGTATTGTAGCCTGGGTCGATAGTTACATGAGATATATTGTATTCAATAGAGGCAAACTCCTCTTCTACTTGTCTCTCAAGATTCCTGTCAAAGTTGTTTAATGGTTCATATTGTTTTTGACCATTATTCTTAATTAACATCTTAGCATATCTGCGGAAGCCCAAGGGGCCATCAATGGATTTCATCCTTTCTACTAAGCGAAATGATAACTGGCAACCATCACAGCGAACGTATGGACCGCTGATGGTACCTTCCTGAGGGTTGTAAGACATGGAACACTGCGGGCATGCCACATGCCTTGCATCGTAGAAAGTGGAGGCTATAGAACCACATGCAGGACAGAGGGCTCGAGCAGAAGGATCTTTCCGAGTCATAGCATTCTTCGAGAAGATCCGTGTCTTAAACAGATCGATATCCTTACCGCATTGCGGACACCCAACAACCTTTACAAGAAAGTAATACAATACAATGGCCTCTTCCCCTGTATCCGTCTTAGTCGCGAAGTAGCTTTGAATCTTAGGAGCTAACTTCTCTTCTAAACTTCGATAGGTGCGGAGTACTTCGCTGGCTTTGTATCGAGAGAACGCTGCCCGACAGGCGAGATAGGCAACAGGGTTTATGTCTCGACCGACGGCCTTGCACCCAAGCTTGATTGCCTCTCCTATAGTAACTCCGCTTCCCATAAAGGGATCGAAGAGAATTGTGCCATTAAAGTCATTCTTGCCATAAAAGCGATCCCAGAACTCCTCCGAATCATCTATGCATGCAGATAACACGATACCGCGGAAGACTGACCCCAACCGCCGCGCCCACCATTTGTGCAGGTAGTAAACAGGGCGGTACACCTCTTTCCGCCAAGACTCTCGCTCGGCCACGAGAGAAAGATGGGCAAAGGGGAAATCTTTCTCAATAAGTTTCGGCATGCGGATTATTCCCGGATATATGACACTCAGAAATGGCTGCTTCAAGATCAGCAAATAGTAGCATCACTCTTCTTCTCCTTCTTCAAAATCTTCTTGTTGTGAAGAGGAAATCAGAGTAACTGGCTTGTCAGAGTCAGATTCGATTCGGTAGGCAGTGAAACAATGCTCTCTGCCGGCCTCATGATTTGGAACCATTTTCGCTGAAATTAGGTTTGTCTTCAAATCAAACTCATACCCAATGACCAGATCGGACGATTCCACGCGAACAATTTCCCCAACCTTCTTGAATCCTGTCGGTAGCCTCCATGCTGAAGGAATTAACAATGTCCTGGTACCCGTAAGGCCCTGGGCCACTGCAAAAGGAGTAGGCGCGACGTACATCTTCCTGTCCCGAATCATAATATCCCCGTAACTACCGAACCCTTTAACGCTTTTATTCTTGTGAACATACTCGTGATCTGCATTAAGGAAGTCACCATGACAGAGAACCAAATCTATTACCGGGTACTCCTTCCCGGTGTCCTCAGCCTTGGGATACCGACCGAAAACGTAGAATACGTCACGTCCATTATGGTAACCTGTGGGAACCTGACTATTGCAGTCGTATGTCGATTCCCTCCCTGGCCACGCAAGGCCTTTAGTCTCGTATCCTTCGGTGAACTTAACCATAGTGAAGTCGGGGTACGAGTTCCTACCACTTTTATCAAATAGGACGCCAGTGCTCCTAAGTCGGTCTTCAAACCAGTTCTGGAAGTGGAATTCCTTATCAGTTCTGCTCACCCGAGTTATCAATATCCCCTGTAGGATTGCGTCAACACAGGCGGCGAATACCTTGAATATATTGGTCTTCTTCACGGTGTGGATCCTCGCAGATTATGAATATCACGGAATCCTCATTACTGACAATATATGGGGGAAAATCAAAAATAATGCCAACAAAAAAGGGCGGCAGGATGAGTTCCTACCGCCCTAAGAATTTTTTTAGTTAGTTAGCTTGGTCTCAGCGGGCCGTGGCCTTGGCCAGTTTTTCCCGTTGGGACATGCAGCCGCGGCACAAAGGGGTCTCCGGCATGATCTCCAGACGCCGGGGTTCGATGGGCTGGCCGCAGACCTCGCAGAGGCCGTAAGAGCCGTTTTCCAGGCGCTGCAGGGCCTCCTCGATGGCCTCCAGCTCCTGGCGCTTGGGTCCCAGGAGGGTGAGGCTGGTTTCGGCCATCAGGCTAACCGTGGCCTGGTCTTCCTCATCCCGGGCGGTGGCCAGCATCTCCTGGTAACCGTCGCCGATGCTGCTCTTGAGCTGCTCCTTGACCTCCAGCCAGAGGAGCTTCTTACGTCCCAGCAGGCGATCCTTTACCTCCGCCAGTCTCTCGGGGGTCAGTCCTGCCATCCTTGGTCCCTCCACAGGATCGGTTGGCGGGGCCGCCACGGAGGGCCGGCCCCCTGGGGTTACTCCAGAAAATCTTCCAGCGCCGCTTTGCGGGTGGGGTGTTTCAGACGCTTCAAGGCCTTTTTCTCGATCTGGCGGATTCGCTCCCGGGAAACCTTGAAGGCCCGGCCGATCTCCTCCAGGGTGTGCTCCACCTCTTCCCCGATGCCGAAGCGCATCTTCATGATCTTCTCTTCCCGGGCGGTGAGGGTGGTGAGGATGGACCCGGTCTTCTCCCCCAACTGGGAATCCAGGATGGCCTCGTAGGGGGAGACCGCCTTGTCGTTGCGGATGAAGTCACCCAGCCGGTCCCCTTCGTCCCCCACCGGGGTCTCCAGGGAGATGAGCTCATCGGCCAGGTTAGTGACCAGGAGGATCTTGTCCTCGGGCACCCCGGAGCGCTCGGAGATCTCCCGCAGGATGGGCTCCCGGCCCAATTCCTTCAGTAGATCGTAAAAGGCCCGGTAACAACGGTTGCGAATCTCCTGCAGGTGCACCGGAATCCGGATGGTCCGGGTCTTGTCGTAGATGGCCCGGGTGATGGTCTGCCGGATCCACCAGGAGGCAAAGGTGCTGAGGCGGTAGCCGGTGGTGTAGTCATAGCGGGTGACCGCCTTCATCAGCCCCAGGTTGCCTTCCTGGATCAGGTCGGAGAAGGTCAAGCCCCGGTGCAGGTACTTTTTGGCGATGCTCACCACCAGACGCAGGTTGGCCTTGATCATCTGATCCCTGGCCTGGTTGACCTCGGTTTCGGTGACCTGGATGCGATTGGCCAGTTCCTCCACTTCATTGGCCTCGGGATGGTGCTTCTGAATCTGGATCAGTTTCTGATGGATAACCTTGAAGAGCTTCTCTTTGCTCTGTGCGGTCTTATCCAGAGTTTTGAACCATTCCTGGACCTTCTTTTGGATATAGCAAATCTCTTCCAAATCGGAGACCGCCTGGGAAACCAGATCGAAGATGGCCTCCTGTCCCTCTTTGATGATGCGCCCCAGATGGCGCTCCTCTTCCGGGGAGAGGATGGCATAGCGCAGCATCTCCCGGAAATAGGCGGCCACCAGCCCCTCATGTTCCGGGATCTCCTCCACCTCCACGTCTTCCAGTTCCTCCTCCAGACCTTCCTCTGCCCCGCCGCCATAAGTGGCCACGTCCAACTGATCGGTCACTTCCAGCTCTTCGTCGGCCGGACCTTCGTAAGGGCCCCGGAAATCCAGGGAATCGTTATCTTCCCCGGGGACTATGAGGTGAAATTGATCATAGGCGACCAACGGTTCGTTGGCGCCACCCAGATCAAGGAATTTTTTCAGGTAATCTTTTTCCATGTATTGGTATTCCCGTGGTTGCCCAGCTCCTAAAGGTTAAATAATTTATTCTATCTTTTCCTTAATTAAAGTCAAGGAATATTTTAGACTTTCTCCTTCGCTCACCGGCCATAAAGGGCACCATTTTTAATTTGCGCACGCATCGTTGATATAGGCTAATCTACCAATTTATTTAAGATAATTATCTATAAGAGGTTGTCAAGGGCCTCCCGCGATTTCCCTCCACTTTATTTTTTCCAGGTACCCGGCCTTGACCCGGCCCCGGCCCGGCGGTATGATACCGCCACCCCATAGTTGCGAGGCCCCAATGCCCCATCGCTTTATTGACCAACTGCAGGAAGGCATGGCGGTGCACCAATTCTTCCTGGTGCGCCAGGTGGAGAGCCGCACCGATAAAAGCGGCGCCCCTTACCTGTCCCTGGTGCTGGGCGACAGGAGCGGCACCATGGTGGCCCGGGTCTGGAGCAAGACCCTGGCCAAGTGTCCCGGTCCCTTCGCCCCGGGGAATTACGTGGGAGTCCAGGGCCAGGTGGATTCCTACAAGGGCGAGCTCCAGCTCACCGTGCAATACCTCAATACCGTTGCCGCGCTGGCGGCCCTGGGCAAGGACCTCAAGGACTTCGAGCCGGAAATCCTGCACCTGTCCACCCCATATGACCGCCAGCAGTTGTGGCGGGAGTTGCGCCAATTGGCCGAGGCCCATATCCAGCCGCCCCTGGGGCAGTTGGTGCTGCGCCTGTTGGACCGCTACCAGGAGCTGTTCCTGGTGTGTCCCGCGGCCCGCCTCTATCATCACCCTTATCTGGGGGGGCTGCTGGAGCACACCTGGTTCGTGGCCCGCCATGCCCTGGCCTCCCTGAGCATCTACCCCGACCTCAACCCCAGCCTGGCCCTGGCCGGCGCCATCCTCCACGATCTGGGAAAGGTCAAGGAAATCACCAACCCCACCGCCCCGGAGTTCACGGTCCCGGGCCAACTCCTGGGCCATATTGTCCTGGGCTGGGAGATGGTGCGGGAGGAAGCCAGGGCCATGAAATTCTCCGACGCCAACCTTCTCATACAGCTAGAACACATCATCCTGGCTCATCACGGCGTCCTGGAATTCGGCTCCCCCATCCCGCCCAAGACCCGGGAGGCCATGCTGGTTTATGCCCTCGATGACCTGGACGCCAAACTCAAGATGATGTCCCAACACCTGGAAAGCGACTGGGGAGAAGGCGATTTTACCGGCTACCACCGGGTCTTGCAGCGGGGACTATATAAAGGCGGAAAAACTAGGGAGACCGGCGGCCAGGGAAAAAATGATTAGGTAATTGACATTTTTGTATCTTGTTCTTATGTTAAATCTAAATCGAGCAGGGCCGCGGCGGGTCGGTTTTGGGCTAGGCCCTGCGAAAGTCAACCAGGAGGGCATGTATGTTCAAAAAGGTTTTGGTTCCACTGGACGGCTCGGAAATTGCGGCGAAGATTCTTCCCAAGGTAGCGGAGTTTGCCAAGTCCTGTCAGGCCAAAGTGACCCTCTTTCACGTCTGTTATAGTGGGGTGGGGGCCTACTCCGGCGAGGCCTCCCCGGGGGTGATCGAGGCCGCCGAGGCCCAGGAACAAAAATTCTGCTCCACCTTCCTGGCCAAGGCCGCGAAGGACCTCCGGGACCAGGGCCTGGAGGTGGACTCGGCTTGCGAGGACGGGGTGCCGGCCCGGGAAATCATCGCCTTCGCCCAGAATAAAGGTTACGACCTCATCATCCTGGGCACCCACGGGGCCGGGGAAGTGGTCTGGTACATGGGCGGGGTCGCCGACAAGGTGGCCTCCTATGCCACGGTGCCGGTTCTCTTGTTCCGGACCCTGGAAATTAAACCCCCGCTCCTGAAAGAGATTTACTCTGCGGTGCCAGGGGTTGACTTCCCCAAATAATTACGGTTTCCAGTTAATAACAAAATCTTCGGGACCGCCGGGCTTTGCCCGCTGGTCCCGTTTAGCTTCAGGGCCGCGGTCCAGGCGACACGCTTGCTGGAAAAAAAATCCGGTGGACGGCAACTATTGCCCGGTGATCCTGGAGTGTTGCTATCCGCCTCGGATCTAAGGCAATCATCTTCCTTCTAAGCCAGGGGGTGGAATATGCTCAGACCTGAAGTATACATTACCCGACTCATTCCCCACGAAGGCCTCGACCTGCTCAAAGAAACCTGTGAGGTTGAGATCAATCCCGAGGACAGGCCGCTTTCCCGCGAGGAATTACTCGCCAAGGTTAAAGACAAGCACGGGGTAATCGGCATGATGGCGGACCGCATCGACGCCGAGTTCTTCGGAGCCGCCAAGGCCCTCCTGGGCTATGCCAACTTTGCCGTGGGCTTTGACAATATCGACGTTGCCGAGGCCACGAGACGAAAGATTCCCGTCTCTAATACCCCAGGGGTCCTCACGAACGCGACGGCTGAATTGGCTTGGGCTCTTCTCTTTGCTGTGGCCAGGCGCATCGTGGAGACGGATCAAATCATGCGTTCAGGGACCTGGCCCGGCTGGGGCCCACTCCAGTTCATTGGCGCAGATGTGACCGGGAAAACCCTGGGGATCATCGGCAGCGGACGCATCGGCACCGCCATGGGCCTCATGTCCAAAGGCTTTCAGATGCCGGTCCTCTATACCAATGCCTCCGGTAAAGAAAACGAGACTTTGAAAGCGGAACTCGGGGCACAGCGGGTTTCTCTGGACCAGCTTCTGGGGGAGTCGGATTTCATCAGCATCCATACTCCGCTCACCCCCGCCACCCGGCACCTGTTCCAGGCCGAGACCTTTGCCAGGATGAAGCCTGCCGCTATTCTGATCAATACCGCCAGAGGACCTATCATCAAGGAGGATGACCTGGTGGCCGCCTTGGGCTCGCGGACCATCGCCGGCGCCGGCTTGGACGTATACGAGTTCGAGCCCAAAATGGCGGAGGGGCTGGCCGGCCTCGACAACGCCGTGGTGGTCCCTCATATCGGTTCAGCCACCAGCAGCGGTCGCGCCGGGATGTCCCTGCTGGCAGCCAGGAACCTACTGGCCATGCTGCAGGGCGGCAAGCCGGAATCTTGCCTTAATCCTGAAATCTACGCCTAGAATATATTGTTCAGCTGACCAGCAGGCAAATCAAATCCATCACGTTGGTGCGGGTGGGCCCGGTCTTGAACAACTGGCCCAACTGATCGAAGAAGTTATAAGAATCGTTATTCAGAAGGTACTCAACCGGATTAATCCCCTTCTGCAAGGCCTCTTTACAGGTGTCCCCATCGGCAAAGGCCCCGGCGGCATCGGTAGGCCCATCGGTGCCATCCGTGCCGGCACTGAGGAGGGCGATTCCCGGCCAGACCTCCAAGGCAATGGCTGCGGCCAGGGCCAGTTCCTGATTCCGGCCGCCTTTTCCCGGACCCCGGATCGTCACGGTGGTTTCCCCTCCGGCCAGGATACAGGCAGGCGGGGAGATGGGATTGCCAGTCACGGTCATCTCTTTACCAATACCCACCAAGGCAAGGGCGATTTCCCGGGCCTCTCCCTGAATGAAGGAAGAGAGGATCAGAGGCTGGTATCCAAGCGCCCTGGCCTCGGCGGCTGCAGCGAAAAGGGCGGCGCGATTGCTCCCCACCACCAGGTTCTGAACTTTTGCAAACACGATGTCGCCGGCTTTGGGCGTGTCCTCGATCAGACCTTGCGCCCCTTTATTAAGCAGGTCGAGCACCGCCTCCGGTAGGCTTTGGGTCAATCCGTAACGGTCAACAATTTTTAGACAATCGGCAAACGTGCTCGGGTCTGGAACTGTGGGGCCGGAGGCGATCACATCCAGCGGATCGCCGATCACATCGGACAAAAACAGCGAAACCACCGTGGCCGGGTAGGCTGCTTTAGCGAATTGCCCACCTTTGCCGGCAGACAGGTGTTTTCTGATGGCATTGAGTTCATTGATGGTGGCCCCACATTCGAGTAAGAGCTGGGTAGTTTTCTGTTTCTCGCTTAACGACAGAGGAGGAAGGAGCGTCGGAGTAAGGGCGCTCCCACCGCCAGAGAAGGCGCACAAGACCAGATCTTCCTCTGTGCACTCCCTCAACCGGTCCAAAATGAAGCTCGCGGCCTCGAACCCGGCCTGGTCTGGCATGGGATGGCCGGCTTCCATGACCCGAATCTTTTTCAGGGGGAGACCGTGGCCGTATTTGACAATGATCCAACCGGAGGTGAGCCGGTCGCCCAGAATTTCCTCCAAGGCTTTAGCCATAGGCGCGGTACCCTTCCCAGCCCCGGTGACTATAATTCTCCTGAAACCCTCCAGAGGATACAATCGTTCGCCTACCCGGAGCCGATTGCCAATCCGTTCAACGTGGCGCCTGACCGCTTCCTCGGGGTCAACGGCCTTAAGCCCGGCCATAAAGATTGCTTCAAGTGCTTTCCTGGTATTTTGATCCATGCTCACCAACCTTGAGGCACATCGTGCAGATGGAGTGAGGCGCCCGGCGGGATTCCTTTCGGGCCCGGATATCCGGCGATACAAGAGGCCGTATGCTCTCAGGGCTTTCCGGCCGCGGCGGTCTTGGCACCGGCGAGGGGAACCTTGGATCTGGTGATGACCACCAAAACCGCCCCCAGGGCCATGAACAAGGCGTTGACTAAAAGACCACCGCTATAGCCGTAATGCAAGTCCTTGAGGTAGCCGGTGATGTAAGGACCGACAAATCCGCCGAGATTCCCGATGGAGTTTACCACCGCAATGCCTCCGGCGGCGGCCGTGCCGCTGAGACGCACCGAAGGCAGCGGCCAGAAGGTGGGCATGGCGCAAAAGACACCCACCGCGACCAGTACGAAGCCCAAGGTGGCCATGGCCTGGTTGACCGCCGGAGTGAAATTTCCGGCAAAGCCCTTGTAAGCAGTAGCGGCTGCCAGGGCAAAGCCCAGGGCGCCGGCGAACATCGCCCCCAGGACGTGCCATTCACGCTCCTTGGCGCGGTCTGAGTGACGTCCCCAAAAGAACATGGTCAGAACGCCGCACAACGGCGGGATGGCCAGGATCCACTTCAGCGCCCCCGAGGGAATGCCCACCCCCTCCCTGCCCAGCATGGTAGGCATCCAAAAGTTCAATCCATAGAGGCCCACCATCATGCAGAAGTAAACCGCACTCAACGCCATGATGGATGGGTGAACTATGGCGCGCCCGAGTGGCATGTGAGGCTTGAAATGGTCTTCGGCATCAAGCGTTTTCTGGAGCCATTGCTCTTGTTCCGGTTTGAGCCACCTGGCCTCCGCTGGCCGGCTGGTCAGGTAGAACGGCACGATGAGGCCGAGCAAGAGGGCAGGGATTGCTTCTACGATAAACATCCACTGCCATCCAGCCAGGCCTCCCACCCCGTGGAGCTGCAGCAAATAACCCGAAACCGGCGCGCCGATGATACCGGAGATGGGGATGGCAGCCACAAACAGGGCGGTCATCCGGGCCCGGATGGTGGTGGGGAACCAGTAGGTCAGGTAGAGGATCATGCCGGGGAAAAACCCCGCTTCCGCAACTCCCAGCAGGATCCGAACCGTGATATAGCTCTTTGCGCCCACCACAAAGGCGGTAGCCCCCGCAACGATGCCCCAACTGATCATAATGCGGGCGATCCACTTACGGGCGCCAAAGCGGTCGAGGCAAAGGTTGCTGGGAAGCTCAAAGAAGAAGTAGCCCAGAAAGAAAGCACCCGAACCAAAGCCATAGAGGGTCTTGCTGATGTTGAGATCCCGGTTCATGTCCATCGCGGCAAAGCCGACATTGGCGCGGTCGAGGAAGGCAATAAAGTAGAGAAGCATCATGAAGGGGATCAGTCTCCAAGTGATACGCCGCAGTGTCTCATCTTGGATGTTGCCGGAGTACTGCGCGGTTTCCATTTCTTCCTCCTTGGGAAATGAGCCTCACCAAGCTCGCGGGTGCCTGGCAAAAGTTAAAGTCGGTACGCGCCCCAGAGCTCTCAAGGCAGGTTCATCAGCTCTGGGCGCAGGCGGTGAGAGAGGATCACCCGACTCCGTACGGCCTTTCGGGGCCAGGACATTTAGTATAAAAAATTACTATATGAATGTTGCCTACACCCGGTCCAGGCAAATTGCAAGAAAATTTTCCCTTTGCATTTTTGGGGTCTTCTAATCTAGAAGTTCCGGGTATCATCTAAGTATCAGAATCTGGGTACCCGGACCTGGGGAGAGACTGGGCTGACTTTACTGGTTCCTTGATTATTAGCTTAATTTGCCCATATGGGATGGGGAGAAAATCTTCAAATTTTGATGTCGTAATAGGTTTCTGTTCATAGCAGAAAGTGCAGATTTTCAGAGGGGCCGTCTCCTCAAAATAGGCATCTCTGGCAATTGGTCGGCCCATAAGACTTAAATTGGTCTTTGGCAATTGAGCGGAGTTTTAAGGCATTGTCAAATCACGAGAAGATAGATACGCCGGTCCAAGGGAAAACTTACTCACTGTTTGCTGAGGGCGGCGCCAGCGAACGGTACTACGCCGAAATAAAGTGCCTGGCAGATGTTTTCCTCCAGCGCTGTCCCGACCAGAAAAGGCTTTTGAGCCTGATACGGAAAGTGGGAAAGAAGCCCTTTCTTTGGGGATCGAAAACCACGGGGGCCGATGGGAAGACACTCCGATTCGTTAGAGAGACTCTCAGGCAGTCGTTGTCCATCTATACCCGGAAGGTTTCGAACCACTTGCAAAGCTTGCCTTTTGCGAAGAGGATGGACAGTACGCTGGCCACGACGGAGGAGAAATACCACCTGTACATGCTTGAGATCGAATTAGTGAACAGAATTTACAGAGAAGAATTCAAACGCTCCGAATACAAGTTCGCCCTCATGGCCCATTGCCTTCGCGACTTCAGGCCGGAGTGCCGCTCAGAAGAAGGTGAATTCGAGGCCGTGTGCAGGGGTTGCACTGAGGACTGCTTCATTCGCCTGGGGAGTGTCCTCCTCGAGAAATACGGCATCAAACCCTATATTTCTGTAGAAATGGACCAGGAGAGGCTCTTTGGAAGACTCAAGCAAGAGCACCCCAGCATCGGTGCGCTGGGAATCGCATGTATCCCGGAGCTTGCCATGGCCATGAGGCTGTGCATCCGCACCGGCATCCCACCTGTTGGCATTCCCTTGAATGCGAATCGATGTGCCAGGTGGATGTCGCAGGCTCACGAGACCTCTTTCAATCTCGAACAACTTGAAAAGCTGCTTAGCTGAGCACCAATGTGGACCAACAGAAAATAGCTGTAACATGGGGCAAGAAACCCGATATAAACCTGGATTATGCCGTAGAAAAAGGTAGGTAATAATCTAACTATATGATATAAGGAGGTAAAACAAGCATATCCGGGGGTCTAAAAATGCTCGCCAGTGGCGAAAGCCGGAAAGGGGTGATCCGGCCGGATTTTAACCGGTCCATCATGATAGATTTCATGGGCGCCACGATCACTTCGGACATTGGGTTTCTACTGATGCGAGAGATAGATGACCGTTTTAAAATCATCGCCCCCATGGGAGATTGCTTGGAGGGCCTTAAGGTCACCTGCTCATACAAAACATGTGTACCTTCATTTGTTCCGCCTAAAGAAACTTGGTTCTTTTAAAAAAATTGACGTACCTGTTTTTATCCCTACCATTAAAGTAACTATAGAAATGGGCTCACGCAAAAAGGGGAAGTTATGAGAACTGCGGTTTCACAAAGGGGCGTATTATCCGCCAGACAAAGGAGATTCTTGGTTCTGGTAGCCGTAATGACGGCCTGGGCCTTGCTCACTCCCTTTAGCTTGGTGCAAGAAGCCCGCGGGCAAAGCCGGCCAGAAGATCGATCATTCCAGAATAAATTGACGGTGGGAACCAAAGAAGCACCTCCTTTTTCTATGAAAGATAACGATGGAATATGGACTGGGATTAGTATTGATCTCTGGCGTCAAATCGCCACGGAATTGAATTTAACCTATGAGTTTCGGGAACTAGACCAACATAACTTGCTTAAAGGGCTCACGAATGGATCTCTAGACGTCGTGGTCACAGAGTTAACCATAACTCCTGAGCGCCTTGACAGGTTTGATTTTACCTATCCTTTTTATACCACCGGGTTGGGCATCGCCGTTCCTTTTAAAGAAAAAAATGTCTTGATTTCTATAATTAAGCAGTTATTTTCCAGTACTGTTTTAGTAATCTTAATCATAATCTTCTCTACGTTACTGATAGTAGGCATAGTGGTGTGGTTGTTTGAAAGGAAACTAAACCCTGAACATTTTGGGGGCAATACTATCCAGGGGATTGGATCAGGGTTTTGGTTTTCCGCAGTTACAATGACTACAATTGGATATGGAGATAAACTTCCAAAAACTATTGGGGGTCGGATAGTTTCTTTAATCTGGATGTTTAGTGGCATTATTCTTGTGACATTTTTTATTGCAACGATAACGTCCATGCTTACTGTGAACCAACTTGAGACTTCGGTGCGTGGCCTAGAGGATTTGAAAAAGGCTCTCGTGGGCACGATGCCGTACACAACCAGTGAATCTTTCCTTAAAAACAGTTTAATTTCATTTAAAACCTATAAATCAATTGACGAGGGGTTGGAAGCATTGATTAATGGAGAAATCAAGGCTTTCGTCTATGATGCACCGGAACTACGTTACAGGATCAGACAACGATTCCAAGGAAAATTAGACGTACTTCCCCATACATATTCTCAAGAGAATTATGGCATCGCGCTGGTGAACAATAGCCCACTGCGGAAAAGCATGAATCGAGTCCTATTGCAAAAGATCCGTCAACAAGAGTGGCAGGAAACTCTTAATCATTACTTGGGGAGATAAGCGCTTTTCAGAAACCAGACAATGACTATGCTATCTGGCCCGAGTGGAAACTTATCAAGCGGCCGGAAATTCTAGCTATCTGTCTCATAGCGATACATTAAGCCCATCATAGAAAGCGCCAGCCTGTAAGGGTCGGCCATGTCCATCCTCGGGCCGTCCCCTCCCGGGTCTGGTTCAGGCCAATACCTTCGCTAATGGGCTTTCCGGGCTAAAAGATCACATAATCTTCCAATTCGGCTTGCCGCCCCCTCTCCGTCAGGCCATGGGCGCAGCCCCCGCAGATGAACTTGGGTTCGGGGTTGAACCATTTGATTATCGGCTTGACCTTGAACATGTACAGGATCTTGCTGGGCATCCCCGAGCCCATCAGGTCGGAGGCCACTTCGATCACCCGCCAGCCCGCTATCTCCATGAGGATCGGAACATTGGTGTAAACCGATAACTGTTCCACCTTGGTGATAAATATGGGCGTAGTGGTTTCTTTTCGGCAGATGCTACAGTGAAAAGAGACCTTTTCCCCCCAGAAGATGTTGGGAAAGCCGTCTTTGGGCAGGCGCCGGCCTTTGAACCAATTAATGGTCTCTTTCAGGGAAGGGGCGAAATGGAGCTTGGGAGGGTTCTCATTCAACAGGAAGAACCGTGTGAATTGCAGATCATTGGGCTTGGTGGCAGCTTGAAACAATTCTTCGGCATACATCTCCTGACCATGTTTTCTTACCCGGACCTGATACCTGGTCAGATCGGTGCACAATCGGTTCTCCACTACCTCAAACTGAGGCTCGGCACCCCCCCCGCCTCCGAATATTTTTTTAAAAAATCCCATGATACTTCCTCTCGCCAGGCGCCCTCAGTCCAGGACGGACATGGGACCGCCAAATCTAACTGGTTATAGGTTCCCCGGCCAGGTTTTCTTCATGGCACCATTATTAATACTTTATTTGGTTTTGACAAACAAATTCCAGAGTGGGCAGGTCGGTTTTGCCTTGGCGCCGCATCTCTTTCCCCCTGCGTTACCCTTGCCGAGCCAGGTTCAGGGCGCCGCCCACCGCCACCAGGCGACGTTGCCGGGGCGAAAGGTCCAGCCGCAGCCAAATTTCCCGGCGGTCCAGCTTCAAGGGCAGCCTTTCGGCCCCCTCCAGCAACAGCCGGCGCACCTGCGGCAGTTCCAGGGTCTCACCCGGATTAAGCAACTCGTAGTCTCCGGGATTCTCAAAGGTCAAAGGCAGGATGCCGAAGTTGATGAGATTGGCGAGATGGATGCGGGCAAAGCTCTTCACCAACTTGACCCGCACCCCCAGGTACCTGGGGGCCAGAGCGGCATGCTCCCGGGAAGAGCCCTGGCCATAGTTTTCTCCGCCGACGATGGCCCCTTCACCCCGGCCTTGGACCCGTCGGGAGAAATCCGGATCCAGGCGGGCAAAGGCAAACTGGCTAATGGCCGGCAGGTTGCTGCGCAGGGGCAGGATCTGGCTGCCCCCCGGCAGGATGTCGTCGGTGGTGACGTTATCGCCCACCTTCAGCCATACCTCACCTCGCCAGGTTTCCGGTAAGGGCGACAGTTGCGGAAAAGGCACGATGTTGGGACCGCGCACCACCTCCACCGGGGTGCCGGCAGGAGGTGGCGCCGCCAGTGAGCGTCCGTTCACCAGGTAATGGCGAGGAAGGGAGACCCGGGGCGGCTCCCCCAGGCTCCGGGGGTCCCGGAGTTCCCCGTAAATGGCCGCGGCCACCGCGGTCTCGGGGCTGGCCAGGTAGACCTGATCATCTTTGGTGCCGCTGCGCCCCGGGAAATTCCGGGGAAAGGTGCGCACCGAGACGGCGTGGCTGGGCGGGGCCTGACCCACGCCGATACAGCCCCAACAGCCCGGCGGCATCAGCCGCGCCCCGGCCTCCAGCAGGGGCAGGAGCCCGCCGGCCAGGGCCAGGTTTTCCAGGACCTGGCGGGAGCCGGGGTTGATCTCCAGGCTGACCCTGGGGTGCACCCGGCGGCCCTTCAGGGCCTGGGCCACCACCATCAGGTCCCGGAAGGAAGAGTTGCCGCAGGAGCCAATGAGCACCTGCTCCACCGGGGTGCCCTCCAATTCTTTGACCGGCACCACCCGATCCGGGGAACTGGGGCGGGCAATGAGGGGCGGCAACCGGTTGAGGTCCACTTCCTGGATCCCGGCATAATCCGGCCGGCCCTGGGCCTTCAGGGGGCGAAAATCCGCGTCCCGCCCTTGCAGGGCCATGAACCGGCGGGTCTGCGCATCCGCAGGAAAGATGGAAGTGGTGGCCCCCAGCTCCGCCCCCATGTTGGTGATGGCGGCGCGCTCCGGCACACTGAGGTGCGGCAGGGCCGGACCGAAAAACTCCAGGATCTTTCCCCGGCCCCCTTTAACCTTCAGACGCCGCAGCAACTCCAGAATGACGTCCTTGGCCGATACCCAGGCCGGGAACCTTCCCGAGAGGCGCACCCCCAGGATCGCGGGCATTACCAGGTAGTAGGGCTGCCCCGCCAGGGCCAGGGCCACGTCCATGCCGCCGGCTCCGAAAGCCAGCATCCCGGCGCCGCCGGCCGTGGGAGTATGGCTGTCGGAGCCCAATAAGGTCTTCCCCGGCGCGCTGAACCGCTCCAGGTGCACCTGGTGGGAGATGCCGTTGCCCGGCGGCGAGAAATAGAGACCATAGCGGGCCGCCATGGTCCGCAAAAACCGGTGGTCGTCGGCGTTGCGAAAATCCGTCTGCAAGAGATTGTGATCCACGTAACTCACGGCCACCTCGGGCCGGGCCCGCTCCACCCCCATGGCCTCAAACTCCAGGTAAGCCAGGGTGCCGGTGATGTCCTGGGTCAGGGTTTGGTCGATCTTCAAGGCCACCTCGGCGCCGGGGACCAAAGCCCCGCTCACCAGATGCGCCGCCATGATTTGCGCTACCACGCTTAAGCCCATAGGTTATTCCCGGTTTTCCGGCAGCGGCCGTTAGCGGCCACTCCTTGAGTAAGATAGGGCGACCCAGCGGGTCGCCCCTACACTGTTTTCCCGTCCAATACCTCTTTCAACCGCAAGACCTCCTGCCGTAGGCCCAGGCTGATGGCGTCGTAGTCGGATGCCTCCGGGGCCACCTTAAGCCCCCGTTCCTTCAGATCCTCCCAGGAATACTCCCGGCCAAAGATCACCCGGATGGGACGGGGACGGGGCAGGGTCACCCCGGGAGGCCAGGCTGCGTAGGAGCCTTGAATATAAACCGGGAGCAACGGCACCTCCAGCTCCCTGGCCAGGATGGCCACACCCTTCTTAAACTGGCCCAAATCTCCGTTGGGGCTGCGGAAGCCCTCGGGAAACAGGGCCAGGACCCGGCCATGCCTGAGGATCTGGGCCGACACCTGCATGGCCTCCACCACATGGCGGCCCGAGTCCACCGGGATCACCCGGATCAGCTTGAGGAGATCCCGGATCACCGGCAGGTCGAAATAGCCGGCGTAACCTAAGGAGAACAGGTGGTGGCGCAACGGGCCGGGGACCGCATATGCCAGGATGAAACCGTCCAGAAAGCTGGCGTGGTTGGGGCAGAGGATGTATCCCCGGTCCTTTAGCCGCTCCCGGCCGTACACCTGGAGGTGGAACAGCAATTTAAACAACGGGCCCATCACCGACGCCAGCCCCTGGGTGGCCAGCCGGGCCGTCCACCCTCCTTCCAGACCGATCTGCCGGAGCAGGGCCGGGGGCGGATCGGTCCTCAGAATGGTGTCCCAAGCCGCCATCTCCTCCTTGGGCTCCCCGGCCGCCTCAGGATTCTTCTCCTGGATAAAGCCGATAAGCTCTCTGACCGTGAAGATGCCGAGGAAGTCCTCGTACCGGATCTTGAGGTTGCACCGACTCTCCAGGGCCGCCAGTAGTTCCACCAGGCCCAGGGAGTCCAGGCCCAGGTCCAGCTCCAAATGGTCGTCCAGGGAGATCCGGGCGTCCCCCGTCTGGCGGACCAGCACTTCCAGCACCATCTCGCCCAACGGGGACAACTCTGACAAGAGATCCTCCCTGGCCGGCCTTCTCTTTGGGTAGCCCTTTCCGGCCCGCTCCTGATAAAGACGCTGGGCTTCGTGAATCTTGACCTTTCCCAGGCGAGTCTTGGGCAGCTCTTCGTTAATCAGGACGAAATCCCGCACCCGTTTGTAAGGCTCCAGGCCTTGGGAGCGGAGCTCCAGGTCCCACTTCACCCTGTCGAGAATATCCACTTCCCCGGCTTTTCGGAAAAAGTCCAGGTCCGGCGCCACTAACGCGACCAGCTTCTCGGCGCCGGCGTCGGTAGTTACAAAGATCTCTTTGATGGAAGGAGCCTGGAGGTAGTGCTGTCCCACTTCCTCGGAGGAGACCTTCTTGCCCGAAGCGAGGACGATGATTTCCTTGATCCGTCCCTTGAGGTACAAGTAGCCGTCCCGATCAAGATAACCCAAATCGCCGCTGCGGAACCAGCCATCTTTGAGGGCCTCCCGAGTGGCCGCCTCATTTTGGAAATAACCGGCCATGACGTTGCCGCCCCGAATGAGGACCTCTCCGACACCTTGGGCGTCGGGTTGCAAAATCTTGATCTCCACCCCCTCCAGTGGCCGACCCGCCGACCCCAGGCGGGGAGCCTCCGGGGGATTCATGGTGACCACCGGCGAGGTTTCCGTGAGGCCGTAACCTTCCAGCACCTCAAACCCCAGCCGGGCCAGATCCTCCGCCAGAGATTCAGGGAGTTTGGCCCCGCCACTGACAAAAAACCGAAACTGCTCCCCCAGGGCGCGGCAGAATTTCCTTAACAGCGGCCGCGCCGGATTTACCCCCAGAAATCGAAAGACCCTCCGGGAAGCCTGGAGATAGCTGAACAGCAGTGGACGCACCGGCCAGGGAATCAGTTGCAATTGCCGCCTAAACCCTTGATAGAAGTGCTGGAGCACCTGGGGGGTGACCACCAGGATAGTGACCCGCTGCTCTTTGATACACCTCAGGACGGCCTCGGCCTTCAGGGTATCGAGATAGGTGATCTGCGCCCGGGAAAAGAGGGACGCCAACAGGGTGGCGGTAAAGGAAAAGGCATGATGCAAGGGAAGGATGGAGAGAAAATTGTCATCCTCCCGGATGGCCTTGAGTTTGGCGATGCCCTGGCAATTGGCGGCGAAATTCCGGTGGGTGAGCATCACCCCTTTGGGCATCCCGGTGGTGCCCGACGTATAAATGATGGAGGCCAGGTCCTGGAGGCGCGGCACCGGCAGCCCTGCCTCACTTCCGGATGATTGCAGTACTTCCTGGAAATTGGTCAGCTTTTCGCCGGAATCCTCGCTTCCCCACACCACCACCAGCCTTTCCAGGAACGGCAGCTGTTGCAATTCTGACAGGGGGGCCTTGGGAAAGGTAAAGATGATCCTGGCCCGGGTCTGCTCCAGGGTGTAGTGGATATGGTCCCAGCGGGAGACTGGATCCAGAGGCACCGCCACCGCCCCGGCCAACAGGATGCCGAAATAACTCATGGCCCATTGGGGGCGATTCTCCAGGAGGATGGCCACCCGCTCCCCCTTTTCCACCCCTCGGGCCTGGAGCCACCCGGCCACTGCCAGGCTTGACCGGTAAAGTTGGCCGTAGGTGTACCGCTGCACTAAATCACCTTGCCGGTAAATAATGGCCACCCGGTCCGCGGCTTCCCGGGCCACCCCGGCTAACTGGCAGGTCAAGGTTTCCATAGTATCGGTCCTAATTCCCTGGTGGCACAGGCTTTCCAACCGGGGCCTGCCTTTTTTCAGTTGCCGACTTAATTTGCTCTAATAACCTTGCTGCGGATACCGCCTGGTCCGCCCCATCCTCAACTTCCACTTAGGCGCCAGCGGTCCATAATCTCCCTGGGCCGGTTGGTGCAAACCGCTTCCAGGTTCATGGCCAGGTAGTACCCAAGGATTTCCGGATCGTCGATATTCCAGGCGATGACCTTGATATCTTGCCGCCGGGCAGCCTCCGCCAGTTCCTGGTCAAGGTACCGATAATTCAGGACCAGGGCGTCGGTCCCGGCAGCGCGGGCCAGACCGGCTGGGTCCGCGGGGCAGCCCACCATGAGGGCCCCGGTTTGCAGGCGGGGTTCCGCCTCCTTCATGGCCTTGAGAGCCGGGTGCCAGAACGAGACGACCCTGGCCGCCTCGAAGGCTCGCTCTCTCCGGAAGAACTCCAAAAGGGCCGCGGCCGCCTCCCTCTGCTTCAATTCCACCAGCAGGCCGGCCCGGCCCCTGACCAGTTCCAGGACTTCTTCCAGGGCGGGAATGGCCTCGCCCTTGCCGGCATCCAATCGCTGAAGTTCCGCCAAGGTGAAATCCTTAACCAGGCCGTGGCCATTGGTGGTGCGGTCCAGTGTCTCATCGTGGATCACCGCCAGGCGGCCCTCCCGGGTGAGCTGCACGTCCAGCTCCACCGCCGCCACCCCCAACTCCAGGGCGCGGCGGAAGGAGAGGAGGGTATTTTCCGGCTCCTCCAGCGGCGCCCCCCGATGCCCTGTGATTCCAATCATAAGAAGACGGCCATCCTCACCCCAACCCGCTCCCTGCCAAACAGGGAGGCTCATCATTACCCACAAGCTTTAGGGGATGCAGGTCTTCCCGCGTGGGGCGGGCGGGACGCCAGCCTCTCTCCCAGTTGCAAGTAATGATGAGAACCAGGGCGAGGGGGAGAAAGCCGTTCCCATTTCTTTTGGCGTAACCTTTACTATTGACATAGGCGGCTCAGCCTAACTTTCTTATGTCCCTTTTACCTCTTGTGCGGACAGACCGATTCATATATTAGATGAAAGACCGGCGGCTGGCAAGCCGAAGAGGGGGAGACGTGAACTGGCTGGGGTATTCCTTGATAGCCGTGGGCCTCTGGGGGTTATGGGGGTTTTTCAGCAAGGTGGCCACCCTTAACCTGCCCCCCAGAGCCGCTTATCTCCTCGCCATCACCGGGCACCTGGCGGTCATCGGCTACCTGGCGGCCACAGGCTCCCTGGCCATCCCCTGGCATGCCGCCGGGGTGGCCGCAGCCCTGGGCGCCGGGCTCTGCATGGCCTTCGGCCTGCTCTTCTTTTTCAAGGCCATGGCAGGGGGGGCGGCTGCGGTGGTGGTGCCCGTCACCGCCTTGTATCCCCTGGTCACGGTGATCTTGAGCTGGACTTTGCTCCGTGAGAGCTTAACCCTGCGCCACCTGGCCGGCGTGGCCCTGGCCCTGGCCGCCGTCTGGCTGCTGTCCAAATAGGAGACCCACATGGCCGCAGAGACGCCAGGAGAGCGCCGGGAGGTGCGGATTCTCGCCCTGGACGTGGGGGCCAAGCGCATCGGCCTGGCGGTCAGCGACCCCCTGGGTATCACCGCCCAGGGGCTGGGGGTTTTGACGCGCAAGGACCGCGCCGAGGTCCTGGCCCAACTCCTGGAGGTGGCCCGGAAGTGGCAGGTGCAGCGAGTGGTGGTGGGGCTGCCCCGGCACCTGGACGGCCGCCTGGGGGACGCTGCCCCGGAGGTCCTGGGATTGGCCAGCGACTTGGGGGAGGCCCTGGGAGTCCGGGTGGTCACCTGGGAGGAACGCCTCACCACGGTGGAGGCGGAGCGGGTCCTGCTGCAGGCGGACCTGAGCCGCCGCCGCCGCCGCCAGGTGTTGGACCAACAGGCCGCGGTGCTTATCTTGCAGAATTACCTGGACTACTGCCAACAGCACGGTGATTAGTTCCAGGGAGAACCTGATATTAACCTGCCCTGCCCCCCCTTGATTCCTGACCCCGCTTCCCCTTAACCTTTAAAATTTCCCCATCTCCGCCAGAACCCCGGCGCCCTGAAAAATGGGCCGGGACCATGCCCTCAGACCCGCCAGTGGGGAAGTGCCGGGATATTCTGCCGCCGGAATTCCGGCGAATGGGTTGGCTACCCATCCGCAGGGTCTTACGGTCTCCATCTTCTCATTCTCCTTTAGCCCCCCGGGTCGTAACCACTTGCCGCCTGGGGAATTTTTTTGATTTCGCACCGTTTTTTTCCTTGACAATTCCCTACGGAACGCCGTATTTTGTCTGAAAGTGGAATAAAGTGGGAGTTAGTGGGGAGTAATGGCGCGATGTTCAGGGGCATGCATTTCCATTTCATGGATAGCAAAGGGAGGGTCAGCATCCCTTCCCGTTACCGGGAAATCCTGCAGGAACGCAAGGAACGCCAGCTCGTCCTCACCAATTACCAGCAGAGGCTCCAGAAGGATGCCCCGGATCATATCCGTTATCTTCTGGCCTTCCCCCTGGAGGAGTGGCAGAAGATCGAAGGCAAATTGGCGGAGCAACCCCTGTTCCGTGGGGATCTTCGCAACTTCCAGCGCTTTCTCATCTCCGGGGTGGAGGACTGCCCCCTGGACCGTCAGGGCCGCATCCTGATCCCTCCCAATCTGCGTGACTATGCCAGGCTTTCCCGGGAAGTCTGCCTGGTGGGAGCGGTGCGCTGTTTTGAAATCTGGGACCGGGCCTCCTATGAGGCCCATATGAAGCAGGTGGAAGAATCCATTGACGAAGGGATGCTGGACGAATTGTCGATCTAAACACAGACCTTATGCCGGTGCACCAACCGGTCATGGTGAAGGAGGCGCTGGTGGGCCTGAACTGCCGGCCTGGCCGTCTTTATGTGGATGGTACTGTGGGTGAGGGGGGTCACGCCGCCGCCATCCTGGATTGCAGTCGGCCGGACGGACAGCTTTGGGGCCTGGATCGGGACCCTGCTGTCCTAAAGGCGGCGGCTACGCGGCTGGCCCGCCACACCTCCAGATTTCAACTGTTTCACCAATCCTATTGCCAGTTAGGGGATTTGCTGGCAACCGCCCACCTGGAAGGAGTGGCCGGGATCCTCCTGGACCTGGGCCTCTCTTCCCGCCAATTGCAGACTTCGCAGCGGGGCTTCTCCTTTTGGGGAGATGAGCCCTTGGATATGCGCTTCAACCCGGAAAACGGGGAGTCCATTACCGCCGCCCAACTGCTCAATTCCGCCCCCGAGGCCGAGTTGGCAAAGATCTTTTATGAATACGGGCAAGAACCCCGGGCCAGGCGCCTGGCACGGGTAATCGTGCAGGCCCGGCGGCGGCAACCGTTTCGCACCACGCAGCAACTGGTGGACGTCAGTAAACAGGCCATGGGACCCGGGTGGCGCAGGGGGAGACTGCATCCAGCCACCCGGGTCTTCCAGGCCTTAAGGATCGCGGTGAACGGGGAATTGGAGGAAATCGCCACATTTCTAGAGCAGGCCCCGGGCTGGCTGGAAGGGGGCGGCCGTCTGGTGGTAATTGCCTACCATTCCCTGGAAGACCGGCTGGTAAAGGAAAAGATGGCGGCCTGGGATCGGGCCGGGGTGATGGCGCGCCTGACCCGCAAACCGCTGACCCCCACGCCTGAGGAAGTGGCCGGCAATCCCCGGGCCCGCAGCGCCAAGATGCGCATCGCCGAAAAAATTAACCCATCAAACCGGGAGAAAGCTCATGTTTCTGAAAATCGCCAAAAGCCTGAACCCAGAGGAAAGGCCCGCGAGTTTCCGCGGCAACCGCATGGAAACTGACCAGGATGGTTACTGCCAGTCCATCCTGCCTTGGGATGAGATTGCCCAAAAATGGTCCAAGGAACGGTTTCCCAGCCTGTTGTCCATGGACCACCCGCTTGATCAGAGGAGGTGAAAGGAGATGCCCGCTAATCTGTCTCTCCGCCTGAGCGCCGCCGGACAGGTATTTATCTCCAAGAATCGCAAGGTCAGCTACCCCTGGCGTTGGGGGGGCGCCGTAGTGGCCGGGCTGGTCCTGGGCACGGTGGGGGTATTGTTCACCTGTATATTTCTGGCCTGGGCCGATTTGCAGAATATTACCCAAAGTTACCAGATTTCCCGGGCTCAGGAGAGCCAGAAGCAGCTCCTCGACTTGAACGGCAAGCTGCGCATCGAGCTCTCCAACCTGATGGCTATCTCCCGTCTGGAGAAGCTGGCGGCCCAACTGGGCATGGAGGCGCCCAAGCCCTCCCAGGTCGTGAATTTGCCGTGAATCCCACCATCGGCAAGTGGGTGCGGTTCCGCATCGCCCTGTTGGGTCTTGGCCTGGCCCTGCTGGGACTGGTGATTATTGGCCGCTTCTTTTATCTCCAGGTGGTTCGGGGCCCGCAGCTCCGAGAGGAAGCCAGCCGGGAATACCAGAAATTTTCCCCCGTGCTGCCGGTTCGGGGCATGATCCTGGACCGCCGGGGCCTGGAGCTGGCCATCAGCACCCGGATTTCCTCGGTGGTGGCTCATCCCACCCAGGTCACGCAGGCCGAGCGCTTGAGCCGGGAACTGGCGCCCATTCTGGGTTATAAGCCTAAGGAACTCAAAGAAATCCTCACCCGGGCCTGTTCTTTTACCTGGGTAAAACGCCAACTCACCCCGGAGCGGGAAGCGGCCTTCCTGGCCTGGCAGGCAGAAGCGGAGCGCAAGGCCGTGGCCGCCAGGATCACCGGACGCCGGGACACCGACGCCATCTACCTGTTGCCCGAGGCCAAACGCTACTATCCGCAGCTCTCTCTGGCCGGGGAGGTATTGGGGTTCTGCGATATCGACGGCCAGGGATTGGAAGGGGTGGAGCACCAGTTTGACCGGCTCCTCTTTGGCAAACCCAAGCAATGCTGGAAGATGGTGGATGGCCGGGGGCATATCGTTTCCTCAGGGGAAAAGGCCTGGGACCCGGAGGTCATGGGCGACAACGTGGTCCTCACCCTGGACCGCACCTTGCAGTACATCGCGGAAAAAGAATTGGCCCTGGGGGTGGAGCATTCTCATGCCGCCGGCGGCCTGGCCCTGGTGGTCCAGCCGCAGACCGGAGAGATCCTGGCCATGGCCCAGTTGCCGGTCATGGACCCCAACCGTTACGTCCAATCTCTCGAAGCGGCCCGGCGCAACCGGTTAATCACCGATTGCCTGGAACCCGGCTCCGCCTTTAAGATCTTCATCACTGCCGCGGCCCTGGATGCCAATGTGGTGAAGCCCAGCGACCGTTTCCATTGTGAAAACGGCACCTGGGTCCTGGGCCCCAAGGAAGAAATCCACGACGTGCATCCTTATGGATGCCTGACGGTGCAACAGATCATCCAAAAATCCAGCAATATCGGGGCCGCCAAGATAGCCGGCAAACTGGGCGGCCCCCGCCTGGAGCAATATCTCCGGGGTTTCGGCTTTGGGAGCAAAACCGGGATCTCGTTTCCCGGGGAAAGCAGCGGGCTGCTGAAAAGTCTCCGGGCGCTCAAGTCTGGCATCGATCGAGCCACGATGGCCTTTGGTCAGGGGGTGTCGGTCACTCCCTTGCAACTGACCATGGCCCTGGCCTCCATGGGCAATGGCGGGGTCCTCATGGAACCTATCCTGGTGAAAGAGGTTGACGATCCCTATGGACGGAAGGTGCAGGAGTTTCCCCCCCGGCCGCTGAGAAGGGTGTTGTCCCAGCGGGCCGCCCAGCAGATAATGGAGATCATGGCGACGGTCACCCAGCCGGGCGGCACCGCCAAGGACGCGGCCCCGCCGGGTTTCACCGTGGCCGGCAAGACGGGCACCGCCCAAAAATTGGTGGGCCGGGTTTATTCCCACAACAAGTTTAATGCCCTGTTCATCGGCCTGGTACCCGCGGAAAAGCCGGTTTTGGCGATCAGCGTCATCATCGACGAACCCAAGGGGGCCATCTTCGGGGGGGTGGTGGCCGCCCCCGTCTTCCGGGAAATAGCCGCCCAATCCCTGCGGGTCCTGGGTTATTATCCCCAGAAGGAACTGGACCGGGACAAGAACCTGCCGGTCCAGGCTAAAGACGCGGCCGCCCCGGATCATGGGCATCAGACGGCCAAGGCGGCCCCCGGCCAGCCGCCGGCTCCCACTTTGGCCCAATTGCTGCCGGACCGGCTGGAGATCCCCAAGGAACCGTTGACGGTAATGCCGGACCTGAAGGGCTATACCATTCGCCAGGTATTAAACCTGCTGACCCGCTCCGGATTGAAATACCGCCTGGAAGGCAGCGGCATGGCCGTGAGCCAGGAGCCCTCCCCGGGGACCACCATCTCCCCCGGCGCCACCTGCCGGGTGAAATTCCAGTCCAGTACCTGACGCGTCCCAAGAGGTTGGTCCTTGCCAAGACCCGGATGTTTTTATAAGATTAACCAAAGGCGGTGGGACTTGAAAGTGGGCCTCGAGCTGCCAATCCTTAAATGACACATCCGGCGGGGGCAGGCTGCGGGCCTGCCCTTTGGCGTATCTAACCATCATTCCTGCGGCATCATATTTGCTTACTTGCTTCACCGCCTGATTGCTATCAAGGCCGCTATCGGCAATGGTTCTGGGCCCCCGGGGAATCAGACCTGTTTGCGAGGGAACCGTGCACCGCGAGCCTACGTCCTCCATTCCTTTAAAGCGGCTGCTGGCCGGCCTGGAGGGCTGCCGCCTGCAGGGCGACGAAAATCTCGCGGTAACCGGGGTGGCCTATCACTCCGGAGAAGTGGTCCCCGGTGGGGTTTTCGTGGCCCTTAAGGGGGCCCGTACCGATGGGCACCGCTTTGTGGCCGAGGCCATCGCCAACGGGGCCACGGCCATCGTCAGCGAACAGGGACTGGAGGTTCCGGCCGGCCTCACCGTCGTCCGGGTGGACCAGGCCCGCCTGGCCCTGGCCCATCTCAGCGCCGCATTTTACGACCACCCCAGCCGGGAGTTGGTCCTGGTGGGCATCACCGGCACCAACGGCAAGACCAGCACCACTTACCTGCTGGAGGCCATCCTGAGCAGCGCCGGCCGCCAGGTCGGGGTAATAGGCACCGTCAATTACCGCGCCTTACAAAAAACCTGGCCGGCGCCGGTGACCACCCCGGAATCCCTGGACTTGCAGAGGCTCTTACGGGCCATGCGCTCCCGGGGGGTGAGCCACGTCTTCATGGAAGTCTCCTCTCATGCCCTGGACCTGCGGCGGGTGGACCGGACCGCCTTCGACGTGGGGGTCTTCACCAACCTCAGCCAGGACCACCTGGATTATCACCGGGACCTGGAGGATTACTTTGCCGCCAAGGCCCGTCTCTTTCTGGAGCTGCTGGCCAACGGCAGCGGCGCCCCCGGTCTGGCGGTCCTCAACCTGGACGACCCCCGGGGTCAGGAACTGCGCGTCCAGGTGCGGGTTCCCTGCCTCACTTACGGCTGCCACCCTCACAGCCAGGTGCGGCCTTTGAGCCACCGATTCCACCCCCAGGGGATCAGGGCCCGCCTCACCAGTCCGGCGGGGGAGGTTATGATCGACTCCCGCCTGGTGGGGCCCTTTAACCTGGCCAATATCCTGGCGGCCACGGCCACTGCCCTGGGGCTGGGCCTATCCCCCCAAGAAGTGGCCCGGGGCATCACCGCCCTGAGCGGGGTGCCGGGCCGGCTGGAGCGTTTCGGCCCAGCGTGCGGCCCCGGCGTCTTCGTGGACTACGCCCATACTCCGGCCGCCCTGGCCCAGGCCCTGGGGGCCTTGCAGCAACTGGACTTCGCCCGGATCATCACCGTCTTCGGCTGCGGCGGCGACCGGGACCGGAAAAAGCGGCCTCTCATGGGAGCCGCGGCCGCCTTGGCCCACCTGGTGGTGGTCACCAGCGACAACCCCCGCGGCGAAGAGCCGCTGGCCATCATCCGGGAGATCGAACCGGGTTTGGCAGCCGCGGGTTTGACCCGGATAAGCGGGGCGGCCGCCAGGAAAGGCGAGCGCGGCTATCTGGTGGTCCCGGACCGCCGAGAGGCCATCTGCCTGGCGATCAGCCTGGCCCGGCCCGGCGATGCGGTGCTGGTGGCGGGCAAGGGGCATGAAAACTACCAGATCTGGGGCTCGGAGCGCCGCCATTTCGACGACCGGGAGGAAGTTACTCTGGGCTTAAAGGAGTATCACGGCTGATGGCCGCCTCCTTCACCATCGCGGAAATCCTGGCCGCCACCCGGGGCACCTTGATACGGCGGGGTTGGTGGGACACCTTTTGCGGGGTGTCCACCGACTCCCGCACCACCCAGACGGGCCAGATATTCATTCCCCTGGCCGGGGAGCGCCACGACGGCCACGACTTCATCGCCCAGGCCCTGCACCGGGGCGCCCGGGGGGTCTTGGTGGAGAGGAGGGGTGTAAGGGCGGCGGCCGGTGTCAGTGTGGGTTTAAAACCCGCCGCGGCCACCGAAATAACCGTAATCGCCGTGGATGCCGCCCTGACCGCCCTGGGGGACCTGGCCCATGCCTGGCGCGGCAGGTTTGCCCTGCCGGTGGTGGCCATCACCGGCAGTTGCGGCAAGACCACCACCAAGGAGATGACCGCCCAGGTCCTGTCCCGGACTTATCAGGTACACAAGAATCCCCTGAACCTGAATAACCTCATCGGCCTGCCCCTCACCCTTTTGGAGATGGATGCGGGCCATGAGGCCGCGGTGGTGGAGATGGGCATGAACCGCTTCGGAGAGATCCGCCGTCTCACCCAAATCGCCGCGCCCACCGTGGGAGTGCTCACCAACGTTTACGTGGCCCACACCGAGGGGGTGGGGGACGTGGCCGGAGTGGCCCGCGCCAAGGGCGAGATCATCAGCGCTCTGGAGCGGGAAGCCCGCCTGCTTTATAATGCCGATGATCCCTGGATTGCCGAGTTGGCCCGAAGTTTCCGGGGGCACTCCCTGAGCTACGGACTGGGTCCCGGGGCCGCCCTGCAGGCCGAAGGACGCCGCACCCTGGGACCCCGCGGCCAAAGCGCCATGCTGCATTATCAAGGGCAAAGCTGGCCCCTGCACCTGCCCGCGGCCGGAGAGCATATGCTGTACAACGCCCTGGCCGCCACCGCGGTGGGCCTGGTCTTGGGACTGCCGCCCGCAGAAACCGCCGCGGCCCTGGCGGAATTCCGGCCCATCGCCCGGCGCTCCCAGGTGGTCACCCTCCCCATCGGGGTCCACCTGCTGAACGATTGCTACAACGCCAACCCCGGCTCCATGGCCATGGCCTTGCAGACCTTGATGGAGCTCAAGGGTCAAGGCCGGGCCGCCGCCGCCCTGGGAGACATGCTCGAATTAGGCCCGGCGGCGGCCCAGGAACACCGGAACCTCGGCCGCCTGGCCACCCGGGCCGGGGTGGATTACCTGGTGACTTATGGCGACTTCCGCCTGGAGGTGGCCGCCGGGGCCCTGGAAGAGGGGCTGGCTGCCTCCCGCCTATTTCCCATCAGCCGCCAGGCCGACGGGGCCCGGGTGCTCCAGGAATTGCTGGAGCCGGGGGACTGGCTCCTGGTAAAAGGCTCCCGCAGCATGCACATGGAGGGGCTCATCGACCTGCTGGAGGAGATTTAAACTAGTTGCTCTACTATCTCTTATATCCTTTAAAGACGGTGTTTGGCGGCTTCAATGTTTTCCGCTACATCACCTTCCGGACCATCTTCGCCATTCTCACCGCCCTGATCATCTCCATGGTGGTGGGCTCCTGGTTCATTAACAAGCTGCGGGAGCTGCAGATCGGCCAATATGTCCGGGAAGACGGCCCCCAGTCCCACTTTATCAAGAACGGCACCCCCACCATGGGCGGCCTGATGATCATCTTCGCCACCCTGGTTGCCACCCTCCTCTGGTCGGAACTCGACAATCCCTACATCTGGATGGTGGTCATGGTAACCTTGGGCTTCGGCTTCATCGGCTTCTATGACGATTATCTCAAGGTCATCAAGAAGCACAATCGGGGCCTGGGCGGCCGCACTAAATTGGTGGCCCAGATAATACTGGCCCTGCTGCCGGCGGTCTCGCTCTATGTCAACCCGTCTTTCAACACCACCCTGACCGTTCCCTTCTTTAAACAGCTGCACCCGGATCTGGGCTGGTTCTTTATTCCTTTTGCCGTGTTTATCATCGTGGGCAGCGCCAACGCGGTGAACCTCACCGACGGCCTGGATGGCCTGGCCATCGGCCCGGTGACCATTGCCGCCGGCTTTTACATGATCTTTTGTTACCTGGCGGGGAACATCAAGATCGCCGCTTATCTGCAAATCCCTTACATCCGGGGGGTGGGGGAGCTCTCCATCTTCCTGGGGGCCCTGGTGGGCGCCGGGGTTGGTTTCCTGTGGTTCAACGCCTACCCGGCCCAGCTCTTCATGGGAGACGTGGGGGCCCTGACCCTGGGGGCGGTCTTGGGCACCGTGGCCCTGGCCACCAAACAGGAAATCCTTCTGGCCATCGTGGGCGGGCTCTTCGTGGTGGAAGCCCTGTCGGTTATCCTGCAGGTGGGCTTCTTCAAGGTTTCCAACGGCAAACGCATCTTTCGCATGGCGCCCCTGCACCATCACTTCGAACTTAAGGGCTGGCCCGAACCCAAGGTCATTGTGCGTTTTTGGATCATCGCCATTATCCTGGGGCTGATATCTCTGAGCGCATTAAAATTAAGGTGAGGTAGTTTTTTCCCCATACTCGTTTCCGGATCTGGCGCCATGGAACTTCATCAAAAAAAAGTCCTGGTAGTCGGCCTGGCCCGTACCGGGGTGGCCTTGTGCCGCTTCCTGGCGGCAAAGGGCGCCCGGGTGACGGTGACCGACCAGGCGCCACCGCAGGCCCTTGAGGAAGCCCGCCGGGAGATCGCCGGCTTGGGAGTAGCCGAAGCCTTGGGGACGGCCCTTAAAAAAAAGCCTGTCTGGCGGGGCTCTGACCTTATCATCCTAAGCCCCGGGGTGCCGCCGGAACTGGAATGGCTGAAGGCGGCCCGGAAGGCGGGCGTCCCCGTCTGGGGGGAGTTGGAATTGACCGGCCACTTCATCGAAAAACCCTTGATCGCGGTGAGCGGCACCAACGGCAAGACCACCACCATCACCCTGGTGGGGGAGTTCCTCAAGGCCTCCGGCCGGAAACCCCTGGTGGGTGGAAACATCGGCACCCCGGCGATCTCCTTGTTGTCGCGGCAACACCAGGCGGACTGCCTGGTGCTGGAGGTGAGCAGCTTCCAGTTGGACACCGCCCCCAGCTTTCATCCCCAGGCCGCCGCCCTCCTCAACATCACCCCGGACCATCTGGATCGCTACCCTTCGCTGGCCGCCTACGCCACCTCCAAGGCCAACCTCTTTCGCAGCCAGCACGGGGGCGACCTTAAGGTCCTCAACGCCGATGACGCCGCGCTGGCGGCGCTGGATACCGGGCCGGGCCGGGTCTATCACTTTTCCACCAGCCGCCCCCTGACCCGGGGCGCCTGGCTGGCCAACGGCTCGCTCCACCTCAGGCTGGCGGGCGCCGCTGAAGAGAGGTTTCCCCTGGCCGGGATTCGCCTCTCCGGGCGCCACAACCTGGAAAACGTCATGGCGTCCCTGTTGCTCTCCCTGGATGCGGGCGCCAGTCCCGAGGCCTGCCGGCGGGTGTTGGCCTCCTTCCGCGGCCTGCCCCATCGCCTGGAATTCGTGGCGGAGGTGGAGCGGGTGGAGTTTTATGACGACTCCAAGGGGACTAACGTCGGGGCGGTGGCTGTTTCCCTGGGCCACTTCTCCAAACCGGTGATCCTCATTGCCGGGGGCCGGGACAAGGACAGCGATTTCCGCCTCCTCTCCCCCTTGATCAAGGAACGGGTCAAGGCCTTGGTCCTGCTGGGCGAGACCCGGAAGCGCCTGGCTCAAACCTGGAAGGACCTGGCGCCCATCTGTCTGGTAAATTCCATGGCCGAGGCGGTGCGGCGGGCCTATGATTTGGCGCGTCCCGGAGAGGTGGTGCTCCTGTCTCCGGCCTGCGCCAGCTTCGACATGTTTAAGGACTATGCCCACCGGGGTGAAACCTTCCAAAAATTGGTGCAGGAGATGAGACTTGCAAAGGGAAGCTAAGGCCATTGCGGCCCCGGGCGTCCACGACGACCTGATCCTGCTGGGCAGCGCCTTCTCCCTGATGTGCCTGGGCCTGGGCATGGTATTCATCGCCAGTAACGTCATGGCCCTGACCAATTACGGCGATCCCTTCTACTTCGTCAAGCGCCAGGGGTTTTATGGATTACTGGGAGTGGTGACGCTCCTTTGGGGGCGGAGGATCAGATATCAGAATTATCAGCGCTGGGTCTATCCCTTTCTGGCCCTCAGCCTGATCTGCCTGATCCTGGTGTTTATCCCGGGCATCGGCGGCAAGGTGCGGGGCGCGGCCCGCTGGATCCGCCTGGGGCCCTTCACCCTGCAGCCCTCGGAGTTCGCCAAGCTGGCGGTGGTCCTGTACCTGGCTTATTCCCTGGCCCACAAACAGCAAAAGATGAAGTCTTTCACCATCGGCTTCCTGCCCCACATAGTGATCTCCGGGGTCTTCATCGGTCTCATCGGCATCGAAACGGACTTTGGCACCGCCCTGACCCTGGCGGCCATCGTCTTCACCATGCTCTTCGTGGGCGGCACCCGCCTCACCCACCTCCTTCTGTCCCTGGGGGGGGTTATCGTCCTGGCGATCCTGGCGGTATTGAAGGATCCGAAAAAATCCGCTCGCTTCCTCTCCTTCCTGGACCCCTGGAAATACGGGGCCGATGTGGGCTACCAGTTGAAGCAATCCCTGCTGGCCATCGGCTCCGGAAATCTGGTCGGCCTGGGGCCGGGACAGAGCCGGGCCAAGCTCTTCTACCTGCCGGACGCCCATACCGACTTCATCCTCTCCATCTTCAGCGAGGAAATGGGCTTCCTGGGATTTCTCCTGGTCCTGGCCTTGTTCACCCTCCTGGTGGTCCGGGGACTCCGCCTGAGCCTCAAGGCCCCGGACACCTTCGGCTCATACCTGGCCCTGGGTCTGACCCTGGTCATCGGCCTGCCCGCGGCCATCAACCTGGGAGTGGTGAGCGGCATCCTGCCCACCAAGGGGCTGTCCCTACCCTTTCTCAGTTATGGGGGCTCTTCCCTGATTGCCAGCATGCTGGCGGTGGGCATCCTCCTGAACATCAGCAGTCAGATCAAGGGTCCCAGTGGGCCGCGGCCCGTAAAGGTCGCGGCGCCGAGCCAGGGCGAAACGGCTCTGCCTTAGCCGGGCAGGCCCGATCCAGGACGAGACGCGCACCCCGAATTCCGGCAGCTATGAGCGCCCGGGGATCTAGAAACGACCGGACCGGACCAGACCAGATCGAGGCGGGTTTTTTATCCCACCCCTGGCGCCGGCGGGACGCCGGGATTAATGGCGCCTAAGGCGCAGCCTGCCAAAACCCTGGTAATTAAGATAGGGGTAGGAAAGTTCGATGGACCTCAGGGTAGTCATTGCCGCGGGGGGTACCGGCGGCCACCTCTTTCCGGGGATCGCGGTGGCCCGGGAGTTTGAGACGCACCAGGGGTTTGCGGTCAGCTTCTTCACCAGCCCTCGCCCCATGACCACCCAGATCCTTACGGGCGCCGGCTTCCCCTGGGAGGCGGTGGCCAGCCGGGCCTTGCAGGGCCAGGGAATCTTCTCCCGAATGCGTACCTGGTGGCGCCTGCCGGGGAGCGTTCGGGAGGCCCGGGCACGTCTTCAGGCCCTCCGCCCCCACCTGGTGCTGGGCATGGGCGGCTATACCTCCGGCCCCGTGGGCCTGGCAGCCTGGTCTCTGAAGATTCCCCTGGCCCTGCACGAGCAGAATGCCCTTCCCGGCTTCACCAACCGCTGGCTGGCCCATCTGGCGCAGCGGGTCTTCGTCTCCTTTCCTGCCTCCCTGGGCCAGTTCCCCCGCAACCTGGCGGCCTGGACCGGCAACCCGGCCCGGGAGGAGTTTTTCCGGGTTATGCCGCCGCGGCCGGGGGCGCCGTTCACGGTGCTGATCACCGGCGGCAGCCAGGGGGCCCGCCACCTGAACCTGGAAGTCTTGGCCGCCTTGCCGGAGCTGACCGACCTGAAGGAGCGGCTCCGGTTCCTCCATCTCACCGGGGAAGCGGACCGGGCAGAGGTGGCCGCGGGCTATGGCGCCGCCGGGTTTGCAGCCCAGGTGGAGGAGTTCTCCCAGGATATGGCCGGTTTGATGAACCTGGCCCACCTCATCGTCTGCCGGGCGGGGGCCTCCACCCTGGCGGAGATTACCGCGGTGGGCCGGGCCTCCCTGCTGGTCCCCTACCCGTTCGCGGCCAACAACCACCAGGAGGTCAACGCCCGTTTCCTGGGGCAGGCCGGGGCCGCGGAGATCATCCTAAATAAAGATTTTACCGGGACCGTTTTCGCTGATAAGATAAGGCAATTTATCTCTGCGCCCGATATCCTGGCCAGCATGGAGGAGGCCGCCCGCCGCCTGGCCCGGCCAGACGCCGCCAAAGAGATCGTCCGGGGCTGCCTGGAGTTGCTATGAAGGTAAAATTAAATGATGGTGGGCACTGCCCACCCTACATAACTGGGGCTGTCCGGAACCGGGAAACGCTTGCCACCCCCACCCGGTGTCGCCCCCTCACAGGGGGAGGGGATAAAGCGCTGCCTCTTGGGGGTTGAATAAAGATGAATAATCCGGTCGTTCTTTCCAGGAACCCAAGAAAAAATCAGACTGATGCAGAGAATTTGTTATGGCGGCATCTGCGGAGGAAACAATTACATTGATTCAGATTTAGAAGGCAGCAGCCCATTGGGAAATGCATTGTTGATTTTGTCTGTTTGCTGTCCGGAACCGAAAAACGCTTGCCACCCCCACCCGGTGTCGCCCCCTCTCAGGGGGAGGGAATAAGGCGCTTCCTCTTGGGGGGTTGAATAAAGATGAATAATCTTGTCGTTCTTTCCAGGAACCTGAGAAAAAGACAGACCGATGCGGAGAACCTATTATGGCAGCATCTGCGGAGAAAACAAATAGAAGGATTTAGAGTTAGGAGGCAACAGCCAATCGGGAGATATATTGTGGATTTCGTATGTCTCGAAAGGCGACTGATCCTGGAAATTGATGGTGGTCAACATGCTGTAGAGAAGGATAGAGATAATGAACGGGATCATTGGTTAATGGCAGAAGGTTACCGAATATTAAGGTTCTGGAATAATGATGTCTTAAGCAATATAGAAGGCGTCTTGGAAACGATAAGATTAAATATCCTCTCCAATCCTGTGGCTTATAGATAATTGAGATATATTACTTGGAGCGAAAAATTGATTAAATTCCCTCTTCCTCAAGGGAGAGGGTTAGGGCGAGTGTGAAAAGTTAATCTATTTCACGCTCCCAGTAATAAAAGAAAACGGCTTAAAAAGAAATAGACTATAGGATATAAGGCACCGATATCTTTGGTTTTATCCCCTCCCCCTTAGAGGGGGGAGGGTTAGGGTGGGGGTGGCGTAAGGCATTTGCCTATGGTCGTATTCCAGCTTCAATGAATTTATCAATCGGAACCTTTGCCCATTTAATAGGGTGACAATCTCGACCTAAAATTTGATTTTGATTTTAGAGGATATAGTTTTAAGAAATTAGAGGGCAATGCCCACCTTACCTAGCTTAGTATGAAGCATCTCAAATCATCATTAAAAGATTTAAGAGAGATTTTCGAAAGAAGCATTATTATTCGGGAAATATCTGAACCACTTTCCTCATTTGATGTTAATAGCTCTGTCGATAACGTTAGACGGTTTATGAGCACTAAGGATTATGACGTAATTGGTGTAAGAGAAGATGGATTAATCTGTGGATATGCTCGAAAATCTGAATTATCAGAAGGGAAGATAGGAGATTATTTAATCCATTTTGGTGAAAATGAGAAGTTTCCAGAGACAACTTCATTAATTAAAGTTTTGAAATTATTTCGTGATTTAGATAGAATTTTTGTTATTTTTCTTGGGCAGGTGGGGGGAATAGTAACTCGTGGCGATCTGCAAAAAGCTCCTGTCAGAATGTGGCTTTTTGGTCTAATTTCTTTAATAGAAATGCAGCTTTTGCGAATTATCCGTGAATCTTACCCCGGGGAAGAATGGAAAGATCTAATTAACCATCACAGGTTAAGCAATACAAATAAGATACTTTCTGAACGTCAGAGCAACAATACGGCAATTGACCTTGCTGATTGTCTTCAATTCTGTGATAAACGGGATATTGTACTTAAGAGTAACGAAATTAGAGAGAAGTTAGGTTTTAATAATAAATCAGAAATATTTCTAAAGGGCCTTGAGGAACTTCGGAACAATCTTTGCCACGCGCAAGATATTATTACCGGAAACTGGCCTAACATTATAGACCTTGCGATAGAGGCTGAAAACTTCTTGCATAAATGTGAGGAATTTTAAAATAAATAAGAACTTAACTTACCACTTCATCGGCGTTGGCGGCATCGGCATGAGCGGGCTGGCGGAGCTCCTGGTGCGCCGCGGCCACCGGGTGAGCGGTTCCGACCTGGCGGCTGGGCCCCTTACCCGCCGCCTGGAGACCCTGGGCCTGAGGTTCCATGAGGGCCACCGTCCTGAGCAGCTGCCGGCCGGGGCCATTGTGGTGCACTCCACCGCCGTGAAGGAAGACAATCCGGAGCTGGCCGCGGCCCGGGCCCGGGGTCTCACCGTGTTGCGCCGGGGCCAATTGCTGTCCCGGCTCATGGAGGGACATCTCCAGGTGGCCGTCACCGGGGCCCACGGCAAGACCTCCACCACCGCCATGGTGGCCGCCATTCTCAGGAACGGCGGCCTCGATCCCACCGTGGTGGTGGGGGCCCTGTGGGACCACCTGGGCTCCAACGCCGTCCTGGGCCGGGGGGGCTACTTTGTAGCCGAGGCCGACGAAAGCGACGGCTCCTTCGCCGATCTCTCCCCCCAGATCACTGTGGTCACCAATCTGGACCGCGAGCACCTGGATTACTATCGCGACCTGGCCCATATCCAGGAGACCTTCGCCGCCTATTTCCAAAAGCTGCCTCCGGAGGCCAAGCTGGTGGCCTGGGCCGACGATCCTAACCTTGCTCCCCTGCTGCGCCGGTTTTCCGGCGAGCTCACCACTTACAGCCTGTCCCCCGGGGCCGATTTCCATGCTAGCGAACCTGAGCCCCAAGGTCTGGGCTGCCGTTTCCGCCTGTGGTATCGGGGCCGGGAGCTGGGCAGAGTTACGGTGCCCCTGGCGGGGAGCCACTACGTCCTCAACGCCATGGCCGCCTGTGCCGTGGGCCATAACCTGGGACTCGATTTCCCCGTTTGGCGTCAGGGTCTTAAGGAGATGGGGCAGATCCAGCGGCGCTGCCAGGTGAAGGGCACAGCCCGGGGGGTGCTGGTGCTCGACGACTACGGGCATCACCCCACCGAAATCTCCGCCACCCTGACGGGCCTGACCCAGGCCTTCCCGCAGCGCCGCCTGGTGGTGGCCTTCCAGCCCCACCGCTACAGCCGCACCGCGGCCCTGCTGGAGGAATTCATCCCGATCTTTGCCCGGGCCGGGCTGGTATTCATCACCGAAATTTACGCGGCAGGCGAATCCCCCCGGGAAGGCGTCTCGGGCCGGGTTGTTTATGAAGGGGTCCGCGGCAGCGGCCATCCCGCGGTGCATTTTGTGGCAGAAAAGGGCGCAGTAGCCGCGGCCCTCCTGGAGCACCTGCAGGAAGGCGACCTGGTCCTCACCCTGGGGGCCGGGGATATCTGGACAGCCGGGGAGGACCTGCTGGCCCGACTCAACGGCAAGGCCGGTGGCTCGGGGGAGGCTCGCCCCTAAGGAAAACCGCCATGGTTCGAAATCCGCGGCATTCCCGCCTGCTGTCCCAGCAGCCACTGAAGAAGTCCAGCCTGATCCCTCGGAGAAGGCCGCGCAACAGCTATCGCCGGACCCAGGGCGGCCAGTCCTCCAGGTCCTGGCTGTGGCTGGCCGTTTTCACCGGGGGACTCATGACCCTGGCCGGGGTCTGCCTGGGATTGGTGCTCCTCTACCATCAACTCTTGATTTGTTCATATTTTTGCATTAAAGATATCAAGAACATCGAAATCGAAGGCAATCGGCGCATCACCTCCGAGGTCATCATGCAACTGGCCAAATTGGGCCCCGATACCAACCTCCTGGCCATGCGGCCGGGGCAGGTGGAACGGGCCCTGCAGGCCCACCCCTGGATCGCCCGGGCCGAAGTGACCCGGAAATGGCCCGACCGGCTCCATCTGCGCCTCCAGGAGCGGGAGCCGGTAGCCCTGGTGCAGTTGGGGCAAGAACTCTTTTACCTCGATCGCCAGGGAAGTCTGTTTCACCCGTTAACGCCCGGGGATCCGCATAACTTCCCGGTAATTACCGGGCTGAAACCGGAGAATCTGCAACACCCGGAAGGGGTGCTACCGCCCCTGGTGGCCCAGACCTTTCAATTGCTGGAAGTGCTCAAGGAAGCCCCCGCGCCGGTCAACCTGGAAAACGTCTCCGAGGTTCACCTGGACCCGGATCGGGGCTTCACCCTTTATGTTAATGGCCTGGGGGCGGCTCTGGACCTCGGCTTTAAAGACTATTTGGGAAAGCTGCGCAAATTCGCCCAGGTTTTGCCGGTGATGGCCCAAAAGGGCTACCTGTCCCGGACCGGGCGCATCAACCTCGACGATCCCCAGCGGGTCCTCATCAACCTGAAGGAGACGGACGAGGGTCAATAGGATAACTCACGTGCCCCAAGAGCTCATTGTTGGTTTGGATATCGGCACCACCAAGATCTGCGCGGTGGTGGGAGAAGTGCGGGAAAACCAGGTGGAGATCGTCGGCCTGGGATGCGCCCCCACCGCCGGCGGCCTGCGCAAAGGGGTGGTGGTCAACATCGAAAATACCGTGCGGGCCATCCGCAAGGCCGTGGAAGAGGCGCAAGTCATGGCCGACTGCGAAATCCGCTCCGTTTATGCCAGCGTCGGCGGCGGCCAGACCAAGGTGATCAACAGCCAGGGGATCATCGCCATCAAGGATCGGGAAGTGACCGCGGCGGACATGGATCGGGTCATCGACACGGCCCGCACCGTGGCCATTCCCTCCGACCGGGAGGTGATCCACACCCTGGTGCAGGATTTTTTGATTGACGGCCAGGACGGCATCAAGGACCCGGTGGGCATCCACGGAGTGCGTCTGGAATGCAAGGTCCACATCGTCACCGGCGCGGTCACCTCCCTGAATAACATCATCAAATGCTGTAATCGGGCCAACCTGGAGGTGACCGGTATCGCCCTGAAAAGCCTGGCGGCGGGGGAGGCGGTGCTCACCGAGGAAGAAAAAGAGCTGGGAGTGGCCCTCATCGATTTCGGCGGCGGCACCACCGATCTATCCATCTTCGCCGAGAATGCCTTGCGGCAGAACTTCGTCCTGCCGGTGGGGGGTAACAACCTCACCAACGACATCGCCGTGGGCCTCCCCACCTCCCTCTATAATGCCGAGGAGCTAAAAAAGGAATTCGGCTCCTGTCTCAATGTCCTGGGCGACCCCGCGGAAATGCTGGAGGTTCCGGGGCTGACGGGCAGGGATACCCAGCAGGTGCCCCGGGCCCGGCTGGCGGAGATAATCCATTTGCGGGTGGTGGAGATCATCAACTTGCTGGGCAAAGAACTCCAGCGGGCCCGCTTTAACAATCCACTGCACTCCGGCGCGGTGCTCACCGGCGGCAGCGCCTTAGTGGACGGACTTCAGCAGTTGGCCGGCGAGGCCTTCCAGATGCACACCCGCATCGGTTACCCCATGGGGGTGGGCGGCCTCGTCGACGTCATCCATGACCCATCTTTTGCCACTGCCGTGGGCCTGGTGCTCCATGGTTTTAAGACCCAACGGAAGGGCCAACGCCAGACCGGCCGCTGGGCCCCTCCGGCACGCTGGGCGGGAAGCCGCTCCTCCCGCGGTCTCTGGGGCCGGGTCAAAAAATGGTTCCGGGAAGTGGTATGAATCTTCCAAAAGTGGTATGATGGCCACGAGGGGGTTTTACAGGATGAAGATTCAATTAGTCCCCAACGAATTGACGGCCAAGATCAAGGTGTTAGGCATCGGCGGCGCCGGCGGCAATGCCATCAATGACATGATCGCCTCCCAGATGGTGGGGGTGGATTTTATCGCCGCCAATACCGACGCCCAGGCGCTGGAGCGGAGTCTGGCCCCGGTAAAGATCCAACTGGGGTCCGGCGTCACCCGGGGGTTGGGGGCCGGCGGCGACCCGGAAATAGGCCGTAAGGCGGCCGAGGAGGAGGGCGAACGCCTCAAGCAGGTGCTCCAGGGCGCCGATATGGTGTTCATTGCCGCGGGCATGGGCGGCGGCACCGGCACCGGCGCCTCTCCCGTGATAGCCGACCTGAGCCGGGAATTGGGTTCTCTCACCGTGGCCGTGGTGAGCAAACCCTTTGAATTCGAGGGCAAGATGAAGCGGCGCCTGGCCGAAACCGGGATCGAGGAACTGCGTAAGGTGGTGGACACCATCATCACCATTCCCAATGACCGCCTCTTCAGTCTCAGCTCCAAAAACTCCCGCATCAAAGATGTCTTCGGCATGGCCAACGAAGTCCTGGGCTTTGCAGTACAGGGCGTCTCCGACCTCATCATGGTCCCCGGCTTCATCAACATGGACTTTGCCGACGTCCGCACCATCATGAAGGAGCGGGGTATGGCCCTCATGGGCACCGGCATCGCCAACGGCGGCAACCGGGCTGCGGATGCCGCCCACAAAGCCATCTCCAGTCCCCTCCTGGAAGACATCTCCATTCGTGGCGCCCGGGGTATTCTTATCAACATCACCTCCGCCCCCGACATCTCCATGGAGGAGCTCCGGGAAATCTGCAGCATCGTCCAGGAGGAGGCCCACGAAGAGGCCGTCATCAAGTGGGGTCTGGTCTACGATGAAGGACTGGCGGACGAGATCCGGGTGACGGTGATCGCCACCGGCATTGGCAAACGCGCCGAAATGGAACGGCCCGTCTGGACTCAGGCGACCCAACCGCCGGAGGACCTGGAGATCCCCACCATCCTGCGGACTTCGGAGCCGCCCCTGAACGCCGAGGCGCGGCCGGCCAACCTCCGGCCCGCGGCCAATCTGGGGGTGGTGGGCGCCAAGAGGAACATCGTCCACCCGGACCTCCAATATGAGGAAAGCGAGTTGGACATTCCGGCTTTCCTGAGGAAGGACGGCTGAGAAAATACGGTTTTCGGCTTTCGGTTTTCGGTTTTCGTCTGGGGGCGTGAGTGATCACGCCCCTGGTTCTTAGCTGCAAATGAAGGTAGGGGCGGGATTAACCCGCCCCTACGTGCCTCACCGCTATGTCCGCCAAGATCAAGGCACGTCTGAAAAAAATCCTGGCCCAGGAACGAGGCGCAGTGCTGCGGAACTGGGGGGCCCGCTGGCCCGTGGCCCTGATCTACCCCCAGATCTACCCGGTGGCCATGGGCAACCTGGGCTTTCAGACCATTTACCGGCTGCTCAATGACACCTCCAGCATCCACTGCGAGCGCGCCTTTCTCCCCAGCCCGGAGGACTGGCGGGAGTACCAGCGCACCCGCACCCCCATCCTCACCCTGGAGTCGCAGCGGCCTTTGTCAGACTTTGCCGCCCTGGCCTTTTCCATCTCCTTTGAGGCCGACTACCCTTACGTCCTGCAAATCCTGGAGGGGGCCGGGGTACCCCTCTTGGCCGCGGAGCGCCGCCCCACCGACCCCCTGGTCCTGGCCGGCGGGGTGGCCACCTTCCTGAACCCCGAGCCCCTGGCGCCCTTTGTGGATGCCTTTTTCCTGGGGGAGGGGGAGGCCGGGGCGGTCCCCTTCTTCCAGTTTTTGGCCGGGGGGCAGGCGGAGCGGCCGCGCCCCCTGCTGCTGCGGGACCTGGCGCAAACCATCCCCGGGGCTTACGTGCCCGCCGGCTACCGGCCCCGCTACCACCCCGACGGCCCCCTGGCCGGCCTCGATCCTGAGCCGGGCTATCCTCCCCGGGTAAAGGCCCCGCACCTGCCGGAACTGGCTTCTTATCCCACCCACAGCCACCTGTTAACTCCCCAGAGCGAATGGGGGGAGATGTTCCTGGTGGAGACTGGCCGCGGCTGCTCCCGGGGTTGCCGCTTCTGCGCCGCCGGCTTTGTCTACCGCCCGCCCAGGGAGCGGCCGTTGGAGGAACTGTGGACCCAGGTGGGGCGGGGCTTGCTGGAAAAACGCAAGGTGGGCCTGGTGGGGGCTGCGGTTAGCGACCACCCCGCGGTCAAAGAACTGTGCCGGAAAATCCTGGCCGCGGGCGGCGAGATCGGGATTAGTTCGCTCAGGGCCGACTCCGCCGACCAGGAGCTTTTCCAGCTCCTGGCCCGGGGCGGAGTGCGGAGCGTCGCCCTGGCCCCGGAGGCCGGCAGCGAGCGTTTACGAAAGGTGATAAATAAGGGTCTCAGCCAGGAAGATCTGGCCCAGGCCGCGGTGAATCTAAGCCGGTCCGGTATCCCGCAGCTTCGCCTCTATTTCATGGTGGGCCTGCCCACCGAGACCCTGGAGGAGGTGGCGGAAATCCCCCGGCTGGTTCGGTTCCTGGAACACTGCGTCCTCAAGGACAGCCGCGGCAAGCGCCACCTGGGCCTCATCACCCTGAGCCTCTCCTCCTTCGTCCCAAAGCCCTTCACCCCCTTCCAGTGGGCTCCGTTTATGGAAGTGGCGGAGCTGAAAAAACGCCTCCGCCTGGTATCCCGGGAATTTCACGGCGTCAAGGAAGTGCGGGTCCACACCGACCTGCCCAAATGGGCCTACGTCCAGGCCCTGTTGGCCCGGGGCGACCGCCGGGTGGGGGAGCTGCTGCTGGCCGCCCACCGGCGCGGCTGGAGCCGGGCCTTCCGGGAAAGCCCCGTCAACCCGGACTTCTTCACCCTTAGACCCCGCCCCCCCGACGAGCTCTTCCCCTGGGACTTCATTGACCACGGCCTGAAGAAAGACTACCTCTGGGAGGAATACCAGCGGGCCCTGGAAGCCCGGGAGACCCCGCCCTGCCGGCCCCTGGTCTGCAAAAAATGCGGGATCTGTGCAGGCCAGACCCCGGAGTGAAGGGAGAACGCGAAAAAATTAATGAAAGCTGAAAGCTGGCAGCTAATAGCTGATAGCTGCTCTTACGCCACCTTGGCCCCAAAGATTCTTTCCAGGTGCTTCAGGGCAAAGGCATGAGCCTCGGGGTCGAAGTCGGCCACCCCTTGCCGGTAGACCAGCGCCGGGATATCCCGGTCGAAGAGCTCCTTGACCGTCTCCATGATGCAGATGGAGGTGCACACCCCCACCACTTCCACCCGGTCCACCTGCTCCTTTTTCAGGACCTCATCCAGGTTGGTGCTGGAAAAGGCGCTGTAACGGGTCTTCTCCACCCGGAGATCCCCGGGCTTAAGCGGCAGCTCCGGGATGACCTGGCCTCCCCAGGAGCCCCGGACCGCGTGGGCGCCAAAGTATTTAAATTCGCGGTCGTCCGGGGCATGGGCGTCGCAGACGAAGATCACCACCCCCCCCTGCCGCCGGGTTTCCTCAATCTTCCGGGCCACGAAGGGGATGATCTCCCGGCCGCTGGCCCCCACGTACAGGGAACCTTTGGGGTCGATAAAATCATTGAGCATGTCCGCGACAATCAGCGCTATCTTACCCATGGCCGCCTCCGGCAAGCAAAACCCTAAGGATAGCTGCAAGATAATTCCTGGCGGGTGCTGAGGCAAGAGGGAAGAATCCGCGGCCCTGATAAAGCGAAGGGTCTCGCATTTTTCAGGGGCCTGGGGGCAGCGCTCCTCCTAAGGATATTTTCAGAAAAGTGTCCCTGCCTGGATAAAAAAATTTCCACAGCACCCCCACCTGTGATTATAATTAAGAAGAGAAGTTAGGAGGTCATTCCCGGCCGCTCGCTGGCAAGCGGCGGGCTCTTCTGGGGGATTCATGCCCAAGAAAGCGGTCTGGCTCATCATCATCTTCACCTTGCTCTTCATCCTGGGGATCAACAGCGGCGAGCTGAATTTTCTCCAAAACCTGGGGAATACCATTTGCCTGAATTGCATCGGGGTGGGTTAATGGTCAGGTTGCGGACCCTGGTTCAGACCCTGGTGGCCTTCGGGACCAACGCCTATCTTCTCTTCCCCTTCGGCGGCTCGGTGATTTATCAGGGGCCCCTGAAGGCGGTGTGCCATCCGGGGCTTAACTGTTACTCCTGCCCCGGGGCCCTGCTCTCCTGCCCGGTGGGCGCCTTCCAGAACTTCCTGGCCAGCATCCGTTTCCACGCCCCGGGCGCCATCCCCCACCCGGGAGCCATCGTGGTGGGGTATCTCGGCTTCATCGGCACCATGGTAGGCCGCCTCCCCTGCGGCTGGTTCTGCCCCTTCGGCTTCATCCAGGACTTGCTCCACAAAATCCCGGTGCGCAAGTTTTCCCTGTGGGAGCCGCTACGCTGGGTGAAGTACGGGGTCCTGGCGGTCTTGGTGGTGATCCTGCCCCTGTGGCTGGTGGACTCCTCCGGCCTGGGATCCCCCTGGTTTTGCAAGCTGCTGTGCCCGGCGGGAACCCTGGAAGGGGCGCTGCCCCTGATCTTACTGAAACCCAGTCTGTGGGCCACTCTGGGTTTTTATTTCTGGAATAAGATTACCATCTTGACGCTATTGCTGATCCTGATGATCTTCATCAGCCGTCCCTTTTGCCGCATGCTCTGTCCCCTGGGGGCATTTTACAGTCTTTTCACCCGCATGACCCTGGTGCACCTGGAGTTCATCGAAGGCAATTGCGTGGAATGCGGGGCCTGCGCCCGTAAATGCCCTACCGGCGTCAAACCGGCCCAGGAATTCGACAGCCCGGAATGCATCATGTGCCTGAAATGCCTGGACGCCTGCCAGTTCCGGGCCCTCCAGTTCGGTATTCGCCGGCCCCCGACGCCCGAGAAAAAACGCACCTTTTCACCCCTTTGAACCGAGAAAAAAAGCTTGACAGTCATTTTTTTTTTATCATAATAAATCAAAGTAGTTACCGCGGATAACCGCAGGGGAGATCTCATGGCCCTCACCAAGGAAAAGTTGATCAGCCGCTTACAGACCCAGGTCGGTTTGGGCAAGCAGGAGTCTCGCTCGGCGGTGGAACAGGTCCTGGACATCATGAAAGAATCCCTGGCTCGCAGCGAAGATCTGCTCATCAGCGGCTTTGGCAAGTTCTCGGTGAGGCAGAAGAACGCCCGCCGGGGCCGGAACCCGCAGACCAAGGAAAATCTGATCCTCAGGGCCCGCAAGGTAGTGGTCTTCAAAACCTCCGGCGTGCTGCGCAACCGCATCAACGAAGGCAAGTAAACCTCATAATCTTCTCATCCCAGCCCGCAGCCTCTTTAAAGACCCCGGAGCTGGCCTGTCGCTTTTCACTTAGGGGGCTCGTCGATTTCCGCTACGAGAGGACCCGGGTATGAAAGGCTGTCGCGTTGCTAAGACCGGGGGGCTGCCCCCGGGCACCCGGCGCCTGAGTCGCCGGGCCTTTGTCCGGGGCAGCCTCGGAGCCCTGGCCTTCCTCTTGCCTCTCCCCTGGCGGCCTAAGCCCGCCGCCTCCCAGGAAATCCGGCAGGGTTTAAGCCGCCCGTATCGAGCCGCCTTCCAGAAAGTCATGCCCAGCCGGATGGTGCAGTGCCTGATTTGCCCCCGGAATTGCGAGGTCAAGGACGGCGAACGGGGGGAATGCGGCGTCCGGGAGAACCGCAAGGGCATCTATTATTCCCTGGTTTACGGCAACCCCTGCGCCGTCCACGTGGACCCGGTGGAGAAGAAACCCTTCTTCCACGTCCTGCCCGGGAGCCGCTCCTTCTCCATCGCCACCGCGGGCTGCAACCTGCACTGCAAATTCTGCCAGAATTGGGAGATTTCCCAGGCCACCCCGGAGAAGACCGACAACTTCGACCTGCCCCCGGAAAAGGTGGTGGCCGGGGCTAAGGCAGCCGGCTGCCTCTCGGTGGCCTACACCTACGTCGAGCCTGTCATCTTTTATGAGTACATGACCGCGGTGGGCCGCCTGACCAAAGGGGCCGGCTTGCTTAGCACCTGCCACTCCGCCGGTTATATTAATCCCGAGCCCCTGGAAGAGTTGGCCCGGGTGCTGGACGCGGCCACGATCGACCTCAAGGCCTTCGATCCCCATTTTTACAAAGAGCTGGTGGACGGGAAGCTGGAGCCGGTGCTCAACACCTTGAAGACCTTGCGCCACCGGGGGGTGCATCTGGAGGTCGTCAACCTGGTCATTCCGCAGTTCAACGACCAGCCCCAGAACATCTCCGACATGTGCTCCTGGATCCGGGATGAGTTGGGGCCGCTCACTCCGCTGCACTTTTCCCGGTTCTACCCCTTATACAAGATGCAGAATCATTTCCCCACCCCGGTAAGCACCCTGGAGAGCGCCCGGGAGCTGGCCTTAAAGGCCGGGCTTAAATACGTTTATCTGGGCAATATCCCCGGGCACCAGGCGGAGAACACCCATTGCCACGGCTGCGGCAAGTTGCTCATCGCCCGCCGGGGCTACCAGGTGGGCGAGATGCACCTGCAGGAGGGCGCCTGCGAATATTGCGGCGTCAAGATTCCCGGCATCTGGAAGCAAAAGGCGTAAAAGACGGTTTTCTGTTTTCGGTTTTCGGTTTTCGGTTACAGAAAACTGAAACTAACCCACTTCCGGCAGGTTAATCCTCGTTCCCCATCTCCCGCTTGGGCTAAACAAAGGAAAGCTTTTACCGAAACCCGAAAACCGAAAACCGAAAACAGGTAGTCATGTCCTGGACCTGCGGCATCATCGGCCTGCCTAATGCCGGCAAGACCACCATCTTCAACGCCCTAACCGCCGGTCAGGCCGAGGTGGCCAGCTATCCCTTCAGCACCATCGCCCCCAACATCGGGGTGGTGCCGGTGCCGGACCCGCGCTTAGCTCGCCTGGGAGATCTCCTGCACCCCCAACGCCTCACGGCAGCCACCATCTCCTTTGTGGACGTGGCCGGGCTGATTGAGGGCGCCTCCCGGGGGGAGGGCCTGGGGAACCAATTCTTGGCAGCCATCCGGGAGGTGGACCTGCTGGTCCACGTGGTCCGCTGCTTCGGAGACGCCGCCTGCCCCCACCCCCTGGCGAACCTGGACCCGGAGCGGGACGTGGAGGTGGTGGAAACCGAGCTGCTGCTCTCGGACCTGGAGATACTGGGGCGCCAGCGCCTCAAGGTGGAGAAAAAGGCCAAGGCCGGCGACCGGGGAGCGGCCGCGGCCCTGGCCGTCCTGCTCCAGGCGGAGGAGGGGTTGAACCGGGGAAAATGGGCCCGGGACCTGGGGCTGGGCCCCCGGGAACTGGAGCAGCTCCAGGCCGTTCCGCTGCTTACCTTGAAGCCATGCCTGTTCGTGGCTAACGTAAGTGAGCAGGAATTAAACGATGGTTTCCATTACACCGCCCTGAAGCAGTTGGCCGCGGCCCGCAACCTCCCGGTGATCCCCATCCTGGGAGACCTGGAGGCGGAGTTGCAGGAGTTCTCCCCGGAAGAGCAGGGTGAATTCCTGCGGGGCCTGGGATTGGCGGAGCCGGGCATTTACCGGCTGGTGCGGGAATCCCAGCGGCTCCTGGGGATGGTGACCTTTTACACCAGCGTTGGCCCGGAAGTGCGGGCCTGGCAGGTGCCGGCGGGCACCCCGGCCCCTAAGGCCGCGGGCCGGGTACACTCCGACATGGAAAAGGGCTTCATCCGGGTGGAAGTGATGAGCCTGGACGATCTGAGCCGACTGGGCTCTCCCGCCAGGGTCCGGGAGGAGGGCCGGCTCCAGGTGGAGGGCCGGGATTATCTGGTCCGGGACGGCGATATCCTGCTGTTCCGCTTCCAGCGCTGAACCTGATGGCCGCGGGGCGTTGCTTTTTGGGAAAGGTTGTGATAAAAGAGATTAGGGAAAGGAGGTGGCTAGGATGTTCCAAGTAGGCCAGTTGGCCGTATACCCCGCTCACGGGGTAGGAAGGATCGAATCCGTCCAAGAACGGGAGATCTCAGGAACACCGGCACAATTCTACATTATGCGTCTGTTGGACTCCGACATGATCATTATGATCCCCACCAATAACGCCAGAAACGTCGGCCTCCGGGACATGATCGACAATCAGGCGGTGGACCAGGTTTACCAAATCCTGCGCTCCCGCCCCTCCCGTCTCAACAACCAGACCTGGAACCGCCGCTACCGGGACTACATGGACAAAATCAAGACCGGCTCCCCCTTCCAGGTGGCGGAAGTATTGCGGGACCTCACCCTCCTCAAGGCCGAAAAGGATCTCTCCTTCGGGGAGCGCAAGATGCTGGATACCGCCAGAAATCTGTTAATCAAAGAGCTTTCCCTGGTGCATGAAAAGGAAGAAACGGAAATCGAGGCCCGACTGCAAGAGTTGTTGGTCTAAACTGGTCCACTCTGCCGACAACATGTCAGCAACCTTTAACTGTTCAGATTGTCAACCTTTCTTGTAGGGGGCGTATTTTGCCCTATCACCGGCAGCGGCCGAGACCTCCGCAGCGCCTCTATTGGGTTCCTTTTAAAAAATTCCTGCCCGTCATGTCTCCGATGGAAGGGGGTGAAGGCTGAGTGTTACAAAAGGCAGTCACCGGGACCATCCTCGGGATAATTTGTGTGGTGAGCGGCTATCTCATCGCCTCCCAGATCCCCCAGTTGGGCCATCCCTGGTGGGCCGGCTGGGTGGGGGGCGTGGCCGGCTTGGCGGTGGCCTTCATCACCATGGCCTTGGAACGGGTAATCAAGCGCATTCCCCTGAAGACCATCGTCGGCAGCACCCTCGGGTTGTTTGTGGGCCTGGGGATCGGTAAGCTGGCCAGCTATCCCTTCGATAAATACCTGGAGCTACCTAACCTACAGATTCCTTTATATATTTTTTTCTCGGCCATCTTTGGTTATATCGGCTTGGTGCTGGGGGGCAAGAAGATGTCGGAGATCAGCACCCCCTATTTCCTGGAGCCTGGGGGCAAGCCGGCCCCCCGCCTGCCCATGAAGATCCTGGATACCAGCGTCATCATCGACGGCCGCATTGCCGACATCACCGAGACCGGCTTCGTGGAAGGCACCCTCATCGTGCCGAAATTTATCCTGGAGGAACTGCAATACATCGCCGATTCCTCCGATGATCTGCGGCGCACCCGGGGCCGCCGCGGCCTGGACATTTTGAAGCGCCTGCAACAGCAAAATCACCTCCGGGTGGAGTTCAGCGAAGACGACATCCCCAATGCCGCGGGGGCGGATTCCAAGCTGGTGGGCCTGGCCTTGAAACTGCACGCCAAAATCCTCACCAATGATTTCAACCTGCACAAGGTGGCGGAACTGCAGGGGCTGGAGGTCCTCAACATCAACCAGTTGGCCAACGCCATGAAACCCGCGGTGCTGCCGGGGGAAAGCATGCAGGTGCAGATTCTCCGGGAGGGCAAATCCCAGGGCCAGGGGGTCGCCTACCTGGACGACGGCACCATGGTAGTCATCGAAAACGCCCGCCGCTATATCGGCAAAGAGGTGGAAGTCTCGGTCACCAGCGTGTTGCAGACCACCGCCGGGCGGATGATCTTTTCCGAGATCAAGAACAGCGGCCCCGGGCGCAAGGCGTGATTGTAGGGTGGGCACTGCCCACCAGGCCTTCTGATTCTTGGAAACCAACCCCAATGACCTTGAGACTCTGAAGCAGGTGGTGGCGCCGGATCATGCCGGCGGCCGCCTGGATCGGTTTCTGGCCCAGACCCTGGGCTGGTCCCGGGCCCGCTTGCAAAAACTTCTCAAAGCCGGGCTGGTTAAGGTCAACGGGGGGGCAAAAACCGCCTCCTACCGGGTGCGAGCTGGAGAAGCGGTCACCGTGAGGGTGCCGCCGCCTGCGCCCAGCCCCCTCACCCCCGAGCCCCTGGCCCTGGAGATCATCTATGAGGACCGGGACCTGCTGACGCTCAACAAGCCCCCGGGGCTGGTGGTCCATCCCGGGGCCGGGCACCGGGGCGGCACCCTGCTGAACGCCCTCTTGCACCACTGCCCGGAGCTTAAGGAAATCGGCGAAGTGAGCCGCCCCGGCCTGGTGCACCGCCTGGATAAGGACACCAGCGGCCTGCTGGTGGTGGCCAAAACCGCCCTGGCCCACGCCTCCCTGGTGAGCCAGTTTGCGGCCCGGGAAATCGAGAAAAGATACCTGGCCCTGGTCTGGGGCCGCCTGCCCGAGGCCGCAGGAAGGATCGACAGGGAAATCGGCCGCCACCCTACGGTCCGCCAGCGCATGAGCGTCCGGCCGCGCCGGGGCAAGGCCGCGGTCACCCGCTGGCGGGTGCGCCGGGAGTTTCCCGGCCCCCTGACCCTGGTGGAACTCACCCCGGAGACCGGCCGCACTCATCAATTGCGGGTTCATCTGGCCTCGGAGGGCCATCCGGTTCTGGGGGACGCCACCTACAGCGGCGGGGCGAGCCGCCTGAAGGGCAATCCACATTTGCAAGTCCTCAAGCCCCTGCTGCGCCGCCAGCTCCTGCACTCCTGGCGCCTTACGGTGACCCACCCCCGCAGCGGCGAGCGGCTGAGCTGGGAAGCCCCGCTGCCGGAGGATTTTCAGGCAGTCCTGGACAAATTGGAACAACTCAATTAAGTTAAGTTTAATATTCTCCCGAGGGGAGGAAAAGCAATGGATATGAAAATTGACGATTTGATGGCAAAGGCTAAGGAAATCGCCGAAGGCCCGGATGGCGATCTACTCCGGAGACTGGTGGACATCCTTTATGACCGGTACGATTACGAACCTTTGTCTCCGGAAGAATTGGCCGCGGTTCAGGAAGCGGATGAGGCAATCCGTCGAGGTGATAAAAGTTACTTTACCCCTTTAGAGCAATATGAAAGGAAGCGGGGACTTGACCTACCAAGTGATATTATCTCCACAAGCGGAGAGGACACTGGAGCGCCTGGACCGAACGACAGAAAAACGGTTGCGTGACCGCCTGAAGCAAATTTCCCTGAATCCTTACTCTGTTAGATTAGCCAAACCTCTGATATAGTTTTGGTCCACAAATAAATAAGCTTGGAATTTAAAAAAAGTTTTAATTGATAGATAGTGATTGACCGCTCCAAATCACGCTCAAAGATTTTCAGGAGATCCTGTAAAATAATTGCACAAGGAAATGTAGTGTGCGCAATGCGCACCCTACCTCTCATCCCTTAAGGGGTTGGGGGAGGGAGTTTGAGGGAGGGGGCAGGGGCCGCATACAAAAAGCCCCTGGCCCCCTTCCTCAATACAAATTTCCACAACATGCTTAAAATCGCCATCACCGGGGGGGCAGGCAGCGGCAAGAGCACCGTGGCCCGCATGTTTCGGGAGCTGGGGGCGGAGGTCCTGGACGCCGACGCCGCCGCCCGGCAGGCGGTGGCGGTGGGGAGGCCCGCCTGGCGAGAGCTGCGCCGCCTTTTGGGTCCGGAGTGCTTCCAGCCGGACGGTGAGCTCAACCGCGCCAGGGTGGCCCGACTGGTCTTCTCGGACCCCCAGGCCCGCCAGCGTCTCGACGACATCGTCCACCCGAGGGTGGCCCGGGAGCTTAAGAAGCGCTTCCGGGAGCTGGAGCGCCAGGGGGCCGGGCTGGTGCTGGTAGAAGTGCCCCTGTTGTATGAGGCCGGGCTCGCGACGGCCTACGACCGGGTCATCGTGGTAGAGGTGGATTCGGAAGACCAGGTGCGGCGTCTTCAGGAACGGGACGGTCGCGGCGCTCTTGAGATCAGCGGCATCCTGCAGGCCCAGGACCCCCTGGCTGAGAAGGCCGCCCGGGCCGACGCCGTCGTGAACAATCGCGGCTCGGTAAATGATACCCGCGGCCAGGTGGCGGCTATCTGGCGGGAGCTGCAGCATCTCTTGGACCAGAAACGGAAAAAGGCGGCGTCTCCATAACCCGGCTCTCACCTTGCAAATTGGGGGAAAGAAGATTGACTAACGGGACCAAAGCTCTTATTAACGGGAGCGTAAAGGGGATTAAATTCCCCCTCACCCTAGCCCTCTCCCCCATCGGGGGAGAGGGGATAAATAAGAGACCCCATAATGCATTAAATATAATCCATTTAAAAATATAGCCGCCAGCTTTGACTGGCGCAGGCTAACACCTGCGGCAACGGTTAATTTCCTCAGCAGGAGCTTATTTGGGGCCCTGATTAATAAATCTGGGGCCAGTGGCAAAAATCATCTTGACAGGCGGGGCTAAAAGGATTAAGTTCATAAATAACCTGCCTTTGAGTGGTCTTTAGTAATCCCGGTGTTGGCCGATACTTGGAAACGAGGAAACCCCGTATAATCCCCGGTTTTGATTTGAAACTTGCCCATTCCCTCTCCGAATTAAGGCTGCCGGCCTTTCTGGGTCCCTAAGGGAGCCAGTCTTAGAAATTGTAGCCCTTGCGGCAAGTACCCGTGGCTCAGTGCCCGCGCATCATCAACTTTGGCTCATCATATATGGGAATTGGCAGCATGAGCACTAAAGAGGCAACCATGAACTTATCCGAATTGAAGCACAAGAAGATCAACGAACTGGCGTCGCTGGCCCGGGACTTGAATGTAGAAGGCGCTGCCGGGATGCGCAAGCAGGATCTCATCTTTGCCGTCCTCCAGGCCCAAGTGGAAAAAAACGGCGTCATCTCCGGCGGCGGCGTCCTGGAGATCCTGCCGGACGGCTTCGGCTTCCTGCGAGCCCAGGACTACAACTATCTGCCCGGCCCCGACGACATCTACGTCTCGCCCTCCCAGATCCGCCGTTTCAACCTGCGCACCGGGGACACCATCTACGGCCAGATCCGCCCTCCCAAGGAGGGGGAACGTTACTTCGCCCTGCTCAAGGTGGAGACCGTCAACTTCGAAGACCCGGCGGTAGCCCGGGACAAGATACTGTTCGACAACCTCACGCCCCTTTACCCGGATGAGCGTCTGGAGCTGGAAACCGACTCGGACAACTTCTCGGCCCGGGTGATGGACCTGATGGACCCGGTGGGCAAGGGGCAGAGGGGCCTGATCGTCGCCGCCCCCCGCACCGGCAAAACCATGCTCCTTCAAAACCTGGCCAACAGCATTGCCAAGAACCACCCGGAGGTGGTTCTCATCGTCCTCCTCATCGATGAGCGGCCCGAAGAAGTTACGGACATGGAGCGCAGCGTCAATGCCGAGGTGGTCAGCTCCACCTTCGACGAACCGGCCCAACGCCACATCCAGGTGGCGGAGATGGTCCTGGAGAAGGCCAAACGCCTGGTGGAGCACAAGAGGGACGTGGTCATCCTTCTCGATTCCATCACCCGCCTGGCCCGGGCTTACAACACCGTGGTGCCGGCCAGCGGCAAGATTCTCTCCGGCGGCCTGGACGCCAACGCCCTGCAAAGGCCCAAGCGCTTTTTCGGAGCGGCCCGGAACATCGAGGAGGGGGGCAGCCTCACCATTATCGCTACCGCCCTCATCGACACCGGCAGCCGCATGGATGAGGTGATCTTCGAGGAGTTCAAAGGCACCGGCAACATGGAGATCCACCTGGACCGGAAGCTCACTGAGAAGCGCATGTTCCCGTCCATCGACATCAACCACTCCGGCACCCGGAAGGAAGAACTGCTGCTGCCGCCGGAGGACCTGAACCGCATCTGGATCCTGCGCAAGCTCCTGTCCCCCTTAAGCTCGGTGGACAGCATGGAGTTCCTGCTGGAGAAACTACGGGGGACCAAAACCAACGCCGACTTCCTGGCGGCCATGAACCGCTGAGGATTAAAAGGCGGGATGAGTTTAAGGCACGGGCGAAAGGCCTTACGCCCGTTTGATTTTCAATATCCTGGCTCGTCCCCCAGGCCGACGGGGTTGGGTTTAGCCGCCCCTTAAAAAAAGCCTCAAACCCATTTGCTCTCTTTCTTGTTCCAATTCTTCCGGATTTCGTCCTTATCCTTCTTGGTGGCGCCGAAGGCCGATTCACACACCGACTCCCATTTATGCGGATCGGAGCGGAAGTCCTTTTTATAAGGACTGCTATCCGAATTTTTGCAGAAAATGGTGGGCATGCCGATGAGCCGCTCCACTTCGGAGTCGCAAATCTGGCAGCTGGTCAGCGGCGGATCGCTCATCTTCTGTTCCACCTCAAAAACATGGCCGTGTTCTTTGCACTTATACTCGTAAGTCGGCATGGCGCTCTCCTGGGCTTACTCCTCCAAATTGCTTGACAGGCGTCCGCGGGGGCACTAATTTTAGTCTAATCTTAACAGATTTTTTTCTGAGTTCCGAGTTTCGTGTCTTTGTTTTTGGTTTTTAGTGAATTATGCAAGGCCGAATTGAATTTGAGCGTCAGCTGATTCCAGGTTTTTGCAAGTCCACCTAAGCTTGGTTAAGGACGGCGGGCTGGGACACCCGCCCTACCGGAAACTCGAGACCAAGAAACCCTCCTGGAGCCACCCATGCAGATACCCGCCCTGCAATCCGTCACCGTGGAAATCCTGGTGGACAATTTCTATGACCTCTTTGAACCCTCCCGCCCCGGCATCGTGGAACGGGTGATCCCCGGCCGCCTGCCCAAGCCCCTGGTGGCGGCCCACGGCCTTGCCTATCTCATCACCCTGAACCACCAGGGCCTGCTGACCCGCATCCTCATGGACGCGGCCAACGACCCCTTGCCGTTGTTCAACAACCTGGAGGCCCTGGGCCATCGGCCCGAGGAGATCGACGCCGTGGTGCTAAGCCATGGCCACCCGGACCATTACGGCGGCCTCCTGGAATTTCTGACCCGGCGGTCCGGTCCGCCTCCGCCCGTTTATCTCCACCGGGACATCTTCCACCCCAAACTCTTCCTCACCCCCCGGGGCCGCGTTGGCCCCTGGCGCCTGGAAATGGAGCAATTGCAGGGCGCCGGAGTCCAGGTTTACCAAAACCAGGGCCCGGAATTGATATTGGATCAGCTCCTGCTCACCGGCACGGTGGAGGCCACCACCCTTTATGAAAAGGTCCTGCCGGTCTTCAAACGTTTGCTCCAGGGCAAAGAGGAGCCCGACCCCTTCACCGACGAGCAGGCCCTGGTGGCCCAGGTGGAGGGCCGGGGCCTGGTGGTCATCGGCGGCTGCTGCCACCCGGGCATCGTCAACATAGTGAAGTACGCTGAAAAACTCACCGGAGTGGATAAGGTCGCCCTCATCCTGGGAGGCTTCCACCTCACCGCCGGGGGGGATGACCTTATCCAAAATACCATCCAGGGACTCCGGGAAATCGACCCGGAACTCATCATGGCCGGCCACTGCACCGGCTTCCGGGCCCTCACCCAGTTGGCCGGCGCCTTCCCCGATAACTTCATGGTGAGCTGCGTCGGCACCAAGGTGCTGGTAGAGGGGGCTTGAGGATTTTTGGCGGCGAGGGCCTGGGACCCTTACAAAAAATACAAAAATACAAAAAATCCCTGCCTTCTCCACTCCCCCACCCAACCCGATTAAGGACCTGGGAAGGGGGAGCCTCCAGTTCCGACTTTCCAGTCCTCCAGGAAGCCCTTGCTGGCCTGATCCGGCAATACCCCGGCGAATATAATTTTCTCCTCAGCAATGGCCGCTTTCTGTGGGCCTTCACCAACCACCGGCAATTCCTCCTGCTCAAGGGCAGCGGCAAGCTGGAAGACGCCTTGCTGCTCACCACCATCGAAGAGGGTCTCAGCCCGGAAAACTGGCGAACCATTTCTCTCCGGGAGGGAACCTGGGGAAAGATTCTCCTGATCCCCGGGGGCGACCTGGTGTTGGAGGAAGATCTGTGGCCGCTTCCGGCCTGCCCCACCATTTTTGGTCAGGATTTGCCGGCCCGGCAGGCCTGACCTTTATAAAAAATATAAAAAACTCTCCGATTAACCCGGAAAATATTTTTAGTCAGGGCCGGCGCCCCATTGGCCTCTAATTCCGTGGCCCCTGAAAGCCGAAAGGATAGCGGCGCGCCAAAATTGATAACACTCTGCAAATTTTTGCATAAAATCCTTTATAATTTGAAATCGTCAACTATCTAATATATTAAGGATTGACCCAGGTACTGGTTCACCATCTCCGGTAAGCTGGAGATGGCCAGAATATTCCGGGGCCGAAGATTGAACCCAAAAAATTTCAAGGAGCAAGAAGATGAAAGGAAGACGCCGATCTCCGGGGGTTATGACAATCCTGGCCCTGACCCTGGCCCTGGCCCTGGCGCTGGGAAGCGGTTTCAGCCAGCCGGCCCGGGCAGCCTCAGTGGACGTGGCCATGTTCTATGACGACCTGGCCCCCTACGGCCAGTGGGTGGATTACGAAAACTATGGGCCGGTTTGGGTGCCCAGTAATGTGGGAGAGGATTGGCGCCCCTATACCGACGGCCGCTGGGTGCCCACCAATGACGGCTACGTCTTTGAGAGCGAGGAGCCCTGGGCCTGGGCCACCTACCATTACGGCAACTGGATGCCCACCTCCGGCTATGGCTGGGTCTGGTCGCCGGGGCGCACCTGGTACCCCTCCACCGTGGAGTGGCGCACTACTCCAGACACCGCGCCAGTGGACAACTCTTACGTAGGCTGGGCCCCCATTCCACCGCCCGACTATGCTCCGCCGGAAGGATACGCGCCGGCAGGGTATTATTCCGGGATGCCGGCAGACAACCTGCTCACCTCTCCCTTTTGGATCTTTGCCCAGGCGGCCAGTTTCCTGCTGGGTTTTGGACAACCCTATACACCGGCCTATAGTTATCTCTACCAGCCGTGTCTGGTGCCACCGGATTATATCCCAGTCTTTTTTGGGCAAACGGCGTTCGTTCCCGGCTATTATGCGCCGAGCTATTATCCGGCTAATTACTTAGCCCCGGGATTTGCCGGCGCCTATAGCTACGGACCGCCGGTGAATTACATCACCCGGGTCACCAACATCAACACGACAGTGTATAACCGGACCATGAACTACAATACGGCCAACATCACCAGGTTCCACAACGTGACGGCCCCTCCCGGGGTGTTGAGCCGCAACCCCGCCATCCGGAATATCCAACCGCAGGCCCTGACCGAAGGCAGGCCCTTGCCGCCGGCGCAGCGGATCACCAACGTCAACCTGGCCCGGGCGAACCTGAATAAACCTAACATTATGGCGGCACCGGCCAACGTTAGGCCGCTGACCGCCCGGATTCCCAAGGCTCCGCCCGGGGCGGCCCAGCCGGTGAGAACGGGCATCCCCGGTACGGCGCTGCCGGCCAGGTCCTTGATGAAGTTGACCCCGGCGCAGCAGGCAGCGATCGGGAAGGTACCGGCGGCGCAGCAGATCCACCCGGTGGTGCCACCCCTGAGGTCCACGGTGAGCGGGAAACCTACGGCGCCCGCCGGAGCTTTTAAAGCGCCGGGGCCCGCGGTGACCCCCACTGCGCCCGGTGGAGCCAAACCGGGCGCGGTGCGGCCCGGCACCTTTGTTACACCGGGCGCTGGCCCCGCCACCCCGGCGCAGCCCGCGTTCCCGGCTAAACCGGCGACGCCGGCGCAGCGCGCCGTCCCCGGGGTGCAACCCACAATACCCGCCAAACCGGCGACGCCGGCGCAGCCCGCGGTGCCCGCCAAACCGGGCGCGGTGCAACCCGGCACGTTTAAACCGTCGGTGACGCCGCCAGCGTTAAAACCCAGCTACACCCCGCCAGCGGTAAAGCCCAGCTACACGCCACCGGCGGCAAAACCCAGCTATACACCACCGGCGGCGAAGCCCAGCTACACCCCGCCAGCGGCGAAGCCCAGCTATACGCCACCGGCAGCGAAGCCCAGCTACACGCCGCCCGCGGTGAAGCCCAGCTACACGCCACCGGCGGCAAAACCCAGCTACACGCCACCGGCAGCGAAGCCGAGCTACACCCCGCCGGCGCATCCCAGCTACACCCCGCCGCCGCGGCCTAGCTACACCCCGCCGGCACGGCCCAGCTACACGCCGCCGCCACGCCCCAGCTACACGCCGCCAGCACCCAAAGCAGCACCGGCGGCGAGGCCGGCACCGCCGCCGAGACCGGCACCGGCGCCGAGACCGGCACCGGCGCCGAAGGCACCACCTTCGAAGGCACCACCTTCGAAGGCACCACCTTCGAAGGCACCACCGAACAAGGAGAACAAACCGCAGTAGCCGCAGCAGATGGTTCCTTAGGGAATCTACCCCAACCCCAGGCTTCCTCCTATTTTGGGAGGAGGCCTGGGATATTTTCCCCATCGCCAGACCTCTGATCCTCCCAGCCAACAGGGATCGTGTCACCTCCCGGAAACGTGTGGCTTCCCCCCAGGGCGATTGCCTTACATCTTGTTTGCCATTAATCCCGGGGCGAGCCGAGAGCCCCAATCTGTTTGCTCCTTCCTGGGCAAACGAATCCTGTTAGGTAAATAATTTATCCCCGGCTCCATGAAGGAATGGAGCTTTTTCCCCCAGTCTGGTAGGATAGGGTGCAAACCGGAGACGTGAACGGGACCGGCCCGCGGGGGCCGTGCGAGGATTTTTTTAAAAGGAGGAGAAGATGCCCGCTATCCAAAAGATTCGCGCCCAGGAGGTTCTGGACTCCCGGGGCCAGCCTACGGTGCTGGCCGACCTGACCCTGGACAATGGCCTGCGCACCTTGGCCATGGTGCCTTCCGGCGCCTCCACCGGGGAAAACGAGGCCCTGGAGCTGCGTGATGGCGGCCGCCGCTATCTGGGCAAAGGGGTGCTGCAGGCGGTCAAGAATATCCATGAAGTCATCGCCCCCAAGCTCCAAGGGCTGGACCCGGGGCATCAGGCGGCCATCGACCAACTGCTCTGCGAGCTGGACGGCACCGCCACTAAGAGCCGCCTGGGGGCCAACGCCATCCTGGCGGTTTCCATGGCGGTGGCCCGGGCCGGGGCCGCGATAGCCGGCCTGCCACTTTACCGATATCTGGGAGGCACGGCCGCGGCCACCCTGCCCATGCCCATGCTGAACATCATCAACGGCGGGGCCCACGCCGGCAACAACCTGGATATCCAGGAATTCATGATCATGCCGGTGGGCGGCACCACCTTCGCGGAGGCCCTGCGAATGGCCGCAGAAGTCTTCCAGACCCTGAAGAAGGTCTTGTCCTCCCGGGGTCTGGCCACGGGAGTGGGTGACGAAGGCGGCTTCGCCCCGGACCTGCCTTCCCACGAGGCGGCCCTGGACCTGATCATGGCCGCCATCGAGCAAGCCGGCTACCAGCCGGGCACAGACCTGGTCTTGGCCCTGGACCCCGCGGCTTCGGAGTTCTTCGATAAGGGCTCCGGGGAATATGTGTTTAAAAAAGGAGACGGCTCCCGCCGGGATGCCCGGGCCATGACCGAGTATTACCGGGGCCTGGCCGCTCGCTATCCCCTCGTCTCCATCGAAGACGGCCTGGCGGAGGGCGACTGGGACGGCTGGGTGCACCTCACCCGGGAGCTGGGGGGCAAGCTGCAACTGGTGGGCGACGACATCTTCGTCACCAACATGCGCTATCTGAAGCAGGGAATCGAGTTGGGCGCGGCCAACGCCATCCTCATCAAGCTGAACCAGATTGGCACCGTTAGCGAGACCCTGGAGACCATCCAGCTGGCCCTGCGCCATGGTTACCGGGCGGTCATTTCGCACCGCTCCGGGGAGACGGAAGACACCTTCATCGCGGACCTGGCGGTGGCCTGCGGTGCCGGCCAGATCAAGACCGGCTCGGCCTCCCGCTCGGAGCGCATCGCCAAATATAACCGCCTGCTGATGATTGAAGCGGAGTTGGGCGCCGTCGCCCGCTTCCGGGAAGACCGTTTCTGGCAGCGCTGATGGCCGCCGCTGGCTGCCGCGGCGCCTTGGGTCACCTCGGCTAAGCGCTCAGTTAGCACCTTTTTTGTTTTTGACAATACTGCGGCCCGGTGCTATTATGGGCAGATCTTCAGGCAAGCCTGCCGCGAAAGGGGGAGACGCTGGTGCGGCGAATTTGCGGCAAAGGTGCGGTGGCCCTGGTCCTGGCTTTGGTTCTGGCCCTGCCGGTCCTGGCCCAGGGAGCGGATTTCGACACGAACAAGTTCAACCAGGAACTGGGCCTGAACTTCGCCTACGGGAAGAACGACCACCACGCCAGCGTCCAGCTCTTCTCTTTGCTGCCCCACTGGGGCATTTTTCTGGTGCGGCCCGGCCATAGACTGGGCCCCTTTGGCCTCTCCTTCGTGGCCGAAGGCATCCTCAGCGTGGCCGATGCGGAACAGACCGGCTTCGAGGTGGGCATCACCCCCATGCTGAAGGCGAGTCTCCTCCTCTTCCCCGGGGTCATGGTCTACGCTGAAGGGGGCGCCGGCGTGATCAGCGAAAGCATCAATAGCCCGGCCATCGCCCACGCCTTTAACTTCACCCCTCAGGTGGGAGGCGGGGTTGACATTGCCCTCACCTCCCAAATGGCCTTCGAGGTGGCCTACCGCTTCCGCCATTCCTCCAACGCCGGCATCTACAGGGAGAACCAGGCTTTTAATGTCAACTTCTTCCAGGCCGGTCTGAATTATTATTATTAGTTCGCCGCGGTTTGCCGCAGCCATGCAGGGCCCTTGCCGGATAGCCAGGGCTCTGCATGGGCGTCTTCCTGCCTTATCCTCCCTTCCAGAAGCGGGTGGGTTAGGCAATTTTGCCTATGGCAGAATAGGCACTTTTGCCAATTGCCCGCGGGTTCCCAAGAATTATTAATTAAAATTAAAAGAAAACTTGCCCAATCGAACTTTTGGGCGGACCCGGGGGCGGGGGCCTCCGAAGAGCCCAGACCAGCGGGAGGGGAAAATTATGTCCATCATGCTATTTTTTTTCGGCCTGAGTTTGGGCATTGTTTTCGGCTGGATTATCCTGGCCCTGTTGATTAATTTTCGGCTGCTTTGGCATGGCCCTGTTGACCATGGTAGCCTGAGCAGGCAAGGACTGTCGAAGGCCCTGGCCCAGACACCGGAATCCCCCCGGTAAAGAGGCCGGAAACGGTCTCTCACCGTTCCCGGGCCAGATCCTGGGGAAGCGGGGCTCCTCGGAGGATTGCCCTGCGAGACCGGGCGCCCCTTGCCGCCCTGGGAGCTCCCCGGCAATGGCGGCAGCAGCCATCTAGTCACCTGGACGATTTTCTCGCCGCTCATACGATTCTTAACTCTGCCTTAATAATTCAAACTAATAAATGAAGCAGGCACCACTTTTTCGCTGATGCCCCTTGACAGGTCAGTAACAATTATTAACTGATAACTTAACTATGGAAGACTTGATCCAAAAGTTGCGGGGCCACGGCATTGCCGTAACCCCCCAGCGCCTGGCGATCCTGGCCAGTCTGCAGCGCCGCCATGACCATCCCAGCGCCGAGAAGATCTACCAGGAGGTGCGTCCCCAGCTTCCAGCCATCTCCTTCAACACAGTCTATAAGACCCTGGAGATCCTCTGCCGCAAGGGCCTGATCCTCAAGGTTAACCCTCTCCACGAGACGGCCCGCTATGATGGGGAAACGGGCCTTCATGCACACCTGGTCTGCCGTCGCTGCCATACCATCGCCGATCTTTACCGGCAGCCGGAGGTCCCGGCGAACCTGGACAAAAAAGACAAAAAAGCCGCGGCAGAGATCCAGGGCTTCCGGGTGGATTATCAAGCCCTTACCCTTTGGGGGCTTTGTCCCCAATGTCGGGAGCGGGAAGGCGGGAAGGAAACCTGAGGCCCACAGGAGCCGGGTAGGTCTGCCGCGGCAATATTTGCGGCAACCAGGTTTTTTGGTATTTTTTGTATATTTCATATTTTTTGTAAGCGTGCTGGCGACAGGTGGCGGTGTTCCGGTCTGTGAGCGCCGCGCCCATGAAATTGGCTGATCAAAAAAATAATATGGAGGTTAAATGATGGAAAAGAGCACCCAGAATCTCAACGAGGCCTTTGCCGGAGAATCCCAGGCCAACCGGAAGTATCTGGCCTTCGCGGAAAAGGCCGAGAAAGAGGGTTATTCCCAGGTGGCCCGGCTCTTCCGGGCCGCGGCGGCCGCAGAAACGGTTCATGCCATGAATCACCTCAAGGCCCTGAAGGCCATCCAGGCCACAGCCGACAACCTCAAGGAGGCCATTGCCGGGGAGACCGCCGAGTTCCGGGAGATGTATCCGGGCATGATCGCCGCGGCCCAGGCAGAAGGAAAGCCTGAGGCCTTGCGCAGCTTTGAGTTTGCCAACGAAGTGGAAAAGGTCCACGCCCAGCTCTTCCAGAAAGCCCTGGCGAATCTGGAGCACAAGGAAGCAGTAGACATTTTCGTCTGCACCATCTGCGGTTACACCGTGGAAGGGGAAGCGCCCGACACCTGCCCGGTGTGCAAGGCCTTGAAAAAATTCTTCCAAAAGATCGACTAGCGCTGGGGCGACCCAGAGGGTCGCCCTTACTCGAGAGGAGGGTTCCATGGAATTAAGATTATTCCGCTGCCGGATTTGCGGCGATCCTTATCTGGGCAGTGAGCCGCCCAGCTTTTGCCCCTTCTGCGGGGCGCCTCGGAACTATATGACGCCCGCCGAGGAGTACGTAGATCGCAACACCGTCTCCAATCTCAGCAGTCGTTCCCGGGAAAACCTGGAAAAGGCCCTGGACCTGGAGGTGAGAAACGCCGCCTTCTATTTATGTGCCTGCAACTGCGCCCCGGATCTCCTGTCCCAGGCCATGTTCAAGGCCCTGGCCCGCACCGAGAGCGAGCACGCCTATCTCATCTGCAAGATCCTCAAGACGCCCAAACCGGAGATCAAGCCCGATGATAAAGCCTGCCTGAAGGACCCCAGGGCCAACTTCGGGGCGGCCCATGAACGGGAGCAGCGGGCGGTGGCCTTTTACGGCCAGTCGGCCGCGGAAGCTGTGGAAGACCGGGTCAGGGAGGTCTTCGGCGCCCTGACCGAAGTGGAGACCTACCACATCGCCATCTCCGAGGCCCGGAAATAGGAAGAAATGAGCGACGAGAGGAGAGGTCCAGCGAAGACTGGGAAGGTATCAGCAAGGCCCTGAAGCAGGTTCTGGCCCTCTCCTGTCCCCCCTGAACCCTGCGGGCGCAGTAATCGCCCCAAGGGGTGGCTTGGGCAGCCAGGGCCGGCCCCCCTGCCAACAAGAACCGCCGGGGGCGGCGGTTCTATATCGTCACCCTGAGCGAGTGACCTTTGAGTCAGGATGGTTCGCTCAGAATGACATTTTCTGCAAGAGATGGTTTAACCTGGCTGCTAGTCCCCTGCCCTCTCCTCGTCTCCTGCCGGCTTCAGCAAGGTCTCCAGAGCCTCTTTGGCCGCCATCTGTTCGGCCTGTTTCTTGGTGCGGCCCTGGCCCCGGGCCAGGGGGCGCTCCCCCAGGCGCACCTCCACCAGGAACTGGCGGGCATGGCTGGGGCCGCTTTCGGAGAGCACGCGGTAAGTAGGCGAGTCCTTGTAGCCGGCATGGCTGAGCTCCTGCAGCCTGGACTTGAAGTCTTGCCAGGGAGACTCGGCCAGCCTTCCCAGCAGCGGCTGAAACCAGCGACAGGTCAGAGCCGCCGCCGCCTCGAGGCCGCCGTCGAGAAAGATGGCAGCCACCACCGCCTCCAGGGCATCGGCCAGCAGGGAGGACTTCTCACGGCCGGCCTGCAGTTCTTCGCCTCGACCCAGGAGTAGGTAAGAGCCCAGTTCCAGTTCCCGGGCCAGGACCGTCAGGCGCCGGGCGTTAACCAGGGCGGCGCGCCCCCGGGACAGCTCCCCTTCGGAACTCTGGGGAAAATGCCCCACCAGCAGGGTACTCACCGTTAGAGCCAGGACCGCGTCCCCCAGGAATTCCATCTGCTCGTTGCTGGGGGCGGCCTCCGGGTTTTCATGGACAAAAGAACTGTGCCGCAGGGCCTGGTCCAGCCGGAACAGGTCCCGGAAGCGGTGGCCCAGAAGACGGGCCAGTTTCTCCAGTTCCCGTTGGCGCCCGGGCGCCAACGGGAACTGGCGGCCTGTGGGAGTCTTAACCGGTCCCATGGCTCACTTAGCTCCTTGGCGGATGAGATGAAACAGCGCTGAGCCTCGCCTGAGAAATACCGCAATTCCGATCCCAAGGGAAGCACCGGGCCACAAAAAAGTGGCGCCCAACCCAAATCTGTCCCTTCCACCTCAGACCCTGCTGAAATCACCAGGGTTGGCGCCTCACCTCAGGGGTATTATTCAACTGCGGCCCATAATCTCAGCTAGACAAAATGATAAAACCCCCTTTTCGCCGGCCGCCGCTTCTGGGACCGGCTATTCGTATCCCCAAAGAATTTTTTTCATTTTCCAAGAAAATCTCGCGCTTCCACACTCCTGGCCGCGGTTCCGGCTCGAGCCTCCTATTGGCTAACCATCAGTAATTTCAGGATATATTTTCCTGGCCCACCTTGGCATGATCCTTGGGTCAATACCTGGCAAAGCCTTTGCCGCCTCTATTCCCGGCCAACCTAGGAAAGGAGACACGGATGCGAGACTCGGTCGAAGGATTATCGTCCCATCAGGCCCCTGAGAAAAGTGGCGCCCGGCGAAAGTCGGCACCGGCCAGCCTAGTGGTGTGCGGCCTGAAAATCAGGGTTTTCACTGTCAAAATCAGGGAAACCCTTATTGTCAGGTATTCGCTTTAACCCTATCCTTTTTTCAAAACCTATTAAAATAGCTAAAAATCGGGGATCGGCCAGCGGTTTAAGCGTCGCTGCGGGAAGGAACGGCTCATGCAGGCTATCATCCAGGTTATGGAAGCAACCATCGGAGCCCGGGACCCGTATACGGTTGACCATCAGCAGCGGGTGACCCATATCGCCATGACCATTGCCGAAGCCATGGGTCTCTCCCCGGCGAGCCTCGGAATGCTGCAAGTTGCCGGTAGACTCCATGACCTGGGGAAGATCGCAGTGCCCATAGAGATTCTCTCCAAGTCCGGAAAGTTGACGGACCTGGAATTCGCCATTATCAAGACCCATCCGCAGGTGGGCTACAATATCCTGAAACCACTGAATTTTCCCATGGAGATCACCCAGACCATTATCCAGCATCACGAACGCATGGACGGTTCCGGCTATCCCCAGGGCCTCGATGGCCAGGAGATCATGTTGGAAGCCAGGATCCTGGGGGTGGCGGATGTGCTGGAGTCTATGTGCTGCCACCGGCCATACCGCCCGGCCCTGGGCATTGAAAAGGCCATGGAGGAGATCACCAAGAAACGGGGCATACTCTATGACCCCGCGGTGGTGGATACCTGCTTGCGGCTTTATCAAGAGTCCCCGGCGGTTTTGAGGGGCGAGGCCTCCTATGTTGCCCGCAAACCCTTGGAACCCTTGGACGCCCTCCCGGAAAGGGTCACTCACAATCTCTCCCCGGCATTGCAGGAAGAATTGATCCGCCGCCCTTGGCAGCGTCTATTTCCCAATCTGCAAAGTCTGCCGGCCAGCGACCGGCTCTTGGCGCCAGGATTTGGGGCGGAAGCGGGCGCCTGGGCCGCGGGGCTCGCCTCTCCGGGAGGGGACTGGCCCGCGCCGGAGCCCCCGGCCTTGGCGCCGACTGGGTCCCACAGCCTGGCCGGAGTGGGGGAGGATCTGATCCGGCAACTGCTCGGTGAGAGGGATTCCGAACCTTCCCGCCCTAAGTTTGAAAAGTCGGTTTCCGGGCAGTTTTTTCAGCTGCTGACCGCCCTGGGAGACCGAGTGATCGCCGAGAGCCGCCGCCAGGAAACGATCCTCTCAGGGCTGGAAGCCAAGGCCACTGAACTGGATGGGGTGTTGGCGGAAATAGAGCAATGCTTCGCCTCTCCTGCCACTGGCAGCCCTGAGGCCAGGGGTTCCTCCCCAGCCCATGACCGCGGTCCCCTGGAATTCCCCTTGGCTGCGTCAATGGCCCCGCAGCGCCAAAAAACCAAGAAGCTCCAAGAGGTGAAGTCCATGGTCCAGGACTTCTTCAGCAAGAACGCGGACCTGGCCGAAGACCAGGATAAAGTGCAGATGGTGCTCTTTTCCCTGAAAAACTACGTGAGCATCAACCCCGACTTTGCCGGATTGTCGTTTCGGGATAAATTAGAGGAAGCTGGCCAAATGGCCAGGAGTTTCCTGAATCAATCCGCCAAGGCCCAGTAGTGGAGGCGCCGCCCGGCGCCTTGGTTGGTTTCGGTCCTCGGCCAGTCTTGCCGGTTTTCCCAGATCGACGGTTTCGGAGTGAGCCATTTTTTCCAAACTTTCCTTGACTTTTCCCCCCATTGGGTTATTATCGTGATTAAGTCGCAATTACATCAGGTGTTTCTCGATGATGACCTCGGAACTCCAGATATTCCAGGATTATATCCGCAGGCGGGGGCTGCGCCGGACCCCGGAACGGGAGGAGATTCTCCGGGAAATCTTCGCGGTGCACTGCCACTTTGACGTGGACGAGCTCTATCTGCTGCTCAAAGGCAAGGGGGCCAAGGTCTCCAAGGCCTCAATTTACCGGGCCCTACCCCTGTTCATCGAATGCGGTCTCATCCGGGAAGTGGATTTCAGCGACGGCCACTGGCATTACGAGCATATTTACGGCCATGCCCACCACTGCCATCTTCGCTGCCTGGGTTGCGGAGAGGTTCAGGAGTTCGAAGAGCCGGGGTTGCAGCTCCTGGAGGAGCGGCTGGGCCAGAAATACCGCTACCAGATCAAAGGCCATCAGTTACAGGTGCAAGGTTACTGCGCCGCCTGCCGGCAGAAGGATTGGGGGAGACAGGGTGTTTAAACGTTTTGTGAAAATTGCAAGTGAAGAAATAGAATCGCCGCAACTTTCGTTGGCCACGGCCATCGCCGGCCAGCGGCTGCGCATCACCGGCCACCGGGGCGGCCGTATGCTCCGGGCCCGCCTGTTGGCCGTCGGCCTCAACCTGGGCCAGGAAGTGGAGGTCCTGCAAAACAACCGGGGTCTCATCATTATCGGCATCAACGGCGGCCGCGTCGCCCTGGGCCGGGGCATCAGCCAGAAAATCCTGGCGGAACCGGCGCTGGAATGAAGATTTTGGGGGGCGGGGCAGGGTTTCCACCACAGGATAAAAACGCCTGTGCCACTGGCTGTTACCCCTCCCCCGCGACCCCCTGCCCCCGACGCCCATAAGTTTATTAATCCATAGACTTCCAATTTTTTTTCCCTTAACATTATTTATTGTGGTTAATTTCAATCCGCCCATACCTGCCGAATTTTCCCAACAGCCTTTGGAAACCCTGGAGGGTGCGGTAGAGCGCCTCAGTTTCGCTGACCCGGAAAGCCACTATGCGGTAGTGCGTCTTAAGGTGCAGGGGGCCCGCCAGCCCGTCACCGTAGTAGGGCCCCTGGCCGGGGTCCAGGAGGGGGAGCAGTTGCACCTCAAGGGCAAGTACGAGGTGCACCCAAAGTGGGGCGAGCAGTTTAAGGTGGTCTGGTGGTATGCGGTGCTACCCACCGCCATGGCGGGCATCACCAAGTATTTGGCCTCGGGGCTCATCAAGGGAATCGGCCCGGAACTGGCCAAACGCCTGGTAGCCCAATTCGGGGCCGAGACCTTGAGCATCATCGACCAGCAGCCGGAGCGCCTCCTGGAGGTGTCTGGCATCGGGCCCAAGCGGATCGAACAGGTCCGCCGGAACTGGCAGAGTCGCCGGGAGATGCGGGATACGGTGGTGGCCCTGCAGGGATTGGGTCTGGGCATGGCCCAAGCCGGCAAAATCTACCAACGTTTCGGGGCCCAGGCCCTGGAGGTGGCCACCACCAATCCCTACCAACTGGCCCTGGATATCCAGGGGCTGGGTTTTTTCACCGCCGACCGCCTGGCCGGTCGCCTCAATCTGGACCCCTTGGCCCCGGCCCGCCTGGCCGCGGGTCTGCTTCACGTCCTGGACACCCTGGCTGGCGACGGCCATGTCTATGTTCCTGAAGAAGAATTGTTGCGCCATACCGAGGAATTGCTCCAGGTGCCCCGGAAGCCATTGCTCCAGACCCTGGAATCTCAGGCCCGGGAAGGGCGGCTGACCCTGCCGGAGATGCCGGGGGGCCGCGGTGTCTATAAGCGGGCTGCCTGGGTGGCCGAGACCGGGGTGGCCCAGACCTTGGGACGCCTGGCCGCCACTCCCGGGTCTGCGCCACCCTTGCAACTTGACGAGCTCCTGGCCCGAGTGCAGACCCGCCTCCATCTGACTCTCTCCGGGGAGCAGGCCCAGGCCGTGACCGCGGCCCTCAAAGAGAAGGTCTTGGTGATCACCGGCGGCCCCGGCACCGGCAAGACCACCATCATCAGTTGCATCCTGGCTCTGTACCAGGGCCTGGGAGCCCGGGTGTTGCTCATGGCCCCCACGGGCCGGGCCGCCAAGCGCCTGAACGAAGCCACCGGGGCAGCAGCCTCCACCATTCACCGGGCCCTGGAGTTCTCCCCCCAGACCGGCGGCTTCCGGCGGAATCCCGCCCAACCCCTCAATGCCGAGGTGGTGGTGGTGGACGAAACCTCCATGGTGGATATTTACCTGATGTACCACTTGCTGCGGGCCATCCCCGCCAGCGCCCGTCTCCTCCTGGTGGGAGACGCCCACCAGCTCCCGGCGGTGGGACCCGGCAACGTCCTCAAGGACCTGATGGACTCGGAGGTCATTAAGGTGGTGCGCCTAACCCAGATTTACCGCCAGGCCCGGGAAAGTCTCATTGTGCTCAACGCCCACCGGATCAACCAGGGGCTCTTCCCGTTTCTGCCCACCAAGCTGGGGCAGGGCGATTTCGTCTTCAGCGAATCGGAGGAACCGGAAGATTTGAAACGTCGCCTGCTGGACCTGGTGAGCCACGAGATTCCCCGGCGGTACGGCCTGGACCCCCTGCGGGACCTCCAGGTGATCACCCCGATGCACCGGGGGCCGGTAGGCATCCAGAACCTGAACCACGAGCTGCAACAACGACTTAATCCGGAAAACCGCCCCTGGCCCTGGGGAGGCCGGACCTTCCGCCGCCTGGACAAGGTGATGCAGCTCCGGAACAATTATTATAAAGAGGTATTCAACGGCGATATCGGCCAGGTGTGCGGCTATCTTCCAGCCACCGGCCAGCTCCAGGTAAATTTCGAGGGCCGGGTGGTCACCTATGACCCGGGTGAGAAGGACGAGATCACCCTGGCCTACGCGGTGACGGTACACAAGGCCCAGGGCAGCGAATTCCCCGGGGTGCTCCTGGTGCTCTCCACCCACCACTACCTGCTGCTGCAACGCAATCTGCTCTACACCGCCCTCACCCGGGGCCGCCGCCTGGTGGTGCTGTTGGGGAGCAAACGGGCCCTGGGGATGGCCATTCACAATGACCGGCCTATTAAACGCTATACCCATCTGGCGGCTCGCCTGCGGGGAGCCTTGGCCCCGACTAAGACTGCAAAAATGCTTGACATTTAGGGCCCGCAAGGGCACAATCAAAATAATGAGGGGGTATTGGTGGTTACAGATCTCTTCACGGTACTGGAACAAAAATTGGAGATGGTCATCGGCCAGACCGCCAGGCTGAAGGAGGTTAACACAGTCCTGGAGCAGACCCTGGCTGAAAAGGAAAAAGCCCTCAAGGAGGCCGAGGCCGCCGTGGAAAAGCTTACCCAGGAGCGGGAAATGATTCGCCAACGGATCGATAAGATCCTGAATCGCTTAAAAATCATCGATACAGGAGAATCGGCATAAACCCGGGTCAAGAGCCAAAACCGGTCAGAGTGGAGATATTGGGGCGCACCTTCACCTTGAAGGGGAGTATCTCTCCGGACGGCCTGCAAGCCGTGGCGCGCCGTGTGGATGAGCAACTGCGGGAACTGCAGCGGGCCTTCCCCGCCAGCCCCCTGGCCGACTTGGCAATTCTGGCCGCACTTAACCTGGCATATGAATGCCTGGAGAGCAAGGAGGATTATCAGCAGCTCCATGCCGAGATCGAACAACGGTCGAAACTGTTGATTCAAATGCTGGAGACGCACGATTCTTATTTCCCTCCCGGTCCTTGAGAGGCACGCCCCGGAGGTTCTCGGAGGTGGAACTCTCCGGCCAGGGAGGAACGGCATGGGGTGGGGTGAATGGGAAGAGCGTCGCACATTCCGGGCGGATTCAAAATATGAGTGCACCGGTCAGAAATATTGACCCAGGTGAATTTCCTTAGGAGAGATCTCGTCCCGGGCCAACCCCGGGAAGCGATAAACTACCGGAAGAGAGGAAAGGGACAAGACTACGGGAACCTCTCCTCCACTATGGATTTGAGACTTAGTAACCTTTAACTCTGACCTGATCCCAAAGGTCAGCTAAGCCGTACCCCAATTTCCGCCCGCGCCCCTCTCCCGGTGGCCTCAAGTAAGCCGCTCCTCACCCACAAGTCTGCAACTCGACGTGCGTTGACGCATGAGCCGCACCCGTAGGTGGCGCTCCCTTAACGGCGGGTGGCGCTCGCCACGGTTAACGATATAAGCACAGGGGAAATCCCATGGGGATATTGGCATACGTCTTGGTTGCAGGTATGGCCATAGCCGCCGGCTTCACCGCTGGTTTCTTCTATCGCAAATACGTCATGGACGCCCACCATGAATCATTGGAAGCCCTGGGCAAGAAGATCCTGGATGAGGCCCGCAAGGAAGCGGACATCATCAAAAAAGAGTCCAAGCTGCAGGCCAAGGATCAGCAGCTGCAATTGAAGATGAACTTCGAAAAGGAGACCCTCGAACGGCGTCAGGGACTCAATCAACTAGAGCGCCGCCTGCTCCAGAAAGAGGAACACCTGGAGAAGAAGGGAGAGTTGCTGGATGAACGTGACACGGAGCTCATGAAGAAATACAAGCAGGTGGCCCAGCGGGAGGAGGAACTCAAGGGCCAGATGGAGAGCTACCAACATTTGCTGTCGGAGCAAAAGGCTCGCCTGGAACAATTGGCGGGGATGAGCGCCTCCGAGGCCAGGGATTTCCTTCTCAAGGCCATGGAGCGGGAGATCCGGGCCGATGCCGCCCGCATGGTGAAACGCATCGAAACCGAGGCCCGGGAGCACGCCGACCGCAAGGCCAAAGAGATCATTGCCCTGGCCATCAAACGCTACGCCTCCGATTACGTGACCGAGCAGACGGTGTCGGTGGTGGCCCTGCCCAACGAGGAGATGAAGGGTCGGATCATCGGTCGGGAAGGCCGTAACATCAGGGCCCTGGAGGCGGCCACCGGGGTGGACATTATCATCGACGACACCCCCGAGGCCGTGATCCTCAGCGCCTTCAACCCGGTTCGCCGGGAAGTGGCCCGCCGCAGCCTGGAGCGCCTCATCTCCGACGGCCGCATCCACCCCGGACGCATCGAAGAGATCGTGGACAAAGTCAACGCGGAACTGGAGGCGAGCATGCGGGAGGCCGGTGAGGCAGCCGCCTTCGACACCGGGGTGCATGGCCTCCATCCGGATCTCATCAAGCTGCTGGGCAGGTTGAAATTCCGCACCAGCTACGCTCAGAACGTCCTACAGCACTCCGTGGAGGTCTGTTACCTGTGTGGTATCATGGCCGCGGAATTGGGCCTCAACAGCAAGCTCTCCAAACGGGCCGGCCTGCTGCACGACATCGGCAAGGCGGTGGATCAGGAAGCGGAAGGGGTACACGCCCTGATCGGCGCCGATTTGGCCAAGCGCTACGGCGAATCCCCCAAGTTGGTAAACGCCATCGCGGCCCACCACGAAGACGTCCCCCCGGAGAGCATCATGGCCGTCCTGGTCCAGGCCGCCGATACCCTCTCCGGGGCCCGTCCCGGGGCCCGCCGGGAGATGCTGGAGACTTATGTCAAGCGCTTGGAGGACCTGGAGCAGGTGGCCCTCTCCTTCGGCGGCATCAGTAAATCCTACGCCATCCAGGCGGGCCGGGAAATCCGGCTCATCGTGGAGTCGGATAAGGTCAACGACGAGGAAGCCGCTCTGTTGAGCCGGGAGGTGGCTAAAAAGATCGAGCAGGATCTCAGCTATCCCGGCCAGATCAAGGTTACCGTCATCCGGGAGACCCGGGCGGTAGAGTACGCCCGCTGAGGCGGCACCCGGCATGAACATCCTGTTTATCGGCGATATCGTTGGCAACCCGGGGCGGCGGGCCGTGGAAGAACTCCTGCCCCGACTGGTGGACCAATATTTCATCGACCTGGTGGTAGCCAACGGGGAAAATGCCTCCGGGGGCATCGGCATCACCCCCGCGGTGGCCGACCAGCTCTTCAGCCACGGCATCGACCTGCTCACCAGTGGCAACCACATCTGGAAGCACAAAGAGATCCTGCCTTACCTGGAGGAGACCGACCGCCTGTTGCGTCCCGCCAATTACCCCCCGGAGACCCCGGGGCGGGGCTATGCGGTGGTGGAGACCGCGGC